>Ga0210057_1002270_pt1 | contig 27752 bp, 30 predicted proteins | sample CryGeyCG2114_010_2_FD_183968 | JGI IMG/M metagenome (GOLD analysis project Ga0210057, IMG submission 183968) | Groundwater microbial communities from aquifer - Crystal Geyser CG10_big_fil_rev_8/21/14_0.10 (SPAdes) (version 2) | ecosystem: Environmental > Aquatic > Deep subsurface > Groundwater ...
CTTAATTATCTTAGCGGTAATAATTGTGATTTCACTTGTTGTGGTTGGAGTCATGGGTTGGGTTCCTGGATTAAGCGGAGGACTAACAGAACAACAATCAAAAGCATACTGGAGAAGCACTTCGCCGTTTGCAATAATTGAACACAACTTCACCGGAACAACAGCAGACCTTGAAATACAAAATATTTCTGCAAACAAATTGACTTTAACTCAAGTAAATGTTGAAGGAGTAGATGGAATAGCAGCAGATGTTTCATTTAACGCAGGAGAATCAAAAGCTGTTTCATTAACAGGATTAACTGCTTGCGGAGCTGTTGGTGATGGGTTTGATTATACAATAATCTTCACTTATGACTCCAGCAAACTCACTGGGTTAAGCCAGCAAGGCGACAAATCATTAATTGGAAAATGCAGCTAAACAACCGCCACAGCCGGTTGACGTCTGTGCATGGCATAAAGCCATGCTAGCACGGCTAAAAGCCGTGCACCGTTACTCGCGAACGGAACCGCAAAAAGCGAAGCAAGCACGGCTTTGTGCCGTGCCTCGTTACCGCCGAGCGAAATCGGCGCGCGGACGGAAGCGGGCTGAAACTGCATTTCTTTTTCTATTTTCTTATTTCTTATAATTGCAAATTTCTGCAAATTTTTTTGGGTCAAGAGAAGCTCCGCCAACTAAAACTCCGTCAACATATTCAACAGAAAAAACATCTTTTACATTTTCAGAGTTAATACTGCCCCCATACAAAACCCTTAATTTATTTGCTTTTTCACCAAACAAAAAAACAAGCTGTTGTTTAATGAATTTATGTGTTTCAAAAATATCTTTTTTTTCAGCATGCTTTCCTGTTCCAATTGCCCACACTGGTTCATAAGCAATCAAAAGTTTTGAGGAAAAAGAAATACTTTTTAATGAATTAATTAATTGTGTTTTAAGCACTAAACTGGTTTTTCCAGTGTTTTTTTCTTCTAAAGTTTCACCAACACACAAAATAACATTAAAACCAGATTCAAGAGCTTTAGAAAGTTTTTTGTTGATTAATTCATTTGATTCAAAAAATTTGTGTCTTCTGTCTGAATGCCCTAAAATAATAAAATCACATAACCCCTTTAACTGATTAACAGAAACTTCTCCGGTAAACTCTCCTTTTTCTTCAAAAAAAACATTTTGGGAACCAATATGAATTTGTTTTAACGCGGTTTCTCTTGCAACCGAAATACAAGAAAAAGAAGGACAGACCACAATTTCATTTTTTGCTTTTACAACAAGTTTATTGAATTCCTTAAAAAAAAATTTTGTTTCTTTTATATTTTTATTCATTTTCCAGTTTCCTGCAACTAACATAATAACACCACACTAAATGAGAAGAAAAAGAAAATTAAAACCTTTCCATAAAGAAGTAATATGGATGAAATACCAAAACGTTTCAATAAAAAAACTATTAAAAAGAATAAAGATTCCTGAAAATACTCTGGTAAAAAAAGCAATAAGTTTTTCTCAAAAAAATTTAAACGAAAAACAATTTAGAAATGCATTAAACAGTGCTTATATCCTAAGTGCTTTTGGACTTAAAAGAAGCAGTATTTGTGCAACTTTTTTGTTTGAAACTAAAATGAAAGAAGAAGAAATAGAAAAAGAGTTTACTGAAAGTGCGGCAAAGCTTACGGGTGCAATAAGAAAAATAAAAAAGATTGAAGCACAAGAAAAAAAATTTGGTTCAGAAACACTAAGCAAAATAATTCTGGCAACAACAAAAGACATCAGAACACTATTAATAATTCTTTCATTAAAATTATGTGAATTAAGAAATGCTAAAAAAGAAGACAAAGAAATAGCAAAAAACATAATTGAAGTTTATTCCCCCATAAGCCAAAAACTTGGATTAAATAAAATAAAATGGGAAATGGAAGATCTTTCATTCAAAATACAAAACCCAAAAGAATACCAAAAAATAAAAAGCTCTTTGAAAAAAAAAATTAATGAAAGAGAAAATGACTTAAAAAAAATAATGAAAGAAATAAGAAAAAAACTGGAAAAAGAAAAAATTGACGCAAAAGTTGAAGGCAGAATAAAAAATTTTTATGGAATAAATGAAAAAATGCAGAAAAAAAACTGCAAAATCAGAGATTTGCATGATTTAATTGCTGTGCGAATAATCTGCAATACAATAAAAGAATGTTATATTATTCTGGGAATTATTCACTCAATGTTTGAACCTTTACTTAATTCATTTGATGATTATGTTGCAAATCCAAAAGAAAACAATTATCGTTCAATTCACACTGACTTAAAAACAAAAGAAGGAAAAATATTTGAAGCACAAATAAGAACATGGGAAATGAATGCAGAAGCAGAAGAGGGACTGCCGGCACATTGGGCATATAAAAAAATAAAAAAAGACACTGAATTTGACAGCAAACTTATCTGGGCAAAACAATTAATTGAATGGAACAGAAAACACAAACCAAAACAAATAAGCGACACACTAAAAATGGGTTTTGAAGAAAAAAAGATTTTTGCATTAACACCAAAATCAGAAATAATAGAATTGATTCCGGAATCAACCCCGCTTGATTTTGCTTATGCGATCCATTCAAGCATAGGCCACAAATGTGAAAAAGCAAAAGTTAATGGAAAAATGGTTTCATTAGATTACAAAATAGAAAATGGAGACTTAGTAGAAATAATAACTTCAAAAAAACAAGTTCCAAAAAGACAATGGCTAACTATAGTAAAAACCCAGAAAGCAAAAGCAAAAATAAGACAATTTCTAAAAATATCAGGGGAAACAAAAACTAAACCAAAAAAAATTCAGCAAAAAATATCAAAAAAAGTGATTAATTCAATAAGGATAGCAAAATGTTGCAATCCAATTTTAGGGGATAAAATATTTGCAATAAAAACCACAAAGAAAAAATTAATTATTCATCAAGAAAATTGTGTTAACTTAAAAAGAGAAAATCCAAAAAAAGTTATTCCAATAAACTGGGCAATGGTGGGAAAAAAAGAGCTAAGCACTGAAATAAAAATTAAAGCAAAAGACAGAGTAAATTTGTTGACCGAAATACTTGACACAATTGCTTCAGCAAAAGGGAAAGTTACTTCAACACAAGCAAAAGTGGAAAATGAACAAATATCCTGTAAATTTGTTCTTAAAGCAAAAAATGTTGAGGCAATAACCAAAATAATAGAAAAAATAGGCAAAATTAACGGAATAATTGAAGTAAGCAGAGAATAAACCAAAAAACAAAAGTTTTTATTACAAAAAATACATTATTAATCATAAAATAACAAAAAAAGGGGATTAAATGAAAAGAGTTAAAACTGGAATAGCTGGATTAGATGATTTACTGGAAGGAGGATTTCCTGAAAAAAGAAGCATACTTGTTTCAGGAGCCTGTGGAACCGGAAAAACAATTTTTTCAATGCAATACATTTACAACGGAGCAGTAAAATACAATGAACCGGGAATTTATGTTACACTGGATGAAAGACCAGAATTGATAAGAGAAGATGTAACAAGATTTGGTTGGGACTTAAGAAAACTGGAAGAAAAAAAATTAGTCAGCATAATAGACGGAAGCGTTGCAAGAATTGGAATGCCATCAGAAGAAGAATTTTCTTTACCAATGACTGGTTTTGATTTAGACAAATTATTGCTTGAAATAATGAGAGTAACAAAAAGAATAGGGGCAAAAAGGGCAGTGATTGATTCAATTCCTGCATTAGGATTTAATTTTGAAAACGAAAACGAAACAAGAAAAGCTATTCTAAAACTAAGTTATATGCTGATGAGAATAGGAGTTACATCAATAATGACTTCAGAAATACAAGAAGGAGCAGCAAAATTCGGAAGATATGACGTTGAAGAATATGTAGTTGATGGGGTAATAGTGCTGCATTATTCAGGAATAGGCGGCGGCGGAACAAACAGAACTATTCATATAAGAAAAATGCGTTCAACCAAACACTCAGAAGACCTTCACCCATTAACAATAACAAAAACCGGAATGAAAGTCCACGGCATAGAAGAAGCATACGACGAATCTTAAAGAAATAAATAATGAACTCAACTATTTTCTTTAGTGGTGATTATGGTTAAATGGATATTTTGGGCAGACGAAATAGCAGACAAAATAATTAACAGAAAAAAATTTAATTTTACAGATAAAAAAATGCCTGAGATAAAAGAATGGACAGTAAAAAGTTCTTCTTCTTTATCAGGAGTGCTGCACATAGGAAGATTATCAGATATAATTAGAGGAGAAGCACAAGCACGGGCATTACAGGAAAAAGGATTTAACACCAAATTTATTTATGTAACAGAAGATATGGATCCATTAAGAAAAATACCAAAAGGAGTGCCAAAAGAATTCGAACAATATATTGGTTTTCCTGTATCAGATATTCCTGATCCATTTGGAAATTACAAAAGTTATGCAGAAAGATTTACCCAAGAATTCTTAGAAGTTTTTAAAGATTTTCTCATATTAGAACCAAAAGTTTATTCGATGAGAAAAGAATACAAAAAAGGCGAATTTACTAAACACATAATTGAATTAGTGAACAAAACAGAAGAAGTAAAAAGAATAATTGAAAGGGTTCAGGGAAGCGAAGTAGGAAAAAACTGGAGTGTATGGAAACCAATCTGCGAAAAATGTGGAAATTTACAGACAACAGCAATTACAAAAATTGAAGGAAACAAAATTTATTATAAATGTCAGGATTACAAATTTGAAAAATTTACTGCAAAAGGATGCGGACATGAAGGAACATCAGATTTAAAAAAAGCAAACGGAAAATTAGTTTGGAAAAGCGAATGGGCAGCCCAATGGAAAAGATGGAATGTCTGCTCTGAAGGAGCAGGAAAAGAATATGAAAGCAAAAATTCTGCGTTCTGGGTTAATGCAGAAATATGCGAAAAAGTCCTGGATTTTCCTCATCCTGAACCGATTTTTTATGAACACATTATTATCGGCGGAACAAAAATGAGTGCTTCATTAGGAAATGTAGTTTATCCTGCTGACTGGCTAAAAGTAGCAAAAGCAGAAACACTAAAATATTTGTATATGAAAAGATTAATGAAAACAAGAAGCTTTGAATGGAAAGACGTTCCTTTACTGGAACTGGAATTAGACAGAGTAATAGAAAACACAGGAAAAAAAGAAGGAGACGAAATAGAACAATTAAAAAACGAAAAATATTATAGTTTTGTTAAAGTTAAAGGAAGAAACTTAATTTCATTAAAAGCAGATTATACATTATGTGCTTTCCTGAATTCTTTTTGTTCAGAAGAGCAGGTGATGGAAAAATTAAAGGAAATGGACAGAATTGAATCTAATTCAAAAGAAGAATTAACTTCATTAAAAGAAAGAATCAAATTATCCAGAGAATGGCAGGAAAAATATTCCCCTGAAGAAAACAGGATAAGTTTTTCAGAAAAAATTCCTGAAGTTTCAGATAAAATGAAAGAAATATTTAAAGAAACGATTAAAATACTGAAAAACAATAATGACGCAGAAGAAATCCAGAAAAAAATTTATGATGTTGGAAAAGAAAAAGGAATTGCCGCAACAGAGTTATTCAAAAACTTTTATCTTTTTTTAATTGAAAAAGAAAAAGGACCAAAATTAGGGCAGTTAATCATTGCATTAGGAAAAGACAAAATAATAAAAAAACTTGAAGAAATACCAAAATAATAATTTACTCAAATTCTATTGTTGCAGGAGGCTTTTGAGAAATGTCATATAAAACTCTTGCCACTCCGTTAACTTCATTTAATATTCTGGAAGAAACTTTTTCAAGGAAAACATCAGAAAATTTAGTCCAGTCAGCTGTCATCCCATCAACTGAATTAACTGCACGCAAAGCAATAATATAAGAATATTCTCTTGCGTCTCCTTTAACGCCAACTGCTTTAACCGGAAAAATTGCTGCAAAAGCCTGCCAGGTTTTATCATACAATTTGTTTTTCTTTAATTCATCAATAAAAATAAAATCAACTTCCTTTAAAATATCAAGTTTTTCTTTTGAGATTTCTCCTAATACTCTTACTCCTAAACCAGGTCCTGGAAAAGGATGCCTGTCAAGAAATTCTTTTGGGATTTTTAAAGATTTTCCAATTTCTCTTACTTCATCTTTATAAAATTCTTTTAATGGTTCAACTACTTTTAAATTCATGTCTTCCGGAAGAGAAAGATTATGATGAGACTTGATTTTTGAAGCAGTTTTAGATGGTTCAGCTGATTCAATTCTGTCAGGATAAATTGTTCCCTGACCCAAAAAAGAAATTTCACCAAATTCCTGTTCCAGTTCAGCTGCTTTTTCTTCAAACACTTTGATAAAAGTAAACCCAATAATTTTTCTTTTTTCTTCTGGATCATTAATTCCTTCCAAAGCAAACAAGAATTCTTTTGAAGCTTTAACTGAATAAAAATGTTTAAAACCCATTTTTTTATACAATGATTCAATATAATTTACTTCGTTTTTTCTCAGCAACCCATTATCAACAAAAACACAAAACAATTGATTTGGAACAATATTATGAAGCAAAACAGACGCAACCAATGAATCAACTCCGCCAGAAACCCCCATAATAATTTTTTTGTTTCCGACAATTGATTTGATTTCTTTTTGTAATTGTTTTGTTACAGAAGCAATATCCCAGTCTTTTTTTGCTCTGCAGACTTTTAAGAAATTTAAAAGAATTTTTTTTCCGTTTGGAGTGTGATGAACTTCTGGATGAAACTGCAAACCAAAAATCTTTTTATTTTTAGAATACATTGAAGAAACAAAACAGTTTTTTGTTGAAGAAGAAATTACAAATGTTTTTGGAAGTGTTTTTACGCTGTCTCCATGAGAAAGCCAGACTTGTTCTTTTTTTAATCCAATAAGCAAAGGATCATTTCCTTTAATTGAAATAATGTTTTTTCCATATTCTTTTGACTTGCCTGCCTGAACTGTTCCGCCTAAATTTTTTGCAATTAACTGCAAACCATAACAGATTCCAAGAACAGGGATATTTAAATCAAATATTTTTGAATCAATTTCAGGCGAATTTTTTTCATTAACGCTTGCAGGCCCCCCTGAAAGAATTATTCCATCTGGATTAATTTTTTTTAGTTCTTGGACAGTTAGTGTATTGGGAAAAATTTCTGCTTTAGTTCCTAATTCCCTTACTTTTCTTGCAATTAAATGACAATATTGGCCCCCAAAATTAATTACTGCAATCATTCAGACTGCCTCATTATAGAAATAGAAAAAAATAATTCCTGCAGCATAAATAAGTATAACAAAAAGGTATTTTAATTATTTTGATTTAAGGATCCGGATTGCCAAATAAGCAGCATTTTGCGCATTGTCTATTCCAACACAAGCCACTGGAACTCCTTTAGGCATTTGAGCAATAGCCAATAAAGCATCCAAGCCACCTAACTTGGATGAAACAGGCACTCCAATGACTGGTTTCTGGGTATGAGAAGCAATTACTCCAGGCAAAGCCGCGCTAAGCCCTGCTATTGCAATAAAAACATCAAAATCTTTTTTTGCTATCTCCTTTACTTTTTCTGGATTCCTATGAGCAGACGCAACAAAAGTTTCAAACGGAATTTTATTTTCCTTTAATACTTTTTCGGCTTGTTCTGCAATCTTTTTATCTGATTCAGAACCCATTACAATCGCAACTTTCACCCAGACACCACAATAAATATTGAATCTTTATATTAATAAATTCTCCTACCAATTATTTTTTTCTTTTAATCCCTTGTATTCTAAAACAACTTTTTCTAGTGAGCGAGCAGAAGCAAAGTTTTCTCCAATCCATTCCTGTGCAGCAGAAAGATAAAATTCAGAAATTAATTCAAGTAATTTTGCAGGAAGTTCCGGAGGAACAGGCCAATCTTCTTTTGGTTTTCCTTGTTTCTGAGCTGAATAAAGTTCTTCTTTCCAAGTGGTTTTAGCATAATAATCTCTTGCAACCTGCTTGCTTACATGGATTCCGTTGAATAAAAACCTGTTTTCGTCTAAAGTTCCAAAAACATCAACTAAAATAATTTTTCTTTCAGGAGAAAAAGCTAATTCAACTTTACCATCAGCATGAACTAAATTCAATGAAGCGGCTTTTTTATTCAGAAAATTATTTGCTTTTAAAGCAATTTCTTTTGCTTTAATTAAATCATTTTCAGTTAATGCACTTATCTTTATTGCTTCTTCTTTTGATAACAGTCTGTCAGTTGGTTCCAGTTTAGTAAAAAATTCAATTAAAGGATTATCAAAAACCTTGTTAGGAGAAGGAATTTCAGTTAAGCCATAATCCTCCGGCCTTGCTTCTCCTTTTCTAAATCTTGATAAAAGAGAACTTCCTTCAGGCAGCATATTCCTAAAAACTATTTCCAAAGGAATCAAATAATTTGAATCATCTAAAGTTATTTTCCTTTGATCAGGGCAAATAACCTGAACTAATTTTACTTTCATTTTATTTGGTGCAATAAATTCCTCAAAATGAGAATTGATTCCTAATTCGCTGATTTTTTGAAAATTATATGAAGCCATCCTGCACAAAGATTCTCCTTTAGAAGAAATTTTTTCTGGCATTTTACCATAATCAAAAACACTGTAATCATCAGTAAAAGAAAAAACCCCCTGGCCAAACTCGTTCTCTGAAGCTTTTTTTATGATTTCTAAATCTTTAACAGAACCCAAAAAAATCACCTCAATCACATTTTTTTCTTTCTTCTATTCTGGTTTTTTCAAATTCCTGTTCTGTCTCTTTTGGAACAGAAACAGGATATTTTCCTGTTAAACAAGCCAGACACAAATCACTTATGCCTAAAGCATTTTTTAATGAATCAATCGAATTATACAGCAAAAAATCTACATTGATTTCTTTCCTTATTTCTTCAACTGAAAGCCTTGAAGCAATAAGTTCTTTTTTTGAAGGCATATCAATTCCATAAAAACAAGGCGAAATTATCGGAGGGCAAGTTGAAAGAAAGAAAACTTTTTTTGCTCCGTTGTCTTTCAACAACTTAACAATTTTTTTTGAAGTGGTTCCTCTGACAATACTGTCATCAACCAGCAAAATGTTTTTGCCTTTGATTTCACTTTGAACCGGATTAAGTTTTAATCTTACTCCGTTTTCTCTTCTGGCCTGAGAAGCCATAATAAATGTTCTGGCAATATATCTGTTTTTTATTAATCCTTCCCTGTAAGGCACGCCAATTTCTTCAGCTAATTTTGAAGCAGCAGTTCTGCTTGTGTCAGGAACAGGTATTACAACATCTGCGTTTAATCCTGTTTTTTTCCATGCAACAGCTAATTCTTTTCCTAAATTTATTCTTGCAGTATAAACCTCTAATCCATCAATAATTGATTCTGCACCGGAAAAATAAACCCATTCAAACATGCAATGAGCAGGTTTTTCGTCAGCTAAAACTTTTGAAATTAAATTTAATTCTGAATCAACAAAAACAGCTTCCCCTGCTTTTAAATCGCGAACAATTTTATACCCGATTGAAGTTAAAGAAAGGCTTTCAGAAGCAAAACCAATTGATTTAATTCCATCAAATGTTTTTTCAGCCATAATCAAAGGACGAATTGAATGCGGATCACGAAAAGCAAATAATCCCTTATCTTTAATTACCATTACAACAGAATAAGATCCTTTTGCTTCAACAAAAACTTTTTTGGTTGCTTCAAAAAGCGCTTCAACAGAAAATTCTTCCGGCAAAGCTCTGACAAAAACATGAAGGATTGCTTCAACATCACAAGAAGAAAGCACACACGCATTTTCTAAATTCAATTCTTTTTTCAGTTCAACATAATTAACTAAATTTCCGTTATGAGCTATTCCAATTTCATAGGGTTTTGAAACCATAAAAGGCTGGGCATCAGTGGCAAAGTCAGAACCAATAGTAGGATATCTTGTATGGCCGATTGCAACATTTGCTTTTAATTCAATTAATTCTTTTTCGCCAAAAATGCTTGGAACCAACCCTTCTTTCTTTATTAACTTCATTTTTTTATTAAAAGAAAGAATCCCTGCAGAATCCTGCCCGCGATGCTGTAAAGAAAGCATGCCTACAAACAAGTCGGCTAAAACGTCTTTTTTAGAAATTAAACCAATTACGCCGCACATTACAAAAACCACTAAAGAATAATATAATTAAATGGCTTAAAGAATTTAAATGAATAAGGCATTATTTTTCTATGACAAAAATAATCCTTGTCTGGAACACCCACCCAAACGAAAGTGCGGTAACCCTGCCTCTTGCGAGATTGCTCAAGCAGGCATTAGAAAAAAGAAGTTTTGAAGTAAGAATACAAAAAATTCCTTTTGCAAGAACTTTTCATGGTGCGAGAAGGGATGGTGATTTGTTTCCAAGGAAATCTAGAAGGTGTGGTTTTATTGAAGAAATCCAAAAAAGAAATAAAAATTGTTTTATCATAGATTTGCATTCTACTGAAGACAAAATATATTTTGAACATGCCAAAAACCCAGACCCTGAAGTTGCAAAGGGAGACCCAAAAAAATGGAGTGTGGGAATATCTATGCACCCAAATATTAAAGGTGCTACAAAAGATGTTGCTTTTGAAATTGGATATGAAAACATGTTTAGATACACTCTTGAAGTTATTGCAAAATATAGAAGATCCTCTGGGGTTTTTAGTAAATTGCAGGCGCCTTTTTGCTTTGAGTATGGCGAACTCCAACAGAAGTATTTTAGCCGGCAAGCTGACCTAAAAGCAACCAAAGCCACAAAATATTTATCTCCTGTTTTGTTAAGAAAAATAGTTATTGCAATAAACAAAGCAATAAAAACCGATTTAAGGATAACAAACAAAAACAGCCGGCACACAACCCCCATTAAAAATAATCGTAAAAAGAAAAAGGTAAAAAGAAGGGTGCGTATAAAAAAACCCGTTTAGCTTTTTTCTTTTTCTTTGGTCGTAATTTTTCTTTTAATGAAGAGAAAAAGGGCAGAACAAAAGCAATAAAAAGAATTCAAACCATAAATTATATATGAAAAAAGCTGTTTCTCCAATAGACGGAAGATATGAAAAACAAACAAAAGAATTACAGGAAATCTTCTCAGAATACGGACTGCAAAAACACAGAACAGAAGTGGAAATAAAATATTTATTAGTTTTATCAAAAAAAGGAATAATAAGGAAATTCAACACAAACGAAAAAAAATTATTGGAAAGAATTTATACTGGTTTTAATGAAAAAGACTTTAGAGAAATAAAAAACATTGAAAAAACAACAAACCACGATGTAAAAGCAGTCGAATACTTTATAAGAAAAAAAATTCAAAAAACTTCATTAAAAAATGTTGAAAGTTTTGTTCACTTTGGATTAACATCAGAAGACATAAACAATTTAGCTAACTCAGCCCAGCTGAAAAAAGGAATTGATTTATACATAACGAATTGTTTTTCTTTGGTAAAAAAATTAAAAGAAATTTCTTCAAAAGAAAAAAAGACTGCAATGTTAGGACACACCCATGGACAGCCTGCTTCCCCAACTACTTTTGGAAAAGAAATTAAAATATTTGTTTTAAGAATGGAAAACTCTTTAGAGCATTTGAAAAAACTAAAACTGCCTGGAAAACTTAATTCAGCAACAGGAAACTATAATTCAATGCAAGTTGCTTTTCCGGAAAAAAACTGGATTAACTTAAGCAAAGAATTTGTTGAAAGCTTTGGATTTGAAAACAAAAAATTAACCACCCAAATTATTCCCCACGAAAATATTTCAAGAATATTTAATGAAATGGCTTTACTAAACAACATAATAATTGATTTGGATTTAGATTTGTGGATGTATATTAGCAGAGGATATGTTTCACAAAAAAAGATTTCAAAAGAAACCGGTTCATCTATAATGCCGCATAAAATTAACCCAATCCAGTTTGAAAACAGCGAAGGGAATTTACTGCTTGCAAACAACCTGCTTTCTTTTTTAAGTTCAAGATTACAGAAAAGCAGACTGCAAAGAGATTTAACTGACTCAACAATAAAAAGAAATTACGGAATAGGATTTGCCCATTCATTAATCGGAATAAAAATGTGCTTAAATGGATTAAACAGAATTGAAGCTAACAGAAAAAAAATATTAGAAGATTTAAAAGAACACCCCGAAATATTAAGCGAAGCGATACAAACCGTGATGAGAAAAGAAGGAAACAATAATGCTTATGAAGAACTGAAAAAGTTTTCAAGGGGAAAAAAATTAACTTTAGAAGAACTGAAAGAATTCATTGAAAAATGTTCTTTAAGCAAAAAAGAAAAAGATAAATTGCTTAAATTAAAGCCAGAAAATTATATTGGAAAAGCGGTTGAATTAACAGAATAAAATTATTTTGTTATTGTTTCATTTCTTTCAGGGCCGAAAGAAACTGTTTTTATTTCAACGCCTAATTTCTTTTCAATAAAATCAAGATATTTTTTTGCGTTTTCCGGCAAAGCAGAAAAACCTTTTTTCTTTATTTTCTTTTTTTCTTCTTCACCTAAAACAAACCCTTTAAACTCAACATAGTTCGGGGTGCTTTGTTCAACTAACTGAATTGAATAAGGAAAATCAAAAACTTTTTTCCCGTTTAAAGTATAAGAGTCCGCAATAAATAATTTTTTCATTCCGCTTAATACATCTAATTTAGTTATTGCTAATTCAGTAAAACCATTTAATCTATTTGAAAGCCGCAACATAGGCAAATCAAGCCAGCCTACTCTCCTAGCCCTCCCTGTGGTTGTTCCAAATTCATTTCCAGCATTTCTTAAAAAGTCAGCTTCGTCTTCCTGTAATTCAGATGGAAATGGACCAGAACCAACTCTGGTGCAATAAGCTTTTACTATCCCAATAATTTTTTCTATTCTTTTAGGGGACATCCCAACCCCTATTGTAGCAGCACCAGAAATCGGATGAGAAGAAGTAACAAAAGGATAAGTCCCAAAATCATTGTCTAATAAAGCCCCTTGCGCACCCTCAAACAAAACCTTCTTTTTTTTATCAAGCAAATTATTTATTTCAATTGAAACATCGACAAGATTTTCTTTGAATTCTTTTCCTAAATTAGCATATTGGATAAAAACTTCTTCTTCAGTGAAATCAAATTCTTTTCCTAAAAGATTTTCGCACAATGCTTTGTAATAAGAAAAATTAAATGAAAGTTTTTCGCCTAATCTTTTTTCATCAATCAAATCATCAAATCTGATTCCGATTCTTGAAGCACGGTCAGCATAACAAGGACCAATGCCTCTTCTGGTGGTCCCAATATTATTTTCTTTTAATGATTCTTCTTTTCCAATGTCAATAATATTATGATAAGGCATAATAATATGACATCTTGGGTCAATACCTAAATCAACTTCAATCCCTTTTGTTTTTAAACCATCAATTTCTTTTTTTAATGTTCTTGGATCTAAAGAAACTCCTGCGCCAATCAAAGAACGTTTTTTTCTTATTACACCAGAAGGAAGCAAATGTAATTTGAATGTTTCTCCTCCAACAACAACCGTGTGCCCTGCATTATTGCCTCCTTGAAACCTTACAACACAATCAGATTTTTCTGCCAGGCAGTCAACTAATTTTCCTTTTCCTTCATCACCAAACTGCGAGCCAATAACCAAAGTAGAACTCATAAAACCCTTCATAATAAGTTGAGAAGAATTTAAAAAAAGAAGTATAATTAGAATAAAAGAAAATGGGGCGGGCGGGATTTGGACCCGCGACACCACGGTCTCTGACCAGACTGGGCTTCAGCTGCACATAAACCAAATCAAACTAAAAAGATTAACTTGTATCTATCGTGTGCTCTCCCAGGCTGAGCTACCGCACTGGTCCAATCAAAAAAATCTGAAAGAATCCCCAGGGAGTTCAGCCTTATAAAGCTAGGTAAAAGAAAGTTTTTTAAGTTATGGTTGATTTTAGTCTTTCCATTTTAAGTTTATTGTCAAATCCTATTTCTGAATAAAACCTTCTTAGATTATCTTTTCCTCTAATTTTTATTCTTACTGCTTGCACAGTGGCTCCTGATTTTCTTTTTATTTTCAAAGACAACTTAAAAGGGTTTGTTGTTTTTATCCCAAAATGTTTTTGAAGTCCTTGTCTAAACTGATTAAAAAAAGCAAATGAATTTTCAATAAAATCTGTGGATTTATGAATTTCAAAGGAAATAGCTTTGTTAGCTAAATCCACTCCTGCTTCACAATCTAAATATCTCTTAACAAAAACTTTAAAACAGTCTTTATCGTCCAAAACCCAATTGGGAATTAAATATTTCTTCAAAACTTTATTACCATAAGGAACCCCTAATAAAAACAGTGTTTTTGCAAGAGGTCTACAATTTACTCCGTAGTTTTTAGTATTGTATTTGTTTTTGGTACAAGGGCGTATTTTACCTTTCAAATTAAATAAAGAAAAAATTGTTTTTTCAAATCTCTTTAATTCTTTGGTGTGTTTTGAGCAATAATCAAATCTCCATTTTGTCGGGCCTTGGAGATTTCCATCTGCCATTAAATCAGCTATAATCCCTGCTAAAACCGGCGAAGGGTTCAGCGGGAACCAACGATTTACTCTTTTATCAAATTTTAGTTTGTTGTTTGCAAGATAAGTTTTTTTTAAATCTTTATAAGTTAACAAAGACTCCATTATAAAATTCTATTTTTTCTGTTTAAAAACAAAAACCAAACACGGCCTTGCCGATGAAAAAACTAATTGAAAAAAGCTTTATCGAGCGAAGCGAAGATAATGCTCCGTTGCTCGCGGACGGAACCGCAAAACGAGCCCGGAGGGATTCGAACCCCCGACCCCATGGTTAAGAGCCATGTGCTCTACCGACTGAGCTACGGGCCCATTTATAATTCACTTTAAAATTAAATAACAAAAGTTTTAAGAAAGAAATGAAAAAAATAAAAAAGATATTAATGAGCTATTAAGTGAAATGGAATAGCGCGATATATCGCTCTGCTCCCACGAAACAATGCACAAAACAGCACGGGCTTGCCCCGTGCACCGTGACTCGCGGACGGAACCGCGAAACGAGTCCGAGGGGATTCGAACCCCCGACACCCGGCTTAAAAGGCCGGTGCTCTACCGACTGAGCTACGGACCCAAATTTGGGAAAATGATATTAAGAGAAATATAAATATGCTTCAGAAGCAGTTAAAAAACTGAGTAAAAAAAGTTATTTAAACATCACTTTTTTGGTTTTATCTCCTTTAAACCATTTAAATAAGGTTGAAGGACTTTAGGGATTTTAACTGTGCCTTGTTTTGTCTGGTAATTCTCTAAAATAAGTCTTAACATTCTGGCTGTTGCCACCATTGTGTTGTTCAAAGTATAAACCAAATTTTTTTCTTTTCCATCTGAATATTTTATGTTAAGACTTCTTGATTGATAATCAGTGCAGTTAGAACAAGACATTACTTCAATATATTTTTTTTCTCTTGGGGAATAGCCTTCTACATCATATTTTTTTGACGCCACACAACCAATATCCCCTGTGCACACATCAACTACTCTATAAGGAATTTTTAATAAATCCAATAAAGATTCAGAATTCTTTAAAAGTTCTTCATGATATTTTTCTGCCTCCTCTGGTTTACAAAAAATTACCTGTTCAACTTTATTAAATTGATGAACTCTGAATAACCCTCTTTCATCCAAACCGTGTTTTCCTGTTTCTTTTCTAAAACAAGGCGAACAACCAGCATATTTCAAAGGCAGCTTTTTTTCGCTGATTATTTCGTCCATATGCATTGCAACAATAGGGTGTTCTGAAGTGGCAATTAAATAAAGATCCTGATTTTCTGTTTTATACATGACGTTTTCAAAATCATCTAAAGGAGTTACTCCTGAATAAGGTTTTCTTCTCATTAGCAAAGGCGGGTGGATTAATTCATAACCTTTTTTTATTAATAAATCAACCGCCAGTTTTATTAAAGCCTGTTCAATTAAAGCAAGTTCTCCTTTTAAAAAATAAAAACCAGAACCAGAAATTTTAACTGCCCTATCAAAATCAGCAAGCTCCAATTCAACTGCGAGCTGGCCGTGGTGTTTTAATTCAAAATCAAAAACTGGAAGATTTCCTTTCTTTTTAATTTCCTTGTTTTCTGAATCGTCTTTACCAAAAGGAACATCACTATGCAACAAATTAGGCAGACTATTCAACAAATTTGTGTGTTTTTCTTTTAGTTCAATTAATTTGTTTTCTTTTTCTTTTATTTTTAAAGGAAGTGTTTTTGCTTCATTCATTTTCTTTGACGCATCTTGTTTGTTTGAAAGCAGTTCTTTGATTTCAAAAGTTATTTGATTTCGCTTGTGTTTTAATTCCTCTACTTCTTTTAATATTTTTAACAGTTCTTTATCTTTATCTATTAATTGATCAAAAGAATCCAAATATTCTTTTGTTTGCCTGTGCTCTAAGTTTTTTCTCACGAAAGAAGAATTTTCTCTTATTAGTTTTATATCAATCATTTAAAACACTGCCTAAAAGGATAATATAAAAATACAAAGCAAACAATAAAATAATAATGGTTAAAAAAGTGCAAGTTTTAAGGATTGGACACAGAATTTACAGAGATATCAGAGTAACAAGCCATTGTGCATTAACTGCAAGAGCGTTTGGTGCAGAAAAAATAACTATAATTGGAGAAAATGATGAATCAATAAAAAACAGCATAAAAAAAGTATCTGCTGTATGGGGAGGCAAATTTGAGATTGGTTTTTCTTCAAACTTAAAAAAAGAAATAGAAAAACTAAAGAAAAAAAATTTTAGTCTAGTGCATTTAACAATGTACGGAGAAAAAATACAAGACAAAATAAAAGAAATACAAAAGAAAAACAACATTTGTATAATTGTTGGGGCAGAAAAAGTACCCCCAGTGATTTATCAAAAAAGCGATTACAATATTTCGATTGGAAACCAGCCTCATTCAGAAATTGCTGCTTTAGCAATAACACTTAACGAATTATTTGAAGGAAAAAAATTAAACAAAAACTTTTCAAATGCAAAAATAAAAGTGATACCGCAAAAAAAAGGCAAAAAAACAGAAAAAAAAAGAATGAAAACTGCAAAAAAAGCACATTGATTTAAATTATCATTTACGAACTAAAATTATATGGCTAAAAAAAGTATTCTTTTACAAGACTTAGCAAAGACTTTTGTTAAAAATACCGGCGGGGAAGGCGCAATACCGGTAATAAAATCATGGGACAACAAAAAAAAACGAATGACCGATGAAGAAATATCAAAAAAAACAAAATTGAAAATAACTGAAGTAAGAGCAATCCTAAACAGATTACACTACAGAGGAATTGCTTGCTATGACAAAAAAAAGAATACTCAAACAGGATGGTATTCATATACTTGGGAAATAAAAGAAAAAAGAATTGCAGAATTGATAATTGAAGAACAAAGTGAAGAAATAAAGAAATTAGAGAAAAAACTTGAGTTTGAAAAAGATTATGTGTTTTTTGGATGCAAAGCAATGTGCGATAGTGTTCCATTTGAGGTTGCAGCAGAATATCAGTTCAGATGCCCAAAATGTGGCAAAACAATGGAAATTGTAAACAACAAAAAAATAATAAAAAATATAAAAAAACAATTAGTGTTGATTGAAGTGGCTTTAGAAAAGCTTTCAAAATAACAAAAAACACAAAATGTTGGACAAAAAAGGGAGATAAGAAAAGCCGCAGAAAAACCAAAAAAAAAGCAGTTAAAATGGTTTTAAAGAAATAATAAGAGTTTAAATAAGGAAAAAAAGGCAAAAAAAGAACAAAAAAAGAAAAAAAGGCCAGAAAAAAGATTATAATTAAAATAAACAATAGCGGGGTGGGGCAGCCAGGAGTGCCCGTCGGGCTCATAACCCGAAGGTCGCAGGTTCAAATCCTGCCCCCGCTATATCATTGAACCCCTCTAATTTGTCTCATAAAACATAAAAACCAAAATAACGCGCCTCACTGATGCATAAAAATAAAACAAGCAACCACTATTCATTAAAATAACGACTCACCCCAGCCAACAGAGGGTTAGATAAATAAACACAATAAAAAACCGTTACTCACAAAAACAAAAAAAAGTGAAAAGTACACTAACTAATTAATAATAAATGCAAAACCAGATCAAACCCAACTCAACCAAACAAAATTAAATAAAGACACTCTGCTCACTAGCAACAAAAACAAGCTTTATTTGGCAAAATAAGGCAGAATAACAAGTAATTACTTGGACAAATTCCTGAAAATACCAGTAATTACTTGTAAAAAACGTAAAAAAAGGTAGATTTAAAAGTAGTTAAGGTAAATATAATAATGAAACAAATGATTAATGCCTTTTTAAACAAAATTTTTTCGATATTTCGATCAGAAAAAAAGAAACCAATTAATGAAACCATTTACGAAGATGAAGAAAGAGAAACGGTTTCAAAAATTTATAGTTTATGGGACTATTTAAATTTAATTGAAAACACTCAAGCACATCACATTCTTTCAGTAATTGGTTTTGACGAATGGGTGCCAATGGACGAAATAAAAAGAAGAATACAAGAATTATTTGTTATAGATTACAAAAACGACAGGAGTCTTTATCCTTATATTAAAACTTTAGTGGACGTGGGGTTGCTTGAAACAACTAACGTAGGTGGTAAAAGAAAGTGGAGAAAAAGAGATTTAATAGTAAAGTTTAAGGAAAAAGATAAAGAGAAAGAAGAAGAAAGATTATTAGCTTTTGAGAAGATTATACATTGAATAAAAACGTTTTAGTTTTTCAGATTTGTGATAAACGTCTTTAAACCAGAGGCTGTCTACTATCTTTTTTGATTCAGAAACCACTGTTTCAGAAAAAGAATTATCCGGGGATTTGTTTGATTGATTGTTGACCTTTTCCAATTCAGACAAAAGTAAGCCGTGTTCCTTAGAAGAATTTAAAATATACGTCCGGTCTAAAAGGTTTTCTAAAGAAGAAACAACATCTGATTCCTCAACCTCTTTTTCATTAAGATAATATACTGCTTTCCAATCGCCTTTTACAGTCCATGAATGGCTTGGGTTTTTACCTGTTTTAAAAAAATTTATTAAATCAGAAAATTTTTCTTGGGGAATTACGACGCAATTTTTCCCGTGTTTAATAAAAGGGGTGGTTGAGAGAATTCCTGAACGATGATAAGTATATGTTTTTCCATTAGATTTTGAAACTTGCTGGGAATAACCATAAATTGCTCTAAATAGCTTTTGATAGGTATATGAGGAATGTTTTATGGTTTTAGGTAAAATAAATTTATATTGAACAAAATATCCTTTCACTGAGACCCCCCACTTCCACTATACATATATTATAAATAAATAAAGGTTTTTTATGTATATATATACACATTAGTTAAATATAAATGTTTGTAAAATTAAATAACTAATTAAAAGTAGATTAATAAGAAAAAAAGGGTTTTAAGAATTAGCGTTTTCTTCTGATAAAAGAAGAATAATTAGATTTTGGTTTTGGTTCTTCAACATCTGTTTCTATTGAATTCCCTGTTCTTATTATTATAATATCTTTAGCTGATTTTACATTTCTATATGGAACGCTTTTTTCTTTAATTATTTTTTTTGCCTCTTGTTTTGATCTCACTTTTAATGGTTCAGTAGTAATAGTTTCTACTCTTCCTTTTTCAAGATTTATAACCAAATCAAAGACTTTTCCTTTGTATTCTGCTTCGTCTGTGTAAATATCCATCCCAAACAATTTAGATAATCTTACTGTCACAAAAACACCTCTAAAACTTTGATTAAATAATAACTTCTTTTATATATATAAACTTTTTGTTTGAATTAACCAAATAAGCAATCTTTTTGCAGTTTTGAGGGAAAACAAAAACAGAAAAACTGGCTTATACATAACTGCTTTTTTATCGGGTTGGTTTGGCTGTGGGTTGTCTAACTAAATAACCTATTTATACATAACTTTTTGTTTGTTTTTTGTTTATTTCAAATAAAAAGCCGTTTATTAGTGGAATTAGCGGGGGTCAAAGCCTGTCTAATGGACTTTGGACTTTTTTCAGTTCTTCGGTTGAAACAAAAGTGTATATTTGGGTGGTTGCAAGATTGCTGTGGCCAAGAAGTTCCTGTATTTTCCTGATGTTTTCTCCTGATTCAAGAAGATGGGTGGCAAAAGAATGACGAAGCACATGAGGGGTAACTTTTCTTTGAATTCCTGCTTTTTCGGCACATTTTTTTACCATTCTTTCAATTGTGTCTGAAGTAATTGGTTTGCCATTTTTTTTAGAGAAAACAAATTCGCTTTGGATTTTTTTTCTTTTTAAATATTTTTTCAGGTTATGAATCCATTTTTTAGATAAAATAATTAAACGGTCTTTGTTTCCTTTTCCGCCTTTTACTCTTGCCATCCCTTCATTTAAATCCAAATTTGCAATTTTCATGTTTGCACATTCACTAACCCTTATTCCGGTTGAGTAAAGAAACTCAATTATTGTTCTGTCTCTTCCTGCTTTAGCTGCTTTGATTAATGCTTTAACTTCTCTCTGGCTCAATACTGTTGGCAGTTTTTTTTCTTTTTTTGGGATTTTTATTTCATCAAGAACTTTGTTTTTTTGCATTGATTCAAAAAAAAATTTTAATGCAGCATGAACTAATGCAAGAGAAGTGTTTGATAAATTGTCTTTTTCTCTTTTTAAAGCTAAATATTTAACTAAATCATCTCTATTGATTTCGTTTAATGGGGTTTTTGTTTTGTAAAAAAAGTCTTTGAGATAATGAAAATACATTGTATTAGTTCTTTCTGAGTAGCCGCCTACTATTAATTCTTCTTTTAATCTTCGCAGGGCTTCTTTTTGTTCTGTGGTTAATTTTTTTGTTTTATCGGGTTCTTCTTTCTCTTGCATTAAAGTAATATAGCTCTTTTGGTTAATAAATTTGATTATTTTTTTTGTTTCCCAAAGCAATTGTTTTTTATTTATTATTTTACAGTTAATAATTATTATTAAAAAAGTAAATTTGTTTAGGGTGTTGTTTTTATGGATGAAAAAAAATGTATTTCAATTGAATTCGAAGACGGGGACGAAGTTCTGTCTGGATTAAAACAGGCGTTTTCTGAAAACAAAGTTCAGAAAGGGGCAATATGTAGTGTGGAAGGAAAAATAAAAGACTTTGATTTAAGTGTTTTTATTGGAGGTGCATTTAGAAAAAAACATTTTGATGAAATTTTTAAAATCACTTCAATCCACGGAACATTTGTTGAAAGAGGTAATATGGGTTATAAAGGGGAATTGGTTGTTTCTTTAGCTGGAGAAAACAGTAATTCAGCTGGAGGCACTTTATCAAGTGCAATTACAGCTGGACGGCTTGTCATTAAAGCAGATATTATTGAGTTTAAGTGAATTGTTTTTATGAATAAAATCCAGTTAATTGGGATTGGGCTGTTTTCTTTAGGTATTTTAGTAATTTTAGCTTATTCTTTTTATGAATTTTTTTTAAAAGCGGCAGATTTTCCAGAAATTATAAAGAATGGTTTGTTGTTTATTTTTTTAGGTTTAATTTTAGTTTTAGTCTCTCTTGCTTTTGAGAGAATAAAGGAGTTGAAAAAATGATTTTAGTATCAACAGATTTTGTTAAAGGAAAAGAAATAAAAGAAACTATTGGGTTGGTTAGAGGAAACACAATAAGGGCAAAATGGTTTGGAAAAGACATAATGTCTGGGTTAAGACAAATAGTTGGAGGCGAACTAAAAGAATACACTGAGATGTTAACAGAAGCAAGAGAAGAAGCAACCCAAAGAATGACACAAGAAACAGAAAAATTAGGGGCAGACGCAGTAATCAATATAAGATATTCTACTTCGCAGGTAATGGCCTCTGCAGCAGAAATTTTGGCTTACGGGACTGCAGTGAAATTAAAATAGTTGCATACATAACTGGCTCTTTTGGTTGATTAAAATGAAATATGCTTTTTCTGAAACCCACACTCTTAAAGCAAGAGATTTAATTCAAAAATTGGATTTTAATCATATTCCTTTGGATAGAGTTTCTTGTATTGTTTCTAATGGGACTAAAACAAAAAGAGTTATTGCAAGAATTCACACAATGGGAAAAGCAATGCAATTAGGTATGCAGGAAAAACCTTTTTATGTAATTGAATTAATGGAGCTTTTTTTTAAGCAGTCAGAAGAAGAACAAACAAAAACATTAATTCATGAATTAATGCATGTCCCTCATAATTTTGGCGGGGGGTTCAGGCACCATAAGCCATTTGTAAACAAGAGAACAGTTGAACAAGAATTCAACAAACTAAAAGATATTTAAAGAAGTTTATAATCATTTTTCTCATGCGCCAAATAACTTTTGCTTTAAATTTTTGCAGGGAAAATTTTGATAAAATAAAATATGCCCCGAGAAATTATTTTTTAGGATTAAAAATTTTTTTTAATGTAAAAAACTGGAAAGATTACTATCTGGACTGCAAACACAAAATAAAAGAAAAATTTATTACTTATAAACTTAAAAACAATTTGAAAATAATTACCCGCGCAAATACCAAAGACAGAGATATTTTTACAGAAATTTTTTTTGGAAATGAATATTTTACAAATGGGTTGGTTTTGCCTGAAAAAGCAGTTGTTTTTGACATTGGTGCGCATATCGGGGTTTTTTCTGTTTTTATTGCAGAGAAAGCAGGAAAAGTTTTTTCTTTTGAACCGGTTCCGGAAAACTTTAACCTGCTTAAACAAAATATTGAATTAAACCAGCTTCAAAACAAGGTTTTTCCCTTTAATTTCGCGGTTTCAGATAAAAAAGAAACCAAAAATTTTTTTTTGCATTCTTTTAATACTGGCGGGAATTCCTTTTATCGAAGAGCAGGAAAAGGGATGAAAAAATCAATTGATGTTCAGATAACCACTTTAAAAGAGATTTTTGAATCAAACAAGCTTGAAAGATGTGATTTAATGAAAGTTGATATTGAAGGCGGCGAATACACCCTTGTTTTTAATTTAGCAGAAGAAACCCTGAATAAAATTAAATTAATTGTAATTGAATGCCATAGATTCAGAAAAAAATCTGAACCAGAAGAATTAGTTGCTTTTTTAGAAAAAAAAGGCTTTGAAATCAAAAAGAAAAGAAAAAGTTATGGGATGCTTCTGATTTTAGCTGAAAACAAAAACAACAAAATTTATTAATAACAAGAACTTTATTTTAGCATGAAAAACAAAATTTTAGTTGTTTTGGCGTTAGTTTTATTTTCCAACATAGTTTTTGCCCAGACGCCGGAATTAATTAATTTAATTGACAAATATTATGCTGCATCAGAAAAAGCAGATGCACAAATAACAATTAATTTATTGTATTACCCTGAAGAAACCGCGGCATGGTTTATTGAAAATGAAAAAAAAGACATTCAAACAAAGTTTGCTTCAAAGCAGTTAAAATATGTTGAATATGACTTTGTAAAAGAAGAAATTTTTAATGAAGGAAAAAACGCATATGTTGAAACAAATATTACTGGAGGACAAGTTTATTACCCTGACAAAGGAACAAGCGCAAATCTTACTAAAGAAACCATTTTTTTTGTATTTGAAAAACAAAACAATCAATGGAAAATTTTAAATTTCAGTGTTAAAGCAAGTGATTTTGTTGTTTCCCAAAAAGAAGAATATGTTAAATCATTTAAAGAAGCTTTTTTTGCTTCAATAGAAAAACAAAAAGGATTTGACCTAAATCCCCCTGGGGGCTCTGACTCAAATCAAAATGCATTGGTTGGGCTAATTAATTCTTTAATTGGATTAGTTTCAATAGGGATAATTATTGTAATTATTTTAATTGTTTTTTTTAGTTTGACTGGCAGAAAAAAAGATAAATCTGAAGACCAAACAGTCGTGGTTAATGTTCAGGCTCCTGCTTCTCAATCAACAGAAACTCAAACAATACAAAAAGCAACAGAGCAAATGCAAACAACAATGACTAAAAAAGAATATTCTGACGCAATGAAAATATTAAGGAAAAGATATGCCTCAGGAGAAATAAACAAACAACAATTTGACGAAATGAAAAAAGAATTAGAGGGATAAATTATGAGAGGAATAGTAAAAACATTAATTATAATCCTGATTCTGCTAATTGTGTTTGACTCAATCCTGATTTATGTGGCAAACAATGTTGATTTTGATTCAGGTGATTTTTTAGCGGATAACAGCGGCTCAGGCTTGCTTGGGGGAAACAACAATTCTTCTTCAGGAACAGGAAATTATTTAGGAAGCAGTTTTGATAATGCAATAGTGATTGATGCAATTAATGAAGGGCAAGGGCTATCTAAAGAACATGAATGGCTTGGGAACAACGCATGCATAGGGAAAACCCCTGAACAGGATTTATATGAAGAATTAATTGAACACAATGAAAGTTGGTATGACAAATTTATAATTACCTGCAATAACGGAGACAAAGAAACTTATTATTTTAATGTGGATAGTTTTAATGGTAAATGGGAATAATGTGAAAAAATGAAGAAAATAATTTTGTTAATGGTTTTAGGAGTTTTTTTGTTTGGCTGTCCTGGTTTTTGCCCTGATTGCACGCCACCGGAAAACGCATTTAAAGGAATTCACTTTGCATTAGTTCCTGATGAATGCATGGAAGTAAAAGACGATGTTTGTGATTTATATGATTGTATGACTCCTAATTGCTGGTGTGAACAAAGCCCTGATTCGATTTTGGTTGAAGGAGACGAATTAGTAATAGGCAATGAAAAAGATGCAATGAAAGACGTTCAAGAATATTTAAACAGCATTAATTCAGAGTATGAAGTTAAAAGAGCAGTTGAATTAAATCCGGTTTTTTATAATGTTTTTGCAGAAAATGATTCAGGAGAAGAAAAAGTATTTACTATTGCAGTTGATGGAACAATAATCAAAACTCTGTGTGGGGTTTAATTATTTTTTCTTCCCTTTTTTTAGAAAATCTCATCTATCAACTAACTTAATATTGGAATTTGTTTCAACATATTCAGGTCTTTCTGCAATGCTCGCTTTTGGTTCTTTTATTCAACCCAACATATTAATTGCTTAATTTATTTTTGTTTGCATCCAACGGCTTTCTATTTTAATTCACTTGGTTTTATTTGAGCCATTTCAGTTTTGATGCTTTCGTATTTCATCATCATTGTTTGATAAAAAAGTTTAGCTTTTTTCCTTCCAATTAATCGTTCTATTATTCTTAGCGGTTGTCTGTTTAATGAACTCACTGGCATTTTTTCGGCTAATAATAAACGGAGTTGTGTTTTAATGGCCAAATAAACGTCTTTTCTTGTTTCAGGTTTTTTTATGTTTGCTGCATCTAAAGCATATTTCACAGACATTTTTGAAATTGTTTTGTCAAGTCTTTCAGCAATTTGGGGTTTTGTCAGATTTTGTGTTGTTGCTTGGTGCAACAGGCCTCTTTGCACTCTTATCAAAGTTTTTTTTCTTGGGCCGAATTCCCCTCTAAGTTTTCTTCTAATAGTTCTGACAACAGGCATTCTTTTTATGCTTTGGGTTATTGTGGGTTTTTTTTTGGGTTTCATTTAACTCTAAAGAATTATGCATTACCTAAATTTAAACTTATAGTGTTTTTATGTCAAAATGGAATAAAAAAAGAAATAACAACAGAGATTACTGCAGTGACAAGCCATAAACTAAACGCTTTGCCAAAACCAATGTTGTAAACAAACTTTATTACAAACAACCTGATGAAAATTATTGCAATCAGGATGACTGGAGCAAACACCAAAAACAAGGCAAGCAAAGGAGAAAAAAGCATTGCAAACAAAACATCCCCAATAAAAAAACCAATTACAAAAGAAATCAACACAGTAATTAATGCTTTCCTGGAAGAATTTTTCGGGGCGCCCAATAATTTAGCCGCATAAAACAAAATAAGCACATCAACTATTGCGCCTAAAATTAAATTAACTGAAAGCACTAAATAAAAACGCTTTCAGAGTTTAAATAATTTTATTTGTTTTCCCAGAATTTTTCAGCTTCTTTTTCCATTTTATCCAATCTGGTGTAATAATCAGGAAATTCATTTAAATGAGCCAAAGCAATTTTTCCAGTAGTTAAAGGATCATCATCAGTAACATTAGTAATAGAGTTTTCTGTTCCATGCTCTAATTCAACATCCATTCCTCTTCTAAATTGCTCTACATCAAACTTATTCCATTTAATTCCTAATTTTTCGCCTATTTGTTTTGCCTGTTCTTTACTAAAAACTTTTTTTGCAGTCAAATTAAATCACCTGAAAAAAACAGGAAGAAACAAAATAAAAACAACCCACAAAAAGTAATTTATACATAACTTGCTTTTTTCAGGACTTCTTCCGGGATAAGTTCTTTCCCTGCTTTAGTCATTTTCTTTTCTTTAATTAATTTAATTACCCTTTTTTTGTTGCTTTCTGCCCAAATGCTGTTTTTTCTTCTTTTGCTGAACCTTACAGCATAACTTTTTTCATCCGGCTTTTTTAATGTGGAGTCAATCCAGCCAAAACACAACGCTTCTTCCACCGCATCAGCCAAAAGCATGAATTTGTTTTTGTTTTCTGAACCAACCTTGAAGAAAACAAGCCAGATTTCTTTTTGCTTTCTTGCATTTTTTTCCAGCCAGTTTCTCCACTGCATTCTGTTCCTGAAAGTTTTTGTTTTTCCTATTTGCATTAATATTTTAACACAAGCAAAAAATAAATATTTGTTTGAACCGCAGAATCAGCGGCAAAAAAACAACCCAGCTTAGTTTTGCTTTAATTAATTCAATAAACACTTTTTTATTTTAAGGGTTTTCTGCAGGCGAAACAGTTTCCTTTAATTGCACTAAAAAGTATTTTTTGGTTATTTCCATCCATTTTTTGTATTCTTCCGGGCTCATTGATTTTAGTGCATTGAGTTTTGTTAGTTCTGCTAAATCTTCATATTCTTCTAAAACACTATCAAAAGAACTGCCTTCACTTAATTCAATTATTTTTGGTTCTGATAATAGTTTTCCTACACCAACATAATCTCCATCGGAATCAGTAATTATTGTCGGGGTCGTTGGTTCAATAAAACAATAACCTGAATTTTTATAGCTGTATCCCAGAGGACATTTTATTCCTACAGCCCAATGATTTTCTGCTTCAAAATCAAATATTGCAGTGCCATAACCTAATTCCCTAAGCAAAAAAACAAGCAGTTTGGATTTTTCTCCGCACACCCCTGCATAATCAAAGACAACCTCAAAAGGATATCTTTCCTGGGATCTTTCTGCTGAAGTAAATTTTGTCCAGTCATAAGGAATTCTTTGCACTAAACTGACAGCAATTCTTGCCTTGTCATCCGGTTCATTTGCCTGTGTTTTAATCAATTCAACCAGTTTCAATAATTCGCTTTTTTGGTTTTTTTCATCCAAAAACCTTAAAATCAGCTCTTTGTCTGTAGGACAGCCAGGATTGCAATAATATGTTCTTGAAATTCCTGCAAGATGTTTTTTGAGCTCAAACTGCATGGAAAACAAAAAAGATTTTTTTTCTCCTCTAAGCACAAAATCAAATTTCCTTTGAATTGATTTTATTTTGAAATCAAACTCACAGGATTCAGCATTTATTTTATTGAATTCAGGGCAACCGCAAAAACCTGCTTTATTTACAAGTTCTCCATTTTCACAGAAAACAGGCTTAATTGAACTGCAGTTTTCATATTCTGTGCCGTCAACACAGCGTTGAATTTTAATGCATTTATTGCCGTCTTGTT
>Ga0210057_1002273_pt1 | contig 27738 bp, 33 predicted proteins | sample CryGeyCG2114_010_2_FD_183968 | JGI IMG/M metagenome (GOLD analysis project Ga0210057, IMG submission 183968) | Groundwater microbial communities from aquifer - Crystal Geyser CG10_big_fil_rev_8/21/14_0.10 (SPAdes) (version 2) | ecosystem: Environmental > Aquatic > Deep subsurface > Groundwater ...
TTGTGTTCCTTTGGGCTCCAAAATGCATATGGACGAGGCCTATTTTGCAATGGGCGGATGCGGAACCAATACGGCGGTTACTTTTGCCCGCCAGGGTTTAAAAACGGCTTATTTCGGCATGCTCGGCCGGGACGCTTTTGGCCAGGAAGTTAAGAAAGAACTGAAAAAACAAGGCGTTTCTTTGGAACTGCTAAAAGAATCAGCGGAATATCCGACCGCTTTTTCGGTTATCCTTTCTCTTCCCGGAGTCGGCCGAAGTATCTTGGAAAAATACGGGGCCTGTCATCAACTAACCGAAGAAGATATCCCTTTTGATACTCTCAAGAGCCAATGGTTCTATATTGCCTCCCTATCGGCTAAATCTCACCGGATGCTTGTTCCCTTAATTAATTTTGCCCAGTCCGCAGGGATTAAAATAGCCGCTAATCCGGCCGGCAGCGTTAAATCGCCGGAGGATACGGAAATTCTTAAGTCGGTCCTCAATAAATTAGATATCCTTATTTTAAATCAAGAAGAATCGGCTCGCTTAACCGGGTTAGATTACAATGAGGAGAAAGAAATTTTTAATAAATTAGACGACTGGGTAGACGGCCTTGTTATTATGACCAAAGGTCCGGAAGGAGTAACTGTTTCAGACGGGGAATATCTCTATTCAGCTGGTATCCCTAAGTCGGATATGATTGACCGAACCGGGGCCGGCGATGCTTTCGGTTCTGGTTTTGTGGCCGGCTATATTGAGAAAAAAGATATTGCTGACGCTATTCAATTAGGCACGGCTAATGCTACTTCTGTTTTACAAAAAGTAGGGGCGACCAATGGTCTTTTGGAAAAAGGTGATTGGGGAGAATGGGAAAAGGTTGAAGTTAAGAAAGAGGCAATATGAATATGAATAAGGAAGTTATCAAATTGGCCAAATTATTAAGAACATCGGAAGAGGTGATTTTGAATTTGGAAAAGAAAATGGAAAAGATTAGCGGGCAAAAAGGAGTTGTTGAAAAAATTGTTCAAGAGAACGACCGGCAAGTTGAAAGAGTTTTAAAGGAATTAAGATTTAGGAGCTTAGCTCCTAAAGAAGGTAAAAAAGGAGCTAAGCTCCTAAATCCTCCTACTGCCGAAAAAGTTTATCAGGGCCTGATTGACAAAGTTAAAAAAGACGACCAAAACCTTTTTAAACATTTCCATCGGCCGGATTTTTCGACGGCTCTCGGTTACCGCAGTTTGATTAACGCGACCAAAGAACTAACCAACCATTTAACGGGTTTTTATCTTAAAGAAACCAAAGCCAAAGAATTGCTCCTCCTCAATCCGCCTAAACAGATTATGGCTAATTTGGGCTACGGGGCCGATGTTGACAAAATGCTTGCCCAAGAAGATGTTTTTGAAATTTTTTGCGCCCTGCGTTTTGTTGAAGACAGCCGTTGGCTTAATGACGTTTTTTTTAAGCCCTATCGTGATTTAACCAGAGATGATTTTGAAGAAAGGGAAATCAAAGTGATGGCCCTGCCGGAAAGATGGACCGGCATCGGCCAGAAATTTTTAGGCAAGAAGCTTCATCATATGAGTCATTTAAAGGAATTGGGCGTTGTTTTTGTTATCCCGATTACCAAACGAGCAATCGGCGAAACCCTTTATCTTTTCTTTATGACCCTTCACTATACTTACGAAGTTGACTGGCATTCACGGCTTTTTAAAAAGTACAGCCAAGAAAATGATTTTACCAAGAAAATGATTAATGCCTTGAAAGTAGAAGTGACCGGGCGCCCTCTGCCTAATAAAAGAAAAATGAGCTGGCGAATTGTCGCCAAATATTTGGCTAAAAACGATCCGAACGATCCGCGTTTAGCTGAACCGCATATTAGTCCCGAGGCCTGGCATTATACCAAAGCCGCTTTGGCGATTAATCAATTTGCCAAGCGTTTTCCCGAAACCGGTTTGGCTTTTTGGCAAGGATTGGATGTTGTCGGAGAATACTTTCCGGTTGATAATTCCAAAGAAGAAAATTTAATCAGTTTTGATTTATTTGATAACGGCATTTCCTTGCTTCAGCAGATTGGTTTTGAATCTAAGTATCTTTATCACCAGCAGGAGGCCTTATGGAACGAGGTTTTTATCAACTACCTTGGGCAAGGAGAATTAGATAAAATAATGATGGAGAATTTGGATAAGGGTTATATTAGTTTGTAAATTGCGTTCCCGGAACATTACTTTTTACTAATCCTTTAAGCGAAAATATGGACAAGCTTTCAAAAATCACCACTAACGGCAAAGCGATTTATCTGGCCTATGACCACGGCCTTGAGCATGGGCCAATTGATTTAAAAGGGAAGAGTATTGACCCTAAATATATTTTAGACCTGGCCGTTCAGGGCGGCTATAACGCTATTGTTTTACAGAAGGGAGTGGCTGAAAAGTATTACCCGTCTTATCGGGAAAAAATTCCTCTGATTGTCAAATTAAACGGTAAAACCAGATTGGTTGGCGGCGAGCCGATTTCCAGCCAAGTTTGTTCGGTGGCCGAAGCCGTTGAATTGGGAGCGGCCGCCGTCGGCTACACGATTTATTTAGGCAGTCAACATGAGGCCAAAATGCTGAAAGAGTTTGGCCGGATTGAAGAAGAAGCTGACAGACATAATTTAGTTGTCATCGGCTGGATATATCCGCGGGGCAAGGGAGTCAAGGATGACGATTCGCCGGAAATCACCGCTTACGCCGCCCGGGTCGGTCTTGAGCTGGGAGCCGATATGGTTAAAATAAAGTACTGCGGTTCGAAGGAATGTTTTGCCCAAGCGGTTCAAGCGGCCGGCAAGACAAAGGTGGTTTTATCGGGCGGACCCAAAGTTTCCGACGAAGAATTTTTAGAAGTAGTCAGAAATATTATGGCCGCTGGAGCGATCGGCCTGGCTGTCGGCCGAAATGTCTGGCAAAGGGAAAACCCTTTGGAAATTACCCAAAAAATTAAAGAAATAGTTTTTAAGTAATTTGAGAGCAAAGCTCCCGACATCGTATGGTTAAAAAAATTTCTATAATTGCTATTTTGTTAATTATAATAATTACTACTTTCACCTATATTGGACTTACCGGATTAAAAATTCAAAGAGAACAAGGAGCAAAGCAACATCGTGAAAATATAAAAAATACGTTCTGTAATCAGATAATTATAAAATTGTCTACTGGTGAAGATAAAGCTTCCGCTGAAGAAATCGCATCCAAAGTAGAGGGAAAGATAGTAGACTTTTTCCCGCCCGACGACTATCGTATAGAGTTACCATCTTATTTTACTCTAGAAGAAGTAGAATCTAAGGCAACAATGCTTAAAGACGATCCTAGAGTTATGGTTGCACTTCCAAATGTAATTATGAATCCTCTTAATTAGACGGACATTAGAAATAGCATAATTGGAAGTCCAAATTGCTTTCAAATTAGAATCTTATGAAAATCACCATAGATAAAAATAAATGTATTGGCTGCGGAAGCTGTCTAGCTGTCTGCCCGGATTTATTTGAAATGGGCGATGATAATAAAGCGCGGCTTAAAGAAGGAGCCGAAAACAAGGATGATGCCGAGGTCCAAAAATGCGCTCAAGAAGCAGCTGATATTTGTCCGGTCAAGGCGATTGAGATAGAAGGATAAAAATAAGGATTGTCCCTTTATTTCCGATTAATGCATTTATCAAATTTTATCCACAAATTGACTTGTTTTGTTATCAAGGCATTTTGTGGTAAGATAAAAATATGTCAAGAAAAAACGGAGACAATCAAGTAATTACTAAAAAAAATTTAGAAAAAACCTTAGATAAAGCGTTGGCAAGCCGAGGCAAGGTTATTTTAAATGAAGTTGACCAAAAATTTGAAAAAGTCGGCGAGAGATTTGATGAAGTTGACCAAAAATTTGAAAAAGCCGGCGAGAGATTTGATGAAGTTGACCAAAAATTTGAAAAAGCCGGCGAGAGATTTGATGAAGTTGACCAAAAATTTGAAAAAGCCGATGAACAGATAAAAGAAAAATTTGATAAAGTTCTAACCGGACAAGATAAAATTTGCAAACAGCTTTCTGATTTAACACAAGAAAGCAAGATAAATACAAAACTCTATAAATACCATGACAAGAAATTAGAAAAACACGAACAGAGAATCAATAAATTGGAATTAAATATACAACCAGCCAAGCATGCTTAATATCGGCTTCTGTAACCGTTAAATGATTTCTAAGGGCTTGTCTAACCTTTCCTTGACCGAAGGAGTTTTTTTATTTAGAATAAACGTATGTTAGAATTATCGGCTAAAGTACGGTCGGTCACCGGCCACCACAATGAAAAAATCCGGAAACAAGGCTTCGTTCCGGCTGTTTTGTATGGCCACAAAGTCAAGAATTTATCTTTAACGGTTGACGCTCATCAATTTGAAAAAGTATATCAAGAAACAGGCGAAAGCGCCTTAATCAAGCTTAAAATAAGCGGTCTTCAAAAAAAGGAGAATTCGTCTAAAAAAAGGGCCGTTTCCGGCCAAAAAGAAAGAGTTGTTCTTATTTATGAAGTGGCCCGCCAGCCGGTTAGCGGCCAGCCCATACATGTAGATTTTTATCAGGTTAAAATGAACGAGCCGATTAAAATAGAAGTGCCTTTGGCTTTTGTCGGCGAATCGGCGGCCGTTAAAGCATTAGACGGTGTTCTGATAAAAAGTATTCAATCTTTGGAAATAGAGGCTTTACCGGCCAATCTGCCTCATCAGATAGAAGTAAATATTTCTTCTCTAAAAACCTTTGACGATAATATTCATATTAAAGACCTTAAATTGCCGATCGGCGTCAAAACCGGAGCCCGGCCAGACGAAGTCATTGCTTCGGTTATTCCGCCGCGGACTAAAGCCGAATTGGATAAATTGGCAGAGGCGCCTGAAGAAAAAATAGAAGAAGTTGGGTTGGCTGAAAAAGAAAAAGCCGAGGAAGAAATTGGCGAAGAAACCAAGAAAGGAACCGAAGAAAAAGAAACCGGCCCGGCTGAAAAAGAATCAGCTAAAGAGTAAAAAAGGGAGGAAATGGGTAAATTGTCAAAAAGATTTTCTTTTTCGTTAGGGATAGTCGTTTTTCTGTCTTTCATTTTGGCTGTCCCATTTTTTGTTCAAGCGGCTGATATTGATGGATTGCGCCAAGATTTAGAAGATCAAATCAAACAAAAACAGGCGGAAATCAATCAATACCAGCAGCAAATCCAAGAGAACCAAAATAAGTCTAAAACGCTTAAGAATGAAATTCAGATTTTAGAAGACCAAATTAGTCAGGTTCAGTTGGAGATAAAACAAATAGATTTGGTTATTCAAAAAAGCACTTTGAACATTCAAGAAATAGATAGTCAAATTAACGTTTTGAAAGGCCAGATTAATCAAAAGAAAGATCTCTTGGCCGAATATATCCGAATGGTCGCCTATGCCGATCAAGAGACTCTTTTGGAGATAATTTTAAAAAACGAAAAATTTTCCGATTTTTTTGACCAACTTAACGCTTTGGAAACTGCCCAAGGAGAAATTCATAACGTTTTAGCCAGTATTCACGAGGTCAAGGAAGAATTGAACAGCCGGAAATTGGAAATAGAAGAAGAAAGAGAAGCCCAAAATAGGATTAAAGCGGTTCAGTTGTATCAGAAGAGGAGCATTGAAAATATTCAATGGCAAAAAGAAGATATTCTTGATAAAACAAGAGGAGAAGAGCGACTCTATCAGCAAATGATTCAGGGAACGCAGGAAGAAATTGTTTTTATAAAAGAACAGCTTTCTTTGTTGGAAAAGTATAACATCACTTTGGATGACGCTATTCAAAACGCTCTTTACGCCGGCGCCAAAACAGGCATTAGACCGGCTTTCTTATTGGGAGTTTTGGAGAATGAATCAAGATTGGGCCTTAATGTTGGCACCGGCAATTGGCGAGACGATATGCACCAATGCTATTTAAGCCGTGGCTATATCACTGTCGCCAACAAGCAAAAAGACGCTTTCCTGCAAATCTGCCAGAGCTTAGGGCTGAATCCTGATTTGCAGCCGGTTTCCGCCCGCCCGGCCGCTTATGCGGGATGCGGCGGAGCCATGGGCATTGCTCAATTTATGCCGACTACCTGGATGGGGTATAAGGATAGAATCGCCGGATTAACCGGCAATAATCTGGCCAACCCATGGAATCTGCAAGATGCTTTTCTCGCCGCGGCTATCAAACTGGCCGATGCCGGCGCCAATCAAAAAACATACACAGCGGAACGCAAGGCCTATGCTATGTATATTGGAGGAAAATACTGGAGCGGATTATTGAGCGTTGCCGAAAGAGCGATGGTCTACGCAAAGGAATTCCAGAAAGAGTATTTTGACTGAATCAAAAAAAACGCCCCGAGGAACATATCTTGTTTAGCGCATTTACGAGGCGTTCTTTCAAACGACGCCTTTTTGTTTAGCTTAATTTTAGCGTGATAAAGTGATTTTGGCGCTTAGCAGATTTTGTATTTCTAAGCCATCCAGAGAGAATCTCTCAACCCTTGACAAAATATATGCTATATGGTATACTCGAGATAGTAAAATTAGTAGGCAGCAGAGTGAGAATTCCGACCTCTTTGAGGGTTTCGGCTCCCTCCTGCTGAAACGGGCTTTATGTCCAAGGGATTCCCACTCTACTGCTTATTATTTGTCTTAACAAGCAGTAGCATTTCTCTCTGTCTTTGATTGGGTCTGACTCAATCATTAGCTTAAAGGAATGTTGAATCATTTATTACTCCGGTAATAAATGGATACATTAAAAATATTGAGAAAGGCAATTTATTGCCTCTCTCTAAAATTTCATCAGTCTGTTCTTAACTGGTGGGATTTTAGAGGGATTAATTTCCCAACATAAAAGCCCCTTCTGGGGGCTTTTATGATTATAACTTTTTAAAGGGAAAGAACTATATTTTGTTCGCGCCTTTTGAAAACGGCGCCGTGGTTACCAGGAAACAACTAAAGCGCTGTATTTTTCCAAAACCTTCAGTTGCTCCGGAGTCAAGTCCTGAGAAGCGTCAATGGCTTCTTTAATTAAATCTTCCGAAAAAGAAATTTCTTCGTCAACTTCCAAAGGACGGGAGCCAATGTTATCTTTGAGGTAATCCTCAATATAGATTTTATGTTCATTGGTTAATTCTTGCGGATGGTCTTTAACTTCAAGATAATCCTTAAGAGCTCGTCGGGCCAAATGAGTCACTCCGTCTCCTTGAACAGCTTTTTCGACAATATTTCCTTCTTCTTGACGGCCAGCCGGAAGTATTTCTTTAATAGTTTCCGAGCCGGTTTCTCCTTCGCTGAATTCTTCTTGAGGCAGGCTGGTTTCTTCTTCGTGTCCGGCCAGGTCCTTTTCCAGGTTAGCCGTCATTTCTTCACCTGTCAGTGAAATTACTTCCGTTTGGCTCTTTTGACTGGCATAAAGATAAATACCGCTGGCTAAAATCAAAAGGGCAACAATCGGCAGAATTACCGAACTGCCGTATTTATTAATCCATCCTTTCGCCCTTTCGCCCCAACCGCTTTTATCCTCCAGGTCAAACCGAGGGCCGCCGCCTGTCGACGAAGCAAATTTGCCTGGATTAGCGGGATTATCTTGCCCTGACCGGGAAATAGCCGAAAAAGAATCTGATTTATTTTGAGATTGATTAATCTGTTTTAAAAGATCTGATTGGACTGTCTTATCTTGGTTTTGCATGATAGACATCTCCTATTCTGCCTTGCTTAATCTTTCGACCTTTTTCCCTCCAAATTAAATCATGTCAAGGGCGTCCCTTAAAAGTACGCCCTTTCCATCTTTAATTATTTAATTGTTAATATTTCCAAAGCATCTTTGAGCAAGGGCGTGTTTTTAAGGGACGCCCTTGGACTTTGGACTTATATCTCAATAACTACCGGTAAAACCATTGGTCGTCGCTGAGTTTTAGTATAAAGGAATTGGCCAATTTTGTCACGGATATTGTCTTTAACATAAGACCAATTGACCGTATGCTCGTTGGAAGCGGTTTGTTTAACAATCTCTTTAACCTTTTCTCTGGTTTGGTTAAGCAAATCCTTTGATTCTCTTAAATAAACAAAACCGCGCGAAATGATATCAGGTTCGCCATGCACCAGGCCGGTTTTGCTTTCAATGACGGCGATAATAACAAACATACCATCTTCGGCCATAGCCTGTCTATCCCTTAAAACTATTTCGCCAACATCGCCGACGCCCAAACCGTCAACCATAACGTAATTAGCCGGCACTTTCTCTTCACTTAAGCGGATTGATTTTTGATTAAGCAAAATAACGCTGCCGTTATTGGCGATCATGATGTTTTCAGCCGGCACTCCGACGCTTTCCGCGATTTCCCCGTGTAATTTTAGCATATAATAATTGCCGTGGACGGGAATAAAGAACTTGGGCCTAATCAAATTAATCATCATTTTAAGGTCTTCTACTTGACCGTGTCCGCCGGCGTGAATATCCATCATTTGATAATGATAAACGCGGGCTCCCTGCCGCCAAAGGACATCTTTTAAATTTTGAACGGTTCTTTCATTGCCGGGAACGACCGAAGAGGAAAAAACGACGGCGTCGCCTTTTTGAACCTGAACATGGCGATGCTCCTTGTTGACAATCCTCATCAAAACAGCGTTGCCTTCGCCTTGAGCGCCGGTGCAAAGAACGACTACTTTTTCATTCGGATAATCAGCCACCCGATTGATTTTAATTAAAGTATCTTTTTTGGCCTTGAGATATCCCAGATGTTTAGCGATTTCCGCATTCGTTCTCATGCTATAACCATCAAGAGCTACTCGCCGGTTATACTTTTCGGCTAAATTAATGACTTCTTGGATACGGCTAATCAGAGAGGCGAAAGTGGCAATAATAATTCGACCGGCCGATTCTTTAAAGATTATTTCTAAGTTATTTTGAATTTCACTTTCGGAAATGGAATGGCCCGGCTTTTCGGCATTACAACTATCAGAGAACAAAGCCAAGACGCCGCCATTGGCAATTTCGCTTATTCGCGAGATATCGGCCGGTTCGTCGCCAATGGGACTGTGGTCAAACTTGAAATCGCCCGTATGAACTAATCGGCCAACCGGTGTGTCAATGACTAAGCCAAGGCCTCCCGGGACATTGTGATTAACATGGAAAAATTCAATATTGAAGCAACCAAGTTTGATTTTATCGGTTTTCTTGATTTGATGGATTTCTAACTTAGGAGATCCGGGAAAATCTTCCTGCCTTTTGAGGATAATGTCTCGAGTCAGGTCGGTCGCGTAAATGGGCGGATTGCCCAAACGGGCCATAGAATGGGGGATAGCCCCAATATGGTCATAGTGAGCGTGGGTAATGACAATTCCTCTGATTTTTTCTTTTTTATCTTTGAGGTAGGCCGTATTGGGAATGATATAGTCAATACCGGGCATATCCTCTTCCGGGAATTGCAAGCCCATATCAATAATCATAATATCATCGCCATATTCAATGACGGTCATATTACGGCCGACTTCTTCTAAGCCGCCTAGAGGAATAATCCTCAAGTTTTGAGTTTTTCCGCCGGAAGCGGGTTTTGTTGTTTTTTGCATAGTGCCGAAGGCGGGATTCGAACCCGCAAGCCCTAAGAGGCACACAGTTCTGAACCGTGCATGTTTACCGGTTTCATCACTTCGGCATTAAATTAAGTTTTGAATAAAATTTCAAAATATCAATTTCACCACTCGCCCCTAACTTATCGATATCGGATGTCGCAAGTTTGACGGTTTTTTTATTCTCCCATTTTTTGCTTGAATCTTTCAATGACTTCTGTTTTTAACGGGTCGGTTCCGTAGGCCTTGGCTAGATAATAGGAAGCCCAATCGGCTAAGAGAATAGAAGAAAAGATTTTTTCCAGCAAGCTCTGACCGGTTAAGTCAATGATTTCTGCGGGCAGACCGCTTTCATTTAAGATTTCGGCGGTCAGATCCATTCTTTTCCTGATTTCCGGCTGGTCAGCCGGGTCTTTTAAAATAAGGCATTGAAAAATAGGCTTGTCATGAAAATCGCATTCTTTTTCATGAGCCAGGCCTTCTAATTCATTATGATTCAATTCAGGCAGGCAATGGCTGAAAGCCGGTGATTTCGAGGTCTCATTGAATTTAATTTTCCAAATATAGCTCAAAACCTTGAGCTTGTCTGAAGAATAGATTATCGGGATTCTCTCTTTCATTTTTTCGGCTATTCCTTTGCCTTGGTTTTCTTGTCCGGCCGGATTTAAGTTTTTGGCCATTTCCAGAATCTCCGAGGATTTGTCTTTAATTAAGCCGCTGTTGGCTAAAAGAGAATGCAAGGCGGTAAAGATATAGCCGGTAGCCATTCGGGGGACTAAACCGATCGGAATTTCAGCCAGAGGCGTCCCATTTTGCCGGCAAAGTTCTTTTAATTGGCCGCCGGAAGTAATTGCGGCCATAACCAATTTCTTTTTAAGAGCTGTCTGATAAGCGGCCAGCGGTTCTTCGGTATTGCCGGAATAAGAACTAAAAATAGTTAGGTCTTTCTTTGAGGCGGGCAATTGATAGTTACGATTGACTCTGATGGGCCAATCGAGCCAAGTTGATAGAATCTCGGCTGGCCAGGCGCTGCCGCCCATGCCGGAAAAAACAATGTTTTCAAATTTGCCCGCCACTTTAACATTTTGGGCCAAGGCCAGTCCTTTTTCAAATTGTTTGGGAAAATCTAAAATATTTTGTTTCATTGATTTTTGAGGGACGCCCTCAAAAGGGCGTCCTTTTGAGGGCGTCCCTTGGAAGTACGCCCTTTTTATCGCTTTTTATCGCCAGAAGCGATTGGTTTTTATGTACCAATTTTCTATTTGCGAGAAACGTTGTGTCTGAGTGGGCAGTTTCTCTGTTTCCGAAATTCCTTTAACCTTTTTATTGACTGAATAGAGATAATCCGGGCTAAAGAGAAAAACAGCCGGCAAGTCATCAGTCACTAATTTTTGGAATTCAAGATATTGTTCGGCTCTTTTTCCCTCGTCCAAATTCTGTCGGGCCTCTTCCAGCAGTTTGTCAACATCCTTATTCTGATAAAGGGCCAAGTTAAGACCGGGGTCTTTGCTATGAGAAGAGTGCCAAAAAGCAAATGGGTCCGGGTCAGCCGCCAGGGCCTGACCAAAAAGCAAGGCGTCGTATTGACGCGGCTTCAGATAATCTCTCTGGAGAGTGATTGAATCAACTATTTCTAAATTGACTTGAGCGCCAATTTTTTCCCATTGTTCTTTGAGCATTTCAGCCGTTTGTTTAATTTCCGGCCAATCGCTGGCCACCAAGTTTATCTCTAATTTAGTCAATTCGTCTTTAATTTTTTTCTCTCTGATGCCGTCCTCATCTTGGTCAATCCAACCGGCCTCTTCTAAAATATTATTGGCGTGCTCCAAAGCAAATTCATAAATTTTAATTTCTTCGCTATAGCCCAAACAGCCGGGCAGAAGCGGCGAATCAACAACGGTTCCTTTATTATCCAAAACTTGCTCAAGCAAGGCCTGTTTATTAGTCGCGTAAGCCAAAGCTAAACGCGCGGTTTTATCGGTTAGGGCCTTGCTTTTAGTTTGGTTGAAAAAAACAGCGTAATAAAGAGGTAATTTAATTTGATGGAGAATAAAGCTATCTTTTAAAAGCGGCAGATTATTTCGCGAGACGGAAGCTAACCCGTCAATTCGCCTTTTCTGATAAGCTTCAATAAGACCGTCTTCGCTGTTATAAAAATAGAGGACAATTTTTTCAATAAAGGGACCGGCTGGTTCATTGGCCGCCGTCAAATAATATTTTTCGTTACGAACCAATTCAATTGATTCAATTCTACCATTTTTGGCTGTTTTACTGAATTTTTCAAACTTGTAGGGGCCCGAACCAATCGGCTTGAGATTGTATTCGGCTAAAAGAAAATTGCCTCCCGAAATGCCAGACCAAATATGCCTGGGTAAAATGCCAAAAGTTAAATTATGCAAAAAAGGCGCGTAAACCGTCTTTATTTTAAAAATAAGCTGGTGATTATCAACTTTTTCTACTTCCACATTTTGCCAAATACTTCTTAAGGGACTTTGGTATTCCGGGTTTTGAATGGTTTTAACCGTAAAGACAACATCGTTAGCCGTTAAGGGTTCGCCGTCATGCCAGAAAACGTCTTTTTTTAAAGAAATATTATAGGTTAAGCCGTCGTCTTCAACGGAATAGCTTTCAGCTAAGTCGGGAATAAGAATGCCTTGATTATCGTATTTGAATAAACTTGAATAAATCAACTGAACCAAATCTCGGTCAGCGTCGTTGATGGCCGAAAGAACCGGGTTGATGTAGCGCGGTTGGCCGACAAGACCTTCTCTGTAATCACCGCCCACTTTGGGCTGAAGGTAAGTATGGCTAAGCGCAAAGTTAATCGCCAAAAGAATAACAGAAACGACGATTAATAAAAATAAACCGCGAGTCAACCAGCGTTGGCGAAAAGTCAAAATTTTAGGCAGTTGCCGCCACCGTCTTCGATTAGGCCATTTGCCGCCCGGTATGGAAAATATCTTCGGCCAATTGATTTCTCGGCCGAAAATAATTATTTTTTTCGTTTGAGTACAAATAGTGATTAATAATTGCCTAAGCGACTCAACTTAGAACGAAGAGCCGAGACCTTAGTTTCTTAAATGATTAAGTTAAGAAAAGCGGTGACTATAAATAGACCGGCCAAAACAATAGAAGAAACAAAAAGGATCTTTTCAAACCCTCTTTTGGTGTAGTAGCTGCTGCCGCCGCCACCGCCGCCAAAAATAGCCGAGCTGCCCGCTCCGCGTTGCTGTAAGAGAATAGTCGTAATTAAAGCTAAAGAAATAGCAATTTGAACAATGGGTAAAATAAGTGACATCAATCTTTTTTCTTCTTTCGATAACCAAAGACCAAATTAACCAAACTAATAATCAAACTGCCCCAGAAATAGCTCCAAAGACCGGTAATAGTTAATTCGGCGACGAAATATTCCAGGAGCCACAAGAGGGCCATATTAATGACCAGGGTAAATAATCCTAAACTTAAAATGAGCAGCGGGAAGGAGATGAGCTTCAAGATCGGTTTAATAAAGACATTAATTAGTCCTAAAATTAAACCGGCAATTAATAAAGTCAGCAAATCGCCTTCAAAAACAAAACCCGGCACGAGATAATCTGCTAAAAAAATAGCCAGGCCGTTGGTAATGATCTGAATAATAAATCTCATTTTAGTTATTTCTAGATTAGCACAGACCGGATAGTCGGTCAAGGTCTATCCTCTTGACAAACTTATCTTAATTTTCTATGCTTAAAGGGAGGTTAAAAAGGAGGTTAACCTTTTTATAGCTCTTTTCTCCTTATCGGTTCTTTTAATTTAATCGTAGAATGCCCATAGATCCTCTTTATGGGCGACCCTTCCTTGGATTTTTATCCGCATCTCTTTAACTCTATCCGAGGAAGGGTTTTTCTTTTTATCGCTTTTTGTCCCGGGCGCTCATTATTTCTCTCAATTTAAAAACGCTCTTGCCGGAAACCCTCATCCGGATTTTTTTCTTTTTCTGCCGACTCTCGGCTTTTCTTTCCACCTTTTTAGCCAAACGGCTTGAATCGTTTTTCATGTTTTGATTATAGCACAAACTTAGTCATTAAAACAAAATACCGGGTATTAATAATATATTCTGTGCGCGACATGGCTTATCAGATGAAGATGCTTAACAAAAGTAAGCAAAAGTATTATTTTATTTTTAGCTCTACGGTTCTTATAAATCTTAAAAGGAGGACTGATTATGACTATTTTGGGAATGGATATGGTTGATGCTTAACAAGAAAGGGAAGGCGAGCGTCAGTGGTTTATTGAGGAGTTGTTTGGATTGACTTACCGAAAGGAGGATGAGCTCGAAGATGAAACCTTTCATTTGCGATTGGCCTCGATTATGCTTAAGTATCTGAAGGAGAGAAGCAATGGGGTGGCTGAACCAGGTTTATTGATAGATAATGTCGGCATCTTCTTTGATTCGGTCTTGAGTCAAATCAAAGGATTCGCTCGCACTCAGATAGAATCAGACGCTCTAATCGTTCAACTTTTAGAAAAGGTATTGAACGCAGGCATCTGTCCTTTTTATAACGCTTTGCTTGACCAAGAAATACACAAACCGGAGAAAATCTTTGATGTTTCTCCGAAACCGGTAGCCCAGGCGTTCTAACCGGTCGCCTTAGTCAATAAAATGCTCTTTTCTTAGAATCTTCTAAAAATCTTTTAAGCCAGGGGAAAATTCTCTGGCTTTTTTATTCAGTATTTCAGAAAACGATTCAACCGATATTAACAAAGAAGGAATTAAACCGAATGTTCCTGATGCGCTAGAGCCAAGCGCTGGCTGCGACGAAGGAGGAGTTGAATACTTTTTTGATTGTCTGGAAGCAGGTTGTCCGGTTATGGAAAGCTATCCGCGGCAATGCGTTGCCGGAGATAAAGTTTTTATTGAAGAAATCGGCAATGAACTGGAAAAAATTGATTTAATCAGAATTGACCATCCCAGGCCCAATGAATTTATAGAGAGTCCCTTGGTTGTCGAAGGCCAGGCCCGGGGCTCTTGGTTTTTTGAAGGGGATTTCCCGGTCATTTTGACCGATTGGGACGGTCTGATTATTGCTGAAACTTACGCGACGGCTCAATCCGATTGGCTGACCGAGGAATTTGTCAGATTTAAGACGGAAATTGAGTTTGACAAGTCCGAACTATACAACAGGGGAGCCCTCATTTTACAAAAAGACAATCCCTCCGGACTGCCCGAAAACGACGATGCCCTGGAAATCCCCATATTTTTTAAATAGCGAGATAGGTTAAAAGGCTTGTTATGTAATTAGAAGTCCAAAATGCGGGTATGGCGCAGTCGGTAGCGCATTCTGCCACCAGCAGAAAGGTCAGGGGTTCGAATCCCTTTGCCCGCTACAAACAGCTCTTTGAAAAAACTGGTTGACTCCATAACGCTGACCACCGCGGCTTAAACTTTGTTAGCAGGGGATTAAACAATGCCCCTGCTTTTTATTTGATAAACAGATTCTGAATTATTTCAGATAGATAATTTATTAGGAATGGCTAAGAAAACTCAAGGGTCTTTAGCCCTTGAGATGAATTAGCCTGTATGTTATAACTAAATTGTCTGGTTTTGGAACGCAATCGGACATTAAACAAAAACTCGGTGAGGCGTTGACATTAGTCAAGTCTATGAAACGAGAAGCCATTTTGTCTTTAGCATAATGGTAGTTCACCCTAAGCTTTGTCGGGGCATCCCTATGATTACCCAAAAACCCGATATTGACAAATCTTTTCTTTGTGCTAACCTATTCCCAGGTAAGGCATCGGACCTGACGGCAACAATAGTCAAACTGGATCCGCCCTCGACATCTCAATTTTAGTTCAAAATCCTGTAACGTACGACGGGACAAGAACTTTAAGCGAGCTCTGGACGAGGGTTTTTTATTTTGCATAACAGACTATTATATTAAAAGCGCTAGTAATTTTTATTGCGACAGGCTTACTTATGAACAGTTTAGGGCGAAAGAAGCCCAACAGATTTTCAGTCTTTGATATTTTTAGCCAATGATATGCCTTTTCTGGTTTTAATAAAAATCGCCAAAGGGGCGGTTTTTTGGTATAATGGGGGATATAAAAAGTTTTAGAGTTTAATCCAGAGGCGTCGTCCTTAAAATAACGCTTTCCGCAGCGCTGCGGAGAGACATCATTTTAAGGGACAAGCCTCTTAGGCTATACTATAAAAAATATGAAGTTGGCTGTTAAAATAGCCATAGCGGTGGTGGTTGTGGCGTTGATTGTCGGCGGAGTAATATATTTTTGGCTCGAAAAAGAGAGTAAGGGAGTTTGTTTAGCGCCGGCCGAGGCGATGGTCACCAAAGTAATTGACGGGGATACGGTAGTGGTTGAAGGAGGCGAGCATGTCCGACTTTTGGGAATTGACGCGGATGAAGCCGGTTCAGCTTGTTATCAAAGAGCCAAGACACGGCTGGAAGAATTAGTTTTGAATCAAGAAGTAAGGTTGGAAAAAGATGTCAGAGATGTGGACCAGTATGACAGATGTTTGAGGTATATTTTTCTTGATGATGAAAATATCAACTTAAAATTAGTCAAAGAGGGGTTGGCTCTAGCCAGATTTTATCAGCCGGATGTAAAATATCAAGAAGAAATTGCTTTAGCGGAAAAGGAAGCCATTAGTCAGGAAATCGGTTGTAAGTGGAGCAAAGAAGAATTTGGAGAACCGAAACAAGAGGATGAAGAAAATAAAACTGAATTTCAATGGAGTAATTTGGTTACTTCAAAATTGGGATATGACGTGGTCGAAGCCTGTCAAGCTGGCCAGTATCGGGACCGGGAAATAATTGTCCAAGGCCGGGTGACTGACGCTTATCATCATTCGGAAAGCAACACTGTCTTTTTGAATTTTGAAAAGGCCTATCCTAACCAATGCTTTACCGGGGTAATTTTCAGTTCTGATTTGTCTAAGTTTGTCCAGCATCCGGAGGATTATTATTTAAACAAAACGGTCAGAATAATGGGTGAGGTCAAAGAATATCAAGGCCGGCCGGAAATCATTTTAGAAGACCCCTTGCAGATAGAAGTGGGAAGATAAACATGAAAAAACAAGTAGTCGTTGTCCCTGGAGGGGGTACTTATAAAACATATAAAGAATTTTTAGGCAATTTTGTCATATCAAATAACTTGGAAAAATTTAGAAAACAAGGCGGAAAAATATTTCTTTTCCAGAGCAAGGATGACCCGATCGTCCCTTTTATTGACTTAGGAAAATATCAAAAGGCCTTGCCTGAGGCGGTTGTTAGAATATTTAAAGATAGAGAGCATTTCAGTCAAAGCGAATTTCCGGAATTAGTGAAGGAGATAAGGAAAATTAGTAAAAAAAAGTGAATCAAATTGACTGCTATTCCAAAACGGATAGTTCCCCGAACCTAAAAAATCGTCAAAAGGGCGGTTTTTTGGTTATAATTAAAACATTAATGAGACACTAGATAGATGATAAGTTTATTGAGAAAATATAAAATATTGGCGGTGGTATGTATTTTGGTTTTTGGTTTTTTGGCGGGTGGATATTTGTATTTTAACTTGGAGAATCTTTTCCATAAGGAAATAGCTATTCTATCTAATAATCAGATTAATATTCCTGAATTTAAAAATAGGGAGACGGTCGATGAAAGAGAAGAGATTCGAGAAGAAATAACGGAGGAGAGAACGGTTTTGCCAATTGTTGATTTAGAAGGAGAGCCAGTAAGAGAAGAAACGCCGACGGCAACTAACTCATTTCTTGAGATCCCTTTTACTCCGCAGGCGCCCTTTGCCGAATGGGCTGAACCGATTTATCAAGATGGCTGCGAAGAGGCCTCTTCTTTAATGGCGGTTTATTGGGCTTTAGGCAAAAGTTTGACCAAAGAGGAAGCTAAAGAGCAAATCTTGGCTATTTCAAATTATCAGACAGAGCATTACGGGGAATACCGGGACACTTCTTCTCAAGATACGGCCGAGCGGATTATTAAGGGTTATTTCGGCTATGAGCAGGCAGAAGTGAAAAGAGAAATTATTTTAGAAGATATTATCAGTGAGATTAATCAAGGCAGGGCGGTGATTGTGCCGGTTAACGGACAACTGCTGGATAATCCCAATTATACGTTGCCCGGCCAGGAAAGACACATGCTGGTCATTCGGGGCTATGATGAGATAAAGGAGGAATTTGTGACTAATGATTCAGGGACAAGAAAAGGTGAATTATATCGATACAATCAAGGAATTCTGTATTGGGCCATTAGGGATTATCTAACTGGCTATCATCAGCCGATTGAAAAGGTGGAAAAGGTAATGGTGGTTCTTTGGAAGTAAATATTTAATAGCTCAAGGTAGACCTTGCCGCAACTCTTCAGAGACAACTCTTCAATGGCAAAATGGCCCGTATTTTTGGAGATAAAAAAATTGCCAAAGGGGCGGGTATTTGGTATAATGGAAATAATGAATAAATTTGAAAGTGCCTATACCGGAAAACTTATTGAGGAAGAGGTTTTTGGAGGCCTAGACAGGGAAAGGGTTGGCGTTTTGAATGATATAGGGAAAACATATTTGCCTTATCGTCAGGCAATGGAAATTGTGAAAAAGATGCAGCCTTTCGACCCTAGCGATCCTGAACCGCTTTTCGCCAATGATTTGCACGCTACCATTGCCGAAGGATTGAAGTTAGATGATTATGACAGATTAAAATTTTTTACCGCCCTAAACAGTCACTTGGATTTTTTTCATGGGGTTGACGCCTTTTTTGAATTAACATTAGAAGACGGCAAAAAGATTGTGATAACCCTAGATATTACCCAAAATGTCTCTTCTAAGGATACCTGCAAAGCGGATGTTTTAATATTAATGCCTGACCAGGGACTAGACCCTCAAGATGACAGAAAAATGTATACGGATAAGATAAAACAAACAGCTGAAGAAATTGTGGCTATAATTAAAAGTAAGGCGGATTAAAAGGAGGTATTGATATGGACGCAAAGGGACTATTAGGATCAGTTAAGAAAATGCCTTGCCCAGGCGGTTTTTCAGTTGACAAAAAAGAACTCCTTAAGCCGTTTGAATGGGATAAAGCAGTAGTCCGTTCTTTTTGTCAGGGCTGTGGTTCTTTGCTGGAGGTTAATAAAGAAGGGGCTGATGAATTATCTAAATTAGCCAATAAAGTTAGGTCTTCTTGGTCTGGTTATTATTTTCAGACAAAAACTTGTGTTCTTTGTCAGGGAAAAGATTTAACAGTCAAGTTGAAAAAAATCTAATAAAATGGAATTGAGGCGTTTCAATCCATTTCTTGGTTTGTTCTTTGATAATGTCCCGAGCAAGACTTAAACTGCTCTTTTTTCTTTTCCAAGAGAAAGTGTCTTAAATTATCGCAATAAGGCAAAATTTTCTTCTTGCCCTGAATTCATTAAAAGGATATAATGGAAAAATGAATAGATATCATCAGAGAGAAAATAATCTTTATCAGCCGGGCGCGCAGATTCCTTTTAGAATTAGCCGGTCAAAAATTGAACTGTTTATAGAATGCCCCCGCTGTTTTTATTTAGACCGCCGTCTGGGTCTGGGCCGGCCGAGCATGCCCGGATTCTCTTTGAATTCGGCCGTAGACCAACTTTTGAAAAATGAGTTTGACTTATTGCGCAAAAGCGGCCAGGCTCATGAACTAATGAAGAAATATCAAATTGAGGCCGTTCCTTTTAACCATCCGGATTTGCCTCTTTGGCGGGATGATGTTTATCGATATACCGGAGCTTGTATTTTAGACCAGAAAACCAATTTGGAAATTTGCGGTATCATTGATGATGTTTGGGTTAATAAAGACAAAGAGCTTTTGCTCGTTGACTATAAGTCAACCAGCACCGGTAAGGAAATTTCTTTGGAGGATGAGTATAAGCAGGGGTATAAAAGACAGATGGAGGTTTATCAGTGGATTTTTCAGAAAAAGGGTTTTAAGGTCTCAAAGACCGGCTATTTTGTTTTTGCCAATGCCGGCAGAAACCGGCCCCAATTTGACGGCCGACTGGAATTTGAATTGACGATTATTCCTCATCAGGGAGATGATCGATGGATTGAGCCGACTGTTTCTGAAATTAAAAAATGTTTGGAATCCGAGCAGATTCCGCCGGCCGGCGAGAATTGCGAATATTGCCAATACAGAAAACTGATTGGCGATAAAAACGGCTGATTGCAAAAACGGTCTTAATAGGAATATCGCAGTCAATTAATCACCATTAATCACCATGAATTTTCTTGATTTTTGACATAAGAGAAAAGGCCAACTAATGATTCTATAAAAGTTGGCCTTAATTATTTTGAGAAAACTTAGTTTAAAAATCGCCAAAAGGGCGGTTTTTTGGTAGAATAGAATAATATGAAGAAAATCATTATTGACCAAGAGATTTTTGAGAAATTTCCCAGTTTTAACCGGGGCGTGGTTGTTGTCAGCGACATAGTCAATGCTTCGGGCAATAAAAGAATCAAGAGGCTTTTGAATAAAGAGATTGGAGAAAAAATGGGCCAGAATCTTATGGAAAACGAACTGGTTCGGGCCTGGGATGAAGCTCATTTGAAATTCGGCTCTAATCCTGATGAATTTTTGCCTTCCATTAAATCATTGCTTAAGAGAATCACCAAGGGCGGCGGTTTGCCTTTTATCAATTCGGTAGTCGCTCTTTTCAACTATATCTCCATTAAATATCTGATACCTTGCGGCGGCGATGATGTTGAAAAAGTAGAAGGCAATCTGCGTCTCGGTTTAGCTAAAGGCAATGAGATATTTATTCCCTTGGGCACTAATGACAAAGAAAGTCCCGAAGCCGGCGAAATAATTTATTTCGACGATAAAACCCTGCGAGTGATGTGCCGGCGTTGGAATTGGCGCAACGGAGATTTGACCAAAATTACCGAAGCGACCAATAAAATAGTTATTAATCTCGACGGAATTAAACCAGCGACGCCCGCGCTGATTGAACAAGCCAGAGATGAATTAGCCAGCTTATTAATTGAACATTGTCAGGCCAAGACAACCACTGACTTGCTCAACAAAGACAAACCGGAAGTTGAAATAGATTTATAAAAGTTTTCAATTTTTGATTGAAAGATATTTATTCTAAAAGAGAAAGGGGATGAGAAAAATGAGTACTTTTTGGACGGTTTTAGGCATTATTGCCTTTATTATCCTAATTTCAATCAGACAGGTGACCCAGTATCAAAAGGGAGTAAAGTTTATGTTAGGCAAGTATATCGGTTTGATGAATCCGGGTTGGCGCTTGGTTTTTCCGATTATTCAGTCTTACAAAAAAGTTGACTTGAGGGTTAAAGCGGTTGATGTGCCTAATCAAGAAGCAATTACCAAGGACAACATTTCGGTCAGCGTTAACGCAGTTATTTATTATAAGGTTCGAGAAGCGGATAAAGTAATCTTGGAAGTAGAGGATTTTTACTACGCCATTTCCCAATTAGCCCAAACGACTATGCGTAATGCGGTCGGTCAGGTAGATTTAGACGAACTGCTTTCCCAGAGAGATAAGGTTTCCGAGAGTATCAGACTGATAATTGATAAGGCGAGCGACCCTTGGGGAATCAAGGTTGACAATGTCGAATTAAAAGATATCACCTTGCCCGAGGAGATGAAACGGGTTATCGGCAAACAAGCTGAAGCCGAAAGAGAAAAACGAGCTATCATTATTAAAGCCGAAGGCGAAGTCATTGCCGCCAGTAATATGGCTAAAGCGGCCCGGACTCTGACCGGTGCCGAAGGCGGTCTTCACTTAAGAACTCTTCAGTCAATTAATGATATCAGTTCCGACCAATCCAATACGATTGTTTTTGCGGTGCCTCTAGAAATCTTAAGGGCTTTTGAAAAAATAGGCAAAGAATTGCCACTGGTTGGCAAGGAATAATATGGTTTGTCATTCGAATAGATAAAACGTTATTTAAGATAAAAAACTTCTTTAAAAAAGCCGGTTGTTTTTGTTTTAAAAAATAGATAAAAATGCCTAAGAAATTTTCCTCCTATTATCAAGGCCGTCCGATAAAATGTTTTGACGAGCAGGCTAAGATTGACAAAAAGTGGATTAAGAGTTATTGTTTCGATAAAAGTTCTTTTAATTTATTGATTCACAGAATAGAGGGGAGGCTATGGGAAAAAATATCAGAGAAGAAATGTTTAACCTGCAAGGAAAGCCGGTTCTGGTTATCCTAAAAGACGAAGAGAAAGATATTTTTTTGGCTGATATAGTAAAGGTTGATAAAATAAACGATACAGTTATTTTTGACATCATCGGGGCTCCCGGCGAAGGCAAACGGGAACGCTGGGCGATGAATGAAGTTAAGGATGTGGTTTTAGTAGAAGAAATGGAATTGGCTGACTAGGGGAGGAGAGCTTCATGGGAATAAGAGAAGAAATTGTTAAGTTAAGCGGCAAAAGGGCGATATTAACGCTTAAAAGCGGCAGCCGATTTATCAGCAGCCAGGTCAGAGGGATTGACGAAGAAGACGAGAGCTTGGCTATTTTTGAATTAGTCGGATTTGCCGTCAGGCGATTTCCTCTAACCGTTAGAGCGGAAGAAGTGGGAAGTATTGCCAATTTTGAGCTGATGACCATTGACCCGAAAAATTTTGATTGCGCTTTCTTTATTAGTGAAATAGCCAGAATAGCTTCGTTGGAAGAAACCCTAAAATAGGGCCGAGGCGCTTTCTTGAAAGCGCCTCTTTTTTATGTTATTCTGGAAATATGAAGATAGAATTAGCTAAAAACGCTGGTTTTTGTTTCGGAGTTAAACGAACTTTGGCTTTGGTCGAAGACAATCTTGAAAAAATGGAAAAGCCGATAAGAATGTACGGCTATTTGGTCCATAACGAAGAAACTAATTAAAAAATTAATCAAAAAAGGAATAACTGTTGTTAACAGCTTAAGCGGAATCAAGAACGGCGCCCTCATTATTACAGCCCACGGAATAAGTCCTAAAATCAAGGAAAGATTATCAAAGATAAAAGAACTTAATTTGGTAGACACGACTTGTCCCAAGGTGCTTCTTGTTCAAAATCTAGCCAGGCATTTATTCAAAGAAGGCCGGCTAGTTTTAATTTTTGGCGATTCCGAACATCAAGAAGTTAAAGGGATTAAAGGAGCGGTTGACGATAAAGCAACGGTTTTTCATTCAGAAGAAGGATTTAAAAGAATTAAGATCTATCCAAAAGCAAAATACGGATTAGTTGTCCAAACGACTAGAAATTTTGAAGAGTTCGAAAAACTGAAAGAAAAAATTAAAGAGAGAATTAAAGATATTAAAATATTCAACACTATTTGTCAGGCAACCCGCCAAAGGCAAAGCGAAATTAGGAAATTAGCCAAAGACCATGATTTGATCCTAGTAGTTGGTTCTAGAACTAGCGCTAATACTAATCGGCTTTATGAAATTGGCTTAAAAATTAATCCCGAGACTCATCTAATCAGCACGAGCCGAGAAATTAAAAAGGATTGGTTTAAGAATAAAAAGAGCGTTGGCTTGACTGCCGGGGCTTCTACTCCGGATTGGATAATCAATCAAGTCGTTCAAAAAGTGGAAGAAATCAGAGACTGAGAAATATATTTTATTGACTTTTTAAAAAAATATCGTATAAATATTTTAGATCTTTAAATGGTTTTTTAAAAAACAAAGGAGGACAATTATGAGAACTAAAGGATACCCGAAGGGCCGACTTAATGCCAAGGAAAAGAATTTCTTTGCTAGAAGAAGGGCCAGTATTGAAGAACGGCGACGGAAGCGGAAAGAAAAAGAAGATAATTCAGGTTTAGGAGAAAACTCAAAAAAAGCAGAATCTGTCGAAGCGGCCTAGTCGCAAGGAACTGGCAAGGGCTTTGTATTTCAAAGCCCTTTTTTGTTGCTTAATTTAGACATTTTGATAGAATAATAAATATGAGGCAAGCTGATTTTGAAGAATTAGTTCAAAAAGCGATTTTGGAATTGCCTGAACATATTCGCCAGAAGATGGATAATCTGGAAATCGTTATTGAAGAAAAAGCTTCGGCTGAACAATTAGCTAAGGTTGGTTTACGGTCAAGTGATTCTCTCTTAGGCCTTTATCAGGGTGTTCCCCAAACGGCTTGGGGCCGGGGCTTTGGCAATATTTTGCCAGACAAAATTAGTATTTTCCAGCGGCCGATTGAGAAATACGCTGAATCGGATAAAGAGATAGTTGACTTGGTTAAAAACACTGTCTGGCACGAAATCGCCCATCATTTTGGTTTTAGCGAAAAAGGAGTGAGAAACCTGGAAGCTCAAAGAACGGCTCGGCAAAGCCGCCATAAAAAAGATGAAGAATTACGCTAAAATTGGCGGCAGAAAAGGAAAACCGGCTTATCGAACGCCGTCCAGTTTTCGGGCGTGTAAATACAGACAGCTGGCCAAGATAAAATCAAAGAAAAATAGATGTTAATCAGAGTTAAAGTTTTTCCCAATTCCAAAAAACAATTGGTTGAGAAAAAGGAAGGCAATTTTGAAGTTTGGGTTAAAGAAAGACCAATCAAGGGCCAGGCTAACCGAGCGGTTATTGACGCTTTGGCCGAATATTTTGGATGTCCGCGAGAGAATGTTAAATTAATTGGGGGATTTAGAGAGAGGAATAAGGCTTTTGAAATTAAGGCGATCCAGAGAATAAGATGATTTTAATTATTGATTTATCTAAAAAAGAGCCTTGTTTGATTTTAAAACAAGACCAGAAAAAAATAGCCAGCCATCAATGGCCCGGCCTTTATCAATTAAGCGAAACGATTTTGCCTCAAATTGATCAGTTTTTAAAAAAGAACAAAGTTAAATTAGCTGATATTAAAGAAATTAAAGTCGTTCCTAGCCAAGAATCAATAGTCAGCACCCGCATCGCTCAAGCGGTCGCTTTAGGATTGAAGATTGACTATTCTTTGTGAACTACCTCTTGGCTAAAGACCAAGTGGCTTCTCGTTTCATAGACTTGACTAATGTCAACGCCTCACCGAGTTTTTGTTTAATGTCCGATTGCATTCCAAAACCAGACAATTATATTTTATCACATTGGCTAATTCATCTCAACGGCTAAAGACCATTGCGTTTTCTTAGCCAGGATCTATAAATCTACTAAAATTATTTAAAAGATAAATGGTCAAACCGTGAAGGTTTGACTTAATTTGTACCTTAACTTTCAAATAAAGGAGGTGAGAAAGCAAAACTCAAGTAAATCTTAAGAAAAGGAATGTTTTCAACAAACTCAACAGAAAAAGAAAGGGGAAACGGTTATGGAAGCAAAGGATAGAATTATTTTTGCGGCTGATGTCGATAATCTTGAAGATTTAGAGAAATATCTTCAAATATTGTCTGGCCGCATTGGCGTGGTGAAATTAGGCATGGAGATTTTGACTATGGGTATGATTGAAGGGATTCCGGTTATCCAGACTACCTTGGATAATTTTGCCGGGAAAATAATGATTGACTTGAAGTTCGGTGATATTCCCAGGACCGTAGCCGGAGCAGCCAAAGTGGTGGCCAGAAATTCAGCCGAAAAAAGAATTTTTGGCTTCACCATCCATTGTTCCAAAGGATTCGATATGATTCAGAAAGCAGTCTTAGCGGTTAGGGAATTCAGTCCTCCAAATTATCACCCTTTAGTTCTCGGCGTAACTGTTTTGACTTCATTGAATGACCAAATTTTAAAAGACGAGGTAAGGGCCTCTGGCAATAGTCAAGAATTGGTAGCTCATTATGCCGCTTTAATTAGAGGAGCTGAAGCGGAAGGAATAGTCTGTTCTCCGCTGGAAACATCTCAGGTTTTAGATGTCTATCCGGGATGTACGGTGATAAATCCAGGTATTAGATTCGCTGGCTCTGAAATTCAGGACCAAAAACGAGTCGATACGCCAGGAGCAGCTATTGCGGCTGGCGCCAGCTATGTTGTCATGGGGACAGATTTGAGAAAAGGTGATCCTGTGGCTAATGCCGAGAGAGCGGCTGAAGAGATTGCTAATGCCATGTAATTGTTAACCAACGGCCGGGCCTTTTTAAGAAGAAGCCTGGTCGGGATTTATTGACCGGGATTAAAATGAAGGAGGCAATGTATGGAGAAAAAATTTGATGAGATTATGTCTCTGGACCCATATAATTATCTGGGCAAAAAAGTAGATATAAAGACTATTCTAAACTGGTTTGACCTCTGTGATGCGGCTTGGATCCATGATGGAGATTCAAAAAAGCCTCATGCAGAACTGACTTCTGGAAAATGTAGTAATGCGTATTTTAACTGCCCGGAAGTCCTCAAGTTCGGCCCCCTCAATGAAATCTTAGCCTATCAGCTTTATCAAAACTTGAGAGAGGCCGGGGCAACAAAGGTGGATTGGGTAATTGGCTCACCGTATGCGGCGATTACTTTTTCTTATGAGTTGGCTAAGTTGTTTAAAGCTATACATGGTTTTACCGAAAAGGATCCAAAGGATTCAAAGGGCAAGAAGATGGTTTGGCGACGAATGGTCATTCCATCCGGAAGTAGCGTTCTTCAAGTAGAAGAGCTGGTTAGCACTAGCGGAACATTCCAAGAAGTCCGACGGGCTGTCGAAAAAGGCAATGCCGAGCCAGTTAATTTCTTGCCGGAAATTGGCGTTTTGATTCATCGACCGCCTAAACTGCCGGTTGATTATGGAGACCGACGAATAGTTGCTTTAGTTGAAAAGGAGGTTTGGGCAGTCGAATCTGATGAATGCCCTTTGTATAAAACAGGATCGCCGAGATGCCGTCCGAAGAGTCACTGGAGGGAATTAACCGGGAAAGTTTAATTCCGTAGAGCGTTTGATTCTTAATCAAATTAGAATCAACGCCCTTTTTTGTTTTAAGGAAGTAGAGTATGATGAAAATATGTCCGATTTAGAGAAATCTATTTTAGCCACTTTGGCCTATGACGATGTTTTAGAAAGGCCGCTAACCGGCTGGGAAGTTTTTAGGTATTTGATACGTTCAAATTCCAAAGGGTTGTCCTCTCGACCACGACCTCGCTTTCGGCAAAGCCGCGGAATCTCGAAGGCAACCCTTTATGAACAATCCTTGAATTTTGAACGTATTTTAGAAACTTTAGACAATAGTCCGGCTTTGGCCAAATTGATTGGTCAAAAAAACGGCTTTTATTTTTTAAAAGACCGGACTGGCTTGGTTAAACAAAGAATTACTCGGCAAAAATTAGCTGACCAGCGCTGGGGAAGAATCAGACGAATGATAAAACTGCTCCAAAGCATTCCCTATATCCGCCTGATTATGCTAAGCGGCTCTTTGGCTATGAATAATCCGAAAAAAGAATCAGATATTGATTTATTGATTGTTACCAAAGCCGGCCGCATCTGGACCTGTCGGGCCCTGACCACTTTATTTATCCATTTGCTTGGCCAGCGGCGGCATGACCATTTGACGGAAAATAGATTTTGCCTGAATCATTATCTGACCGACCGATCTCTAAAAGTTCCTTTCCCCAGTCTATATAACGCTCAAACTTACGCACATTTGATTTCGCTTTGGCAAGCCGAAGCCGGTTTGTATCAGAAATTTCAAAAAGCCAACCGTTGGCTGAATGATTATTTGTTTTTTTATCCGATAAGCCAAAAGGGATATTTCAGAGAAATAAAATCAAATTGGTTTTTTACTTTTTTAAGAGAATCAAGGGAGTTTATCCTTGATAGTAAATTAGGCGATGTTTTAGAATTAATTTTGAGAAAAATTCAATCTCGACGAATCAGTCATGACGATTTAACTTACCAAGCCGGCGGCCGGGTAGTTTTTGACAATAACCAGCTGGAATTTCATCCGGATTCGCCGGAAAAAGGCATTTTAGAAAAGTATAATCAGCGGATAAAAGAATTAGGATTGGCTGATTGGGGAGAAGAAAAAGATTCTGGTTTAAGAATGTGATTTTCTGGTCGCTCATCTTAATTTATAGATCCTGGCTAAGAAAACGCAATGGTCTTTAGCCGTTGCGATGAATTAGCCAATGTGATAAAATATAATTGTCTGGTTTTGGAATGCAATCGGACATTAAACAAAAACTCGGTGAGGCGTTGACATTAGTCAAGTCTATGAAACGAGAAGCCACTTGGTCTTTAGCCAAGAGGTAGTTCACCAAAAAAACATTCTGAAAGACTTGACAATTT
>Ga0210057_1002274_pt1 | contig 27737 bp, 26 predicted proteins | sample CryGeyCG2114_010_2_FD_183968 | JGI IMG/M metagenome (GOLD analysis project Ga0210057, IMG submission 183968) | Groundwater microbial communities from aquifer - Crystal Geyser CG10_big_fil_rev_8/21/14_0.10 (SPAdes) (version 2) | ecosystem: Environmental > Aquatic > Deep subsurface > Groundwater ...
CCTCTTTACTATCTTTTAAATCATTAACAATTCCTGTCACCATTTCTTCTTTCTCTGATGTCATTGATTCGTAATTGAGCTCGATCTCTTTATCAGACTTCTTTGTTTTCTGAGTTTTTTCAAGATATTTTTTAGGAATCTTTTGACTCGCTGCGTATATACATGCGCCTTGAGCTACTACTGTTAATGGATCGACTGAAGAATCCACATCAATTTTTAGATCATTCTCCAGGCGCTTTTTAATGTAAGGAGACTGCGTTGGTGCTCCTACTAAAACGATTTTACTTATAGAAATAGACTTTATGCCAGATTCTTTTATAGTATCTTTTGTTAATGCTATAGTTTTATCTACTAAGGGTTTCATTAAGATTTCCAGTTCTTTTCGCGAAAAATCAATTGATATGTAAATACCCTTGCCCTTGTCATCCTTGCCAATCCCATCTACTTCAAGGACTGTCTGATCATCCTGTGATAGATATTTTTTTGCTGTCTCTGCTAAATATTTAAGTTTTGTAAATACACTTAAATATTTTTTATTAGATCTATTGAAATCTTCAATTTTATAGGTGCTAAGAATTTTAGGAACAATAATTTTATCTACAATCAGCAAATCGATATTTTTTCCACCCAGAAAATTATCTCCACTATGTCCTTTAACACTTAAAACTCCATCCTTGGAAGATATGAGGGCAACATCAAATGTTCCTCCTCCCAAATCATAGACTAGCCAATTTTCATTACCTAAATTTGTTAAGCCATATGCCATAGCGGCAGCTATTGGCTCCTGTAGAAGCACAACATAACCGAATCCAGCAAGATTGCCAGCTCTTTTAGTAGCCTCTGCTTGGAGACTTGAAAAATATGCTGGAATAGTAATGATGGCTGAGGATGTAGGAAAATCCCCATGAGTCTTAAGAAGTGACTCTTTTAAATATTTTAAAATTTCGGCGGATATTTCTTCAGGTGTTAAATCTTTTTTCATCCTCTCAAAGAAAAAACCTTCAGAGGTTCCCATTAGTCGTTTTACCTCTGCCATATAGTTCTTTGCGTCTTCTTCACTTGAGAATTGGAATAATTTTTCATAGGCTCGCTTGCCTACCACTTTATTTTTCGCCTTATCAATACCAAAAACTGAGGGTGTGTATTCGTCTCTTTCTGCATTCTTTATGACCTCTGCTTTCCCTTTGTTATTTATGGCTATTGAGGAGTTGGTAGTTCCTAAATCTATCCCTATTTGAATAACTTGATTGATCATATGTTTATTTTCTAGATAGTAATATTACCTTTGCCTTCTTTATGACTTGTCCTCTCAATAAAACTGCTGGTTCTAGAGTTTCCTTTACAGTATCATTAATAACCGAAGAGCTTTTCTCAACAGAAACGACCTCCATTGCCGATAAACTGGTGTTATATTTTTGTCCGGTATAATCCCTGACCTCTAAATCATACTTATCTACAAACTTTTTTAACTTTTGCACAGAATTTTCTAGTGCTTTTTGATGATTCTCTTGCAGTTTTTTACTAACTTTGATTAGTCTTTGATCTAGCCTCCAAATCTCACTCGCTAAGTCTATTAAACCTTTTGCTTCCATTGATATTTCTAGAAATTTAGGTTGAACAGATGTCCTTATTTCCTCTTTTAAATCTGTTTCCAATTTATCTAGTTTCCTTAAAATACGTCTTATATACTTGCTCTGTAGAAACAATAAAATAAGTATCAACAATAAGAAAAACAATCCGAAGAAAATTAAGATTGCGGAATCATTCATATTGGGAAGAAAAAATCCTCAATTTTAACATTCATAAGTTCTATTATAAATTATTTTTTTCGTAGAAATGCCGGTATATCAAACTCGGAGTCTTCTTCCAAAAATTCTTCTTCATCAATTTCGTCTTCACTAACCTGTGATTGGTCGTCAACAGGTTTATCAAGATTTGGAACATTCTCGCTTTTTATTTGTGGTTCTTCATATACTTCATCATTTTCTTTTCTAAATCTAAATGATTTAAGTTTGTTTTCGTCAAACTTTGTAGCAATTAAAGTTATTTTAATTTGATCGACCATTTTTTCATCTATAACTGCTCCGAAAATAATGTCTGCGTCGTGATCTACGCTCTTTGAAATAATCGAAACCGCCTCGTCAATTTCGCTCATTGAGAGATCTGTCCCACCAACTATATTAAATAAAACTCCTTTTGATCCGTCAATTGAAATATCAAGAAGCGGTGATGAAATTGCTTGTTTTATTGCCATAAGAGCTCTTTTTTCTCCTGATGCTAATCCAATTCCCATAAGTGCGGTACCTGCTTTTGTCATTATTGTTTTTACGTCTGCAAAATCAACATTAATAAGTCCTGGTAGCATAATAAGTTCTGCAATACCCCTTACTCCCTGATGAAGAACAGAGTCAATTTTTTTAAAGGCCTCAAGGATTGGTGTTTTTTTATCAACAATCTGGAGTACTCTCTGGTTTGGAACAATTATTAATGTATCTACTTTATCCCTTAGCGCCTGTATACCATCTTCTGCAATGAACTTTCTTTTAGTTCCTTCGAAATCAAAAGGTTTAGTAACTACAGCTACAGTTAAAGCACCTGTTTCTTTTGCAATTTCTGCAATAATCGGCGAAGCTCCTGTACCTGTCCCTCCACCTTCTCCACAAGCAATAAAAATCATATCGGCAGATCCTATTTCCTCTTTTAAAAGTTCTCTCGTTTCCTCTGCGGCGCTTTTTCCAACATCGGGGTTACCACCTGAACCCAATCCTTTAGTAAGACTTTCACCGATTTGTATTTTTACTCCTGCTTTATTGTTTAGAAGAGATTGTGCATCAGTGTTTACCGCTATAAATTCAACACCTTCAATACCTCCGTCTTCAAGCATTGAATTAATCACATTTCCACCTGCTCCACCAATACCAATAACTTTAATTTTTGCCGGTTGTCCTGCTTTTGGTTTTACTAACATATCACGGTATAAATTGTTTAATTATTGCTTTGAATTTGCTTAATGTATTCCCAAATGAAAAGTCTTTGAAAATTTTATTAAATTTGAGCATACCTCTGTCAAGGTCAATTATATTTTTTCTTCCATATAAAATCAAACCTGCGGTAGTAGAATATTGCGGTTCAATAATTTCGTCAATTAATCCGGTTATATTTTCAGGTCTTCCAATTCTCAAAGGAAGCCTTAGAACCTTCTTACCTACATCAGTAATGCCTACTGTCAAGGATCCACCTCCTGTTATTACCAGTCCTGCTGGAATTTCTTTACCATAGCCGCTTCTCTCAATTTCCTCTCCTACCATTTTAAATATTTCTTCCAATCTTGCTCCGATAATCCCATCAACAACTGTTTTTGCAGACATAGCATTTAGACTCTCTGGTATTTTTAGAGATGATAAATCATAATCATCTTTTAATTCGTCAACACTTCCCTGAATTTTTTGTTTACTCAAGTGGAGTTTAATTTTTTCAGCTGACTCAAGAGAAACTCTTAAACCTACCGCAATATCATTTGTAATGTGACGAGCTCCAATAGCAATAGAACTTGAATATGCGAGCGATCCATCCTCAAAAAGACAAATGTCAGTCTTTCCTCCTCCAATATCTACCAGCACCACCCCTAATTCTCTATCTGTATCTGTTAACACAGCCTGTGCGGAAGCCAAGCCTGAAAAAATAAATCCGTCGTTGACAAGTCCTAAATCCGACATGCACCGGTCAAGGTTTTTGAGATTAGTTAAGGAGGCAGTAATTATGTGTGTCTCAACTTCTAATCTCACTCCGCTCATACCAATTGGATTTTTTATGCCTTCCTGTCCATCTACTGTAAATCCTCTAGGAATAACCTCTATAATTTGTTTTGTATTTGAGATTGAAACCGCTCTTGCCGCCTCGACAACTCTTGCTACATCTTCTTCATTTATCTCTGCCTGTGGATCAGAGACAGCTACTACTCCTTGAGAATTCATCGAAGAGATATGCGGGCCGCCTACAGATACATAGGCACTGGATATCTTTTTACCTACCATTCTCTCGGCTTTTTCTACGCTTTCTTCTAAAGCACCAGTAACCTGATCAATATCCACTATTAAGCCTCTCTTGACTCCTTTTGATTTGGTTACATCAAATCCTACTATTCTTAATTTTTCGTCTTCTTTAGGCTGAACCGATACAATAGTAGCTATTTTTGTACTTCCTACGTCTAATCCGCAAATTAATTCTTCTGCCATACTAATTAAGCTTTATTATTGGTTTATCAAACCTTAAATCTAATAAACTGAAGGAATTACCCTCCACTTTAAATTGTTTAATAATTCTATCTAAATTATTTAACTGGCTGTCAATATCCTTTTCTACAGTGATTATGACAGTTGCGTCATTCAAATTTAATCGTATCATACTCGGGTTATCAATATCAATACTTTTCGCTTCAAATCCTAATTCTTTTACTTTTCTTAAAAAAGAAAGTGAATAATTAATGTCTAAAAAATCCAAGCTCGATCCAACAGGATTTGTTAAATAGTCAAAACTCTGATAGTAATGCATTTCAGTAACACTACCGGTCTGCTGAAATTGTTTTGTTTTATATAGTATTTTCGAGTTTTCTGAAAGGTAAAAATAACCATCGTTAACTTTTAAATAAGCTATGGGTTCTTTTAATTCGTATTTTATAGAAACTGAATTTGGAAATCGTTTATTAATTTCTACTTTTGTAGTAGAGGGATTTAATTCCTTTAATAAAATAGATAATTTTTTAGTATTTAAGAGAACAAGATTCTTATTTTCTACCAACTCTATCCCTTTAAATCTGTAATCCTTATCTTCAGAAATTATATTGACATTATTAATTTTAAAAAAGGAATAAAGATAATAAATTACTGCTAAAAAGAAAAAAATTAAAGATGCGAAAACTGCAGATAATTTAAAGATCGAGTACTTCTTTTGCGATTTTCTTTGCTGCATTTTTTTTATGTAGATAATTTATCTTTTTAAAGTTATTTTTATAGGTTGATAGATTATTAATAACGTTTTCTATAATTGTAATTAATTTTAAGGGATTTTGTCCTTGGTAAAAAATTTCACAAATACCTGATGCGTTCAAAAACTTTGCTTGTTTTTGCTGTTCTTTATTTGCCGACCATGGAAGAGGAATTAATATAGCTGGTTTTTGAAGAGCTATAATTTCAAATATGGTATTTGCACCTGCTCTTGAAACTAACAAATCCGCTTTAGTATAAATCTCTCCGATTTGAGCCTCATTAAAGTGCTCTCGCAATAAGTAATTGTGCTTAAGATTATTTGGTAGCTTTTTTTTAAATGAAATCAAATTATCATAGTCTGTGAATTCTTTTACACTACCTGTCTGATGAATGATAAAATAGCGTTCTAAAAGTTTTTTCAGAATAATTTTAATTAATGCATTGATGCTGTGGGATCCGAGAGACCCTCCTGTAATAAATATAACTTTTCTTTTTGTATAGATATTAGATTTGTCAGCATAATAATTTACCACTGATTTTCTTATAGGGTTTCCAGTTAAAATTACTTTAGAGTTAGGAAAATACCTTCGGCTTTTATCAAAAGATACAAATACTTTCTTTGCTATTATTGATATAAATCTATTTGATAAACCTGGACTTATGGTTTGCTCATGAGTATACACAGGAATTTTATTAAGCCACGCTTGTATTGCAATAGGAACCGCAAGATAGCTTCCAAAGCATAAAACCGTATCTGGATTTTCATTTTTAATTATACGTTGCGCTTGTTTCAAACCTTTAAAAATTCTCAATACGTCTAGAATTGATCCTAAAGAAAAAAATCTATTTATTTTGCCTGTGTTTAGAGGAATAAACCTTATTCCTCTTGCTTTAACCTCTTTATACTCAGGTGATTCTGTAGAATCGCTCTCTATCGAATATTTCCTTCCCACAAATACGATTTCATGCCCTTTTAATTCTTCAATTACTGCTAAAGCTGGGGTATAGTGACCTCCTGTAATTAAAATCTTCATGCCTTTTTTGTTTTTTTTGCAATATTAATAATTATTCCAATAAGCGAAAATGAAACCAATAGATTGGATCCTCCATAAGATATCAATGGTAACGAAACACCTGTCAATGGAAACAGATTTACCATACCCCCTAAATTAATAATAATCTGTAAACCAAAATAAGCAAGGATGCCGCCTGCAAGATATTTTCCAAATCTATCTGGCGCGCTATAAGCAACTACATATATTTTATATAAAAGTGCCAGAAATGCACTAATAAGAAGAAACCCTCCTATAAATCCAAACTCTTCGCTAATTATTGCAAATACAGAATCCGTGTGGGCTTCTGGAAGATAAAGATACTTTTGTTTTGAAATACCAAAACCAAGACCAAATAGTCCCCCGTTACTCAAGGAAATTAATATTTGATTGATATGATAACCTATTCCTAAAGGATCTGAGGACGGATTTAAAAACGCAGTAAGTCTTCTAAATCTGTAAGGAGATACGTTAATAAGAAAATAAAAAGCCAGAGCCGCAAAAGGTACAAAAAGAAATAGGTAGTGTATTTGAACTCCTGCTAAAAAATATATTATAACGCTTATTGAAAAAACTATAATCGCAGTACCTAAGTCTGGCTGGAGAATTATTAAAAACACTAAAATTAACAATAACCCTACAAATGAAGCGAATCTTTTCCTTTCTCTGTTTAAGAACCAAGAAGCCAAATAGATTATTATTGAAAATTTAGCTACTTCTGTTGGCTGAAAATTAATAATACCCAAGTCAATCCACCGTCTAGCTCCTCCTGCAGACGAACCAACCCCAGGTATTAAAACAAGCAAAAGAAGGACGATAGTTCCAAGCATCAGTGGAAATGCGAGATAGTAAAGTTTGTGATAGTCAAACTTTGAAAAAATAAGCATCAAAAAAAAACCTCCAACAATCCATATAACCTGAAGCTTAAAAAAATGAAAAGAGTCAGAATATTCATTAAAACCTCTGACAGAAGAAGCTTCAAATACAAAAAAAAGTCCTACAAAAGCTAATGCTAAAACAAATAAATAAATATTTTTATAACCCTTTAACATACTCGTTAAACTTATCCCCCCTATCAAACTCGTTTTTAAACATAGCAAATGAAGTCGCTCCTGGAGAAAATAATAAATATGCGTCTGACTTTAAGTTCTGAGCTTTTAATTTTGCAAATTCTACAGCATCTTCTAAATTGTCAAATATTTCAGACATTTTAGTTTTATATTTTGCATTCAATTCACTATAAATCTCATCTGTAAATCCACCTTTTATAAGAACAATAAATTCAACATCTGACAATCTTCCAGTTAACTTTTTAACTGGAAGATTTTTTGAATTCCCGCCCATTATTAAAATTATTGGTTTATCACTAAAAGCATTAATAGCTTTTATTGTTGAAGTTGGAGTAGTGGAGGTTGAATCGTTAATAATTGTAATTCCTTCAGTTATTTTTACTATTTCCTGCCTGTACTTTGCAGGTTTGAAAGACTTAAGTTTATCGTATATCTGTTTATCCGAAAGATTAAATAATTTCCCTACAAGATATACTGCTGCGGCATTTTCTTTATTGTGTTCTCCTTTCAAATAATCAAGCTCCCCTTTAAAACTTTGCTCATCGTAAAATTTAACATTTCCTTTAATTTCTGTTTTATCAATTTTATCTATTAACTGATTGTTAATAAATAAATAATCACTTTTCTGCTGGTACAAGAATATTGCTTTTTTATCATCGAAATAATCGTCCATATTCTTATAGTAGTTGAGGTGATCTGGGTAAAAGTTTGTAAATACAGCAACATTAGGGCTTATTTTCTTCTTATGAAAGCCAGATAAGGACCAAGACGAAAGTTCGAGAATCACTAAATCATCTTCAGTCGCATCTTTTAATAGGTTTATGGTTGATATTCCACTTAAATTTCCTGCTTTATAAACCTTTTTACCAGTTTTCTTAAGCAAGGAATAAATCATTTCAACTGTAGTAGTTTTACCCCTAGTTCCGGTAATACCTATAATTTTTGATTTTAGGTGTGAAACCGTAAAAGAAATCTCCATCTCAATAGGAATGCCTTTCGCTTCTGCTTTAACTATATATTCATGATCCCATGGAACACTCGGCCCTTTAAAAATCACGTCTGACTCCAAAAAATCTTCAAGTTTATGACCGCCTAAAGAATAATTAATTTCTAGACTATTTAGCTTTATAATTGATTCTAAAAGCTCCTCTTTTGATTTAATATCTGTTACAGTTACTTTTGCTCCTAATTCGCTAAAGAAACGAGCTAAACCAACACCTCCTTCCTGAAGTCCAAGCCCAACAACCAAAACTTTTTTACCTCTAAACTGATTAGAAAGCTGCTGTGTCAATCCATTAGTCATACATTTATTCTAACATTAAGATGGGTATTATGTTGAAATGAAAGAAAAACGTTCTCGGTGGTATTGGGAAATATAGCTTATTAAAAGGTTAGTTTGGCTTTTTTAAGTGCAAGTGCGTTTATGACTACAATAACTGATGACAAGCTCATTAAAAAGGCTCCAACACCCGGACTTAAGAAAAAACCAAAAGGCGCAAATACACCAGCAGCAGCAGGAATAGCCAAAACATTATATCCTGTTGCCCAAATTAAATTTTCCGTCATCTTGCGATGGGTCTTACGCCCAAGAATAATAAGGCTGACAATGTCTTTAGGATTACTTCTAGTTAAGACTATGTCTCCGGATTCTACAGCTACATCTGTCCCTGCACCAATAGCTACACCAATGTCAGATTGTGTCAAAGCAGGAGCGTCATTTACGCCATCACCCACCATCATCACTACATTACCACCGCCTTGTAATTCTTTTACTTTTTTAAACTTATCTTCTGGTAATACATTGGCAAAATAAGTGTCTAAATTAAGCTCTTTTGCCACATCTTTTGCTACCGCTTCATTATCCCCAGTTAACATAGCGACTTTTATACCTAGCTTATGAAGATCTGAAATAGCAGAAATTGATTCCGGCTTAATACTATCAGATAACATTAAACCGCCAATTAATTGCTTTGTATTAGCAATAAATACTACAGTTTTTCCCTGCTTTGAAAATCGCTTTGAAATTTCATCAGCTGACACAGACCACAAACCCTGACTTTCAATTAAAGCACGGTTGCCTACAATATACTTAGTATTGTTAATCACACCTTCAACACCCTTACCTGCTATATTTTTAAATTTATTAACTTCTTGAAGTCTTAATCCCCTTTTTTTTGCGTATTTAACAATCGAAAGTCCTATGACGTGTGAAGAATTTTGCTCCAATGAAGCCGCAATCTTTAATATATTATCTTTATTCTCATGGTTTAATACTTCAAGTCCAGTAACACCAAAATCACCTTTTGTTAAAGTTCCAGTCTTATCCATGATTACATAATTAATATCTTTTATACGTTCCAGTTTTCCCAAGTCCTTTAAAAACAATCCATTTTTAGTTGCCATAGTTGTAGTAATCGTAGTAACAGTCGGAATAGCAAGACCCAAAGCATGAGGGCACGCGATAACCAAAACTGTTATTGCCAACGTAAAAGCAAAAACAAACGGCTGATTGATTAAAAGCGTCCATACTAAAATAGTTATAATTGCAGTAGAAGATGCAAAAAATGTTAAGATTTTTGCAGCTTTATTAGCCAGTAATTGAGTTTTTGGCTTAGTTTTTTGTGCCTGTGAGATCAATTGCTTTATTTGACCAACTGTTGAATTTTCACCAACTCTTTGTATCTTAATTTTCAGTGATCCGTCAACTGAAATCGACCCTGAAATAACAGTATTATCTTTCTTCTTTGAAATCGGTTTGGACTCCCCACTAATCAAAGATTCATCTATGTTTGCCTCACCATCAAGAACTATACCATCGGCAGGCATTTTCTCTCCAGGTTTAACCAATACAATATCACCTACCTTGAGTTCTTCAACATTTATATCCTTAGTTTTTCCATCCTTTATCAATAAATGTGCAGTAGAAGGCAATAGTTTTGCTACCTCTTTAAGCGCGTCACCTGCAGCTGAACTGGACTTTGCTTCCAAGTAATGTCCGAATAGTAAGACCCAAATTAATGTTGATATTTCTACATAAAAACCGCCTTTCAAGCTCGGTATAAAAGTGGAAGCTGCTGAAAATAAATATCCTGCACCAACTGCGAGAGACACTAGCGTCATCATACCGTATTGTTTTGCAATAATTTCGTGTCTTGCGTGCTGGAAGAATACAAAACCAAAGCCAAATATAACAGTCGCAATTAAAAATTGTAAGTAAATACGAAATGCAAAATCATTGATCCCCAAGAATTTCATTACAATCTCTGTAGTTAGAATTAACGGCACTAAAAGCGCTGTAACTATCCAAAATCTTCTTAAGAAGTCTTGCGCGACATTTTGACCAGACATCATCATTGAGTGATCATGTTGACCCTGCTGATCTTCACTTCCTTTTTTAACAAGATCCATACCCCCACACTTAGGACATTTTCCAGGTTTGTCAGATGTGACTTCCGGATGCATCGGACATGTGTAAATTTTATTCATATTTTAAAATTTAATTTATAATAATTTAATTCTGTACTGTTTGGTTATAAGCGTTTAGTCCGCCTTGTAAGTCATATACATTTGAATAACCAAGATCTATAAGCTTTTCGCTCGCTTCTTTACTCATAGCTCCAGATCTGCAATAAACTAAAATAACGGTTTTTTTGTCTTTAGGGAGCTTTTTAAGATTCTTATTAATTTCATTATAAGGTATAAACGCATCTGTATCGTCAATATGTTTTTGTTCAGGTATATGAACATCAAGTAAAAACGTATTCGGTTTATTTATCATCTTTTCAAATTCAAATGGATTTAGCTCAATTACTTTGCTACTTCTATCAACTGTCGGCTCAATTCTTGTTTGATTTCTTGTAAAAGCATAACCGATTAAAATTAATAAAATTAATAATATTACTGATATGATTTTTTCGTTAACTTTTACTATCATTTGTTAGACTCCACAGGAACCTCCACCTTCTTGAACTTCTTCTACTAACCCGTTTTCAGTCATCCATTTTTTAGTATCCATATATCCTTGCGCTGATGAATAGTCTTTACTAAGTATAACTTTTGCGTCTATATTGCTAAAGTTCTTTTTTTCTTTAACTTCAAAGTATCTAGCCAAATCATAATAGGTAGATGGAAACCAGAAAGCGTTTATATATTTTGCAGCTTCGTACATTTCCCTTTCTGTAGCCCCTTGCGAAGCCATTAGTTCTAGCACACCAAGTAAAGCCATTCCGTGGTTGCAGTCTGGAAATGATGTTGGATTTCCACAACAAGGTCTATAAACGTTTGAGGAAACTTCAAGTACGAGTTTTTCCTGCTCTTCAGTTAATGGAATTAACGTATTGTTAGAATAATATGCCATAGCGTCAGATTTACCTAATGACCAACCTCCTGTTGAAGCAAAATTACCTGCTTCTCCTTCTGAATATTTAACCATATCTCCTTCGTCAAGAATTTTTGTTTTATTTGCCAGTCCTAAGGCCCAAAAAAAGTTCAGTAGAAAATGCGAATTTTCTTTTGTAATTTTTATTTTTTTGTTTGATCCCTCTTTTAAAAGTTTGATTTGATCATCGGTCAAAGGAGTAGCTTCTTCATAAATAGCGTTGAACTTGTCAAAATCTATTACTCCGATTTTCAGCATTTTAGGTCCTAAATTTCCATATTTAGCGTTTATTTCATACCCTGATGAAGGATTTATCCTCTCAAAGATCGCTTCTCTGGTTTTACTTTCTACTATGTCATTTATAAAATTAAACGATAGAAGTTTTTCTGTTTTAATAAAGTAAAATAAAAAAAGTATATTTATTATTATTAGCACTCCGATTATACGTGTCTGTGTATTAATCTTATTTTTCTTCTTTTTTGCCATTTGTACTTTTGAGAACTTTTAAAAATATAAATATAATCAGTCCAAAAAATAAAATATCAATTAAAGGATTTTGAAAATATTTAGACATTTCAAACACTGTATTTCTTAGATAACTTGAGTATCCTTCTGTCTGATACATTTGAATCTTGTCTTGAAAGTTAAAAAGCGCTATTAAAACTCCGGATAGAATAAAAATTCCAGCTCCAACATATTTAAAAATTTCGTATATTTTTTGTCTATTTTTAACTACTATACCTGAAGATAAGTTTTTGTAAAAAAACGACATTATGAAAAGAGGAAAAACTATCCCTAATACATATGCAAGCGATACAAATAAGGCTTGAATTAAAGTAGGAGACAGTGTAGTAAGTGTAATTGCTGCAAACAGAACAGGAGCACAACATGCGGAAGTTAAACCAGAAAACAATCCTAAACTAAAAACAGATCCTATGTTTACTTTTTCGTTTAATTTTTTATTTGAATTAAAAAAACTTGGAATTGTAAATAAGGGCTTGATTGTAGATATTCCCATCAGAACTAAAACTAAAGCACCAAAATAGTAAATACTTTTATGAAATTCATCAAAAAAACTTATAAAAAACCTTGCTCCTAAGGCAACAGGAACGAGTATGAAAGAGAGTCCCAAAGCAAAAACAAGAGTATAAAACATAACCTTTCTACCTTCTTTAAATATTGTTCCAAGATACGCTGGAAACAAGAAAGTAATACAGCATGGCGCAAATAATGCCAATACTCCTGCTAAAAAAGATGCAGTCAGTGATATCCCAAGAATAAAACCACCATCCATATTATTTTACGTTAGCTGTAACTTTAAACACTAAATTTTGATTTCCAGGATCGTTTGTCGTAACATATACTTCTCTTTCCACAAATCCGTAAACCGGCATTACGTATGGTTTGTAAGTAACACGGACGACTGCTTTTTTAGATGGCTTAACCTCTACCATATAATTGCTTTTTGAATGCATATCAAACTCAGGACTTTTTTTACCCTCGTTAATAACCTGTGCGAAGGTACACCCACAACTTGTTGAAATGTTAGATAACTGTAAAGATTTACTACCAACATTTTCTATAATAAAGTCATTTGATTTTTTATCAGAAACCTTAATACTTCCAAAGTCGAATAAGTCTTTTTCTATCTTGACGACAGGACGTTCTTTATCTTCAGAAGTGTATGACGCTACAGAAATCGGAGATGTAGTTGTCGAAGTATAGATTAAATATAATCCGATAAGTATAACTCCGAAAACTAAAATAGAATAAACAATCAGATTTCGAGTCTTCATTTTTTCATCTCCTTTGTATATTTCTTAATATTTTTTTTAAATTTTTTTAAGCATCCTGAACCGCAAAAGTAGAAATCGTGATATTTCTTTTTGTATGTAAAGGCTGCAGTTTTAGGGCTTATTCTCATTTTACAAACCGGGTCTTGTGCTAAAGGAACCAACTCGGTCATTTTTTTATATGCGATGTTTGATACTTCATCCCTATTATTTTCAATTAAAATTTCTCTAAATAAATCACTCGCCTTAATAAAATTTTTATGACCAATGCTGTAATAAATATGTTTACCGTCTCTTTTTGTTTTTACTACTCCGGATTCTCTAAGTATTTGTAGGTGTTGACTTAAATTAGCTTGTGGTAAATCAAGCATTTCTTGAATATCATGAACTGGAAGTGAATGCTCTCTAAGAAGTTGTATTATTTCTAGTCGTTTTGAGTGGGATAAAGATTTTAGTAATTTTGCATGTAGACTAAAAAGTTTTGAATACATATTCGATAATTCGAATATATCAAATCATAAAAACTTTGTCAAGTGAATCGAAAAAAAACACTCCGGGGGTGACACTCCGGGAGTGTAATCATAAGTTCCACGTTACACGTTATATGTTATATGTTATATGTTATACGTTAAACGTTAAACATTTACTTCAGGAAAGCTATCATGAGGCCGAAAACAGAGAAAAGAATCGAAATTACCCACATTCGCATGGCAATTTTTGGTTCGTCCCAGTTTTTATGCTGCAACCAGAGGTGAAATGGTGCAACAGCAAATACTTTTCTTTTAAAAAACCTTTTACTAACTAATTGAATAAGGGATGAAGAGATTTCAATCATAAAAACACCACCTATTATTGGAAGTGCAAATGACTTTCCAAGTATCAATCCAATTACTGCAAAAGTAGCACCAAACGACAATGCACCAGCATCTCCAAGAAATAACCTAGCAGGATAAATGTTAAAATACAGAAATGCAATTATTCCACCAATCCAAACCGCCAAAAACAACAGAGTCGGCACGTCTATAATCGAATGCGCTATAACCCAAAAACTAAGTAGTGTTATAAGAAGCACACCGGAAGCAAGCCCGTCTACACCATCTGTTATATTTACTGCGTTTGCAAAAGCAACAATAGTAAATGTGGAAAACAAAATATATAGATAAGAAAGGTTATAAACACCAAAAAAAGGAATGTGAATGATATCTATTTTTAAATCATTAAACAACCACCACGAAACTATACCGGCCAATACTATTTCTATAGTAAGTTTATGGCGTAATCTAAGACCAAAAAACTCTTTTTTCTTCCAAAAAAACATCTTGTTCAAATCGTCATATATACCAAGCAGTGCAAAACTTATAAAAGAAAATAATATAATTCTTATTTCGGAAAAAAATGAAGGAAAGTTAGTCAAAAGCGGCTGTTCAAATATGACAAATAAAAGTAGAAAAAAGGAAAAAAGAACTATTGTTAAAATAACAGTAAGAATCCCCCCTCCTACAGGCCTTCCTGCTTTTTCTTTATTGAACTTATCAAAAATAGGTGTGTCTTTGTCAAAAGCATCTTTTGTAGATTGTTGTGCTCTACGGAATTTTATTTTGTAGAGGAAATTAATAAAAGGAACGATTAAAAGACTGTTGATTAGAAACGAAACAAATATAGCAAAAAAATATATGGACATGTAAATATAACTTAAAACTTAAAACTTAAAACTCAATCCCGATTAAATCGGGATCAAAAATCAAAACTTAAATAGATTTATTATTTTTGGTATGAAAACAAACGCTGCGATAATGGATGCACCAATTGCATAGATTAGCATGGACGCTGCTGACACATCTTTTGCAATCTTAATATCATCTCTAATTTGTTTGTCTATAGCGTCAGTAGTCGCTTCAATACCTGTGTTTATTGTTTCAATAACAAATCCTATTATTATTAAGAAAATAATAATAATGATTTCTGTATAGCTTATTTTTAAAAACCATGTAGCTAAAAGAGAAATTAAAGAAATGAAAATATGTATTCTGTAATTGGGTTGTGTCTTTAATGCCCACTTAACACCGTTAAATGCGTTTTTTATACTTATGTGATGACGACGAATCATATATTAATAAATTAAAAATTTAAAACGTTTATAGCTTATAATTTATTTGGAACTTGTAATTTATAATTTGGAATTTTGTTTCATTCTTCGTATTTTTATACTCCATACTTAATACTATATACTATTTCTGTCTTCTTCTTATTACTTATTACTTTTTACTTTTTAGATTTTCTTAATATCTCCTCCAAGTTTATTTACTTTTGATACAAAATCTTCATAACCTCTCTCAATAATCGACGCTCCATAAACTATTGATTCTCCTTTGGCAATAAGAGCACAGCTGACCAAAGATGCGCCAGCTCTTAAGTCTCCTGTAACTAATGCTCCACCATGTAGACTGTTACCTCCATGAATTGTAATTCCCTGTTGGTAGTCTTCAGTCTCTTTGTAATTAAAATAGTAGTAATCTTTTGGGTCTGAAATTAAAGGGTCTACAAAATCAATATCCGCGCCAAGTTTTTTCATTTCAGTTACGTAGCTGAATCTATTTTCATAAACCCTCTCGTGAATTACAGCGTTTCCTTTTGATTGGGTCATCAAAACAGCCCAGTTTGGTTGCCAATCTGTCATAAAACCAGGATGTGGACCTGTCTCTAAATTAACAGGTAAAATATCATCTTTATAATAAAACTCTATAGTCGAATTATCCAGATAATTTACACCCCCCCCTGCTTCAAGAAGCTTGTCTATAAATGCTTTTATATCATTTTTATTTATGTTATTGATTTTAACCGACCCTTTTGAAGCTATGCAAAGAGAGGCATAAGTAACAGCTTCATTCCTATCAGATACTATCTTGTATGGTTTTTTTTGTTTAAGTTCTTTAACTCCTTTTATAATTATTTTTCCGTTTTTTCTTTTTATTCTGGCACCAGCTTCATTAAAAAAACTAATTAGATCGTCTATTTCAGGTTCCAAAGCAGTATTATTTAAAATAATATTTCCATGACCTTGAACCGCAAACATAAGAAGTAATTCTGTGCCTGTATGAGTTGGCTTTCTAAAAGTATAAGATCCTGAAGGTTTTTGAGTTAGCTTAGCCTCATAATATCCAGTCCCATGATTATAAATTATATTTGCTCCCAGAGACTTAAGTCCCTCAATAGTTCGGTTAATCGGCCTTGCGCCAATTCGGCATCCTCCTGGATTTGGAATATAACAACTCCCAAATCTATAAAGAAGAGGTGCAAAAAGCATGAAAGATACTCTTGTTTTTGCTCCATTCAAAAGATCTACTTTATTACTATTTAATCCTGAACTATCTATAAATAAAGTATTCTTTCTTATAAATTCCCACTTAACACCAAGTTTTTCAATTAATTGAAGTAATTCGTGAACATCTCCGATTCTTGGAATATTTTCAAGGGTAACATCCCCTTGAAAAATTAAAGATGCAATAATTGCTTTTAAAGCGATATTTTTTGCTCCTGATAAATCAACAATACCGTTTAGCAATTTACCGCCTCTTATAATATATGCGTCTTCCATAATTTAGTTTATCAAAACTACCTCTTCTTTCAATTCTATCCCAAATTTTTCTTTTACTTTGATTTTTATAAGATTTATCAGTTTATGCAAATCTTTTGGTTTACCTGTTCCGTCATTAATAATAAAATTGGCATGATTATCTGATACTATAAATCCCCCTATTTTTTTACCTTTAAGACCAGCCTTGTCTATTAAATAACCTGCTGAATTCGTAGGAAGTTTTTTTTCATTCTTTTCTTTGTCTGATATGTTTCTAAAAAAACACCCGCTTGTAAAAACTCCAAAAGGTTGAGTTTTTTTTCTATACTTTAGCGCGTCTTGAGACCTTTTAATAAGAACTTCTTTATTTTTCCTCTTAAATTCAAAAGTAGCGTCAAGTAAAATCTCGCCCGTATCATGGAGTATGCTGTAATCGTATGCAAATTTGAAATACTTTTTATCTACAGTTTTTAGTTTTCCGTCTTTTGATAATAAGCTTGCTTTTAGTAAATGATCTCCGAAATAATCAACAGGGTTTGTCCATTTAGAATTCATATAAATTGCGCCTCCTACATTTCCGGGAAGGCCTTGATGATATTCTAATCCCTCAAGTCCTTCATTTACTGTTTCTGTTACTAGTTTTGTCGTAGGATATCCTGAAGATACTTTATACAAAACTCTTTCTGGTGTTTTATCTACTATGTTCTTTTTAATATACTGATTCTTGACAACAATACCTCTTATATAATCCGATAAAAGAGCGACATTTGAACCTCCGCCTAAAATGATAAATTTTATTTTTTGATCTTTCGAAAGATTAAAAAGATCTATTATTTCCTGTTTTGTTTTTGCAATATAAAAATACTGCGCAACGCATTTTGACCTTAGCGTTGTGTGATTGAATAGACTTACATCTTTTTCTAAATCATTTATTGTCACAATAGGCTATTTTAAATTTCTAATAAGCTCAATTATATCAGGTGCAAGCATATTTTGATTACCCGCACCCATTGTGAAAACTATGTCTCCTACGCCTAAAATATTAGTTAACTGCTGGATTAATTCTTCTTTTCCTGAAACTGCTTTTAAATTTCCTCGACCTTTTGCTTCGTCTACTATAGATTGCGAAGAAACGTTAAAATCTTGTGGTTTTTCTCTTGCTGATGAAAAAATAGGGAGGATAAAAACAAAATCGCCAAGTGATAAGCTTTTGGCAAAATCTTTTAAAAATTTTTGTGTTCTACTATAAGTGTGTGATTGAAAAACAATTATTATTCTTTTGTTCTTAAAGATTTCTTTTGCCGCATTGATCGTAGCTTCTATTTCTTTTGGGTGATGTGCGTAATCATCAAAAAGGTATGTTCCTTTATCACTAAATTTTAATTCAAATCTTCTTTTTGCACCTCTAAAATCTCTTATTGCCGACTTAATTTTATCTGCACTAAATCCAAGATCTAAAAGTACGGAAATCACTCCAGCTGAATTTAATACGTTTTTTTCACCAAAAAGTTTTAGCGAAAAAATTCCATAATCTATTTTTTGGCTTTTTAATTTAAAGCTTATTCCGTTTGAATTTATATTCTGTGAGTAAATATGAAAATCCGCGTCTTGTGATGTGCCAAATGTTCGAACGTTTGGTATGTTTGCTATTTTTGCTGTATCGATTGAGTTTTGATCATCTCGACAAATATATACTTTACCGCTGTTTCTAAAAAATTTTGTAAATATACGCTTTGTATGATTTAAATCTTCATAAACATCCGGGTGGTCAAAATCAATATTCGTAATTAAAGCAATATCCGGTTTATATAATTCCAATTTGATTGTCTTGTCATATGGAGAATCTATAGCATACTCATCTGCCTCAAACACAAAGTAGTCCTTTGATCTAAAATCTCCACCCGAAAATTCACCAAAATTAGAACTCCCAACCATGTAAGACGGTTCTGCTCCTAATTTTATTAAGGAATGTGCCAATAATGCAGAAGTTGTTGTTTTGCCATGTGAACCAGAAATCCCAATTGAGCAACTAAAATCCTTCATAATTTTATTGAGCAAATCTGTTTGAGTATAGACTTTTATTCCTAAAGTTTGAGCCTGTATAATTTGCGGATTTTCTCTTCCCTGATTTGCACCAGAATAAACAACAAATGACAAATCATTTGTAATATGAGATGGTTCAAAATTTTTTACTTTTATTTTATATGTATTTAATTCTTGGTCTGTAATAAATTCCTCTTCTACATCCGACCCTTCTACTTTATAACCCATTTTGGTCAGAATCACGGCTAAAGCTGCCATAGCCACACCCTTTATTCCTACTAAAAATACTTTCATTTTTTTAGAAATTTTAGTATTGTTCTTTTTTCATTCCACGGATATTCTATTTTACCTCTTGCCAGACTTTTTTCATGACTTTTCCCGGTAAATATTAAAATATCTCCATTTGTCGCTATTGAAATTGCTTTCCGAACAGCTTCTGCTCGGTTAATTATTTTGGTATATACGTTTCTACTATTAAAGCTTAAATCTTTAGCTTCTATAAACTTAAAATTACTGTTAAGACCCTTTGCTATTTCTTCCATTATTCTTTCAGGATCTTCTGTTCTATAATCTTCTTCCGTAAGTATTATTACATCAGAATATTTTGAACTGACTCTACCAAGAAGGGGCCTTTTTACTGCATCCCTTAATCCTGCGCTTCCAAATATATGAATAATTCTATTTTTTTTAATCTTATAAATACTTTTTAAAATATTCTCAAAAGAATTTGGTGTGTGCGCAAAATCAATAATAATTCTGTAGTCTTTATTGAAAACAGTTTCTACCCTACCTTCAGGCAGTTTGAAGCTGGTAAACCCGGATATTATATCTTTTTCAGGTATTTTTAAACTCCTTAAAACTGAATATGCTGAAAGAAAGTTATAGTTATTAAATTCTTCAATACTTATATTAAGTTTTTTGGCAGTATCAAAATTAAAGTCTGCTTTTTTAGTCAACGAATAAGTAAAATACCTCTTTTTCCTTTTTTTCAAATATTCGGATAGAATGTCGTATGAAGTATCATCCCTGTTTATTATTGCTATAGCAGAGTTTAAAAGCAACTTAGCTTTAGCTCTGGTATATCTATGAAATTCCTTATGATAATCAAGATGTTCGCTTGTGATATTTGTTATTACAGACACATCAAAATATATGCCCCACAGTCTATGCTGATCCAGCGCATGAGAAGTGCTCTCGAAAATAAAATATTTATCCTTTCCATTTACAGCCTTTTTTAATAATCTTTGAATTTTAAATGAATCCGGAGTTGTTACGTGTAGACTTGTTTCTAGTGAACGGCCGTTTACGTAAGCGGAAATTGATGAAACCATACATGATTTACGCGAATATTTGTTTAAAACATGATGTATTAGGTGTGTAGTTGTTGTCTTACCATCAGTCCCACTAACACCAATTATAGTTAACTTCCTACTTGGAAAGCTATACAGTAGATTAGCTATTACAGCTCTAAATAGATGGTATATGTTAATAACAGGCTGAATACGCCTCTTAAGCTTTTCAATATACATATTTATTTAAACTCTAATCTCTAAACCCTAAATCCTAAACAATATCAAAATCCAAAAAGTTTAAAATTTAAATATTTGAAATTTGGATTTGTTTAGAGTTTAGAAATTAGTAATTAGAATTTACTCCTCTGGTCCTATATTATAGTAAACAAACAGGTCTTTAGCTATTTCGAAAAAAATCGGGGCTGCTGTTTCAGATCCATATATAGATGTTTTTGGTTCTCTTAACACAACAAGAGCTATAAACTTGGGGTCATTAACAGGCGCAAAACCAATAAAAGAAGCAATTGTTTTAGAAGCTTCATACTTGCCTCCGATTGGTATTTGGGCAGTACCTGTCTTGCCTCCAATCTTATATCCTTCTGGCCTTACCCACTTATATTCACCATTTTCAACTGTTGAATATAACATTTTTTTAATTGTTTCCGATGTTTTAACTGAAATAGTTTTTCTTATCACGTTTTTCCCAATTTCTTTTTCACTATCTCCACCTATTATCTTTTTAACAACATGAGGTTGAATTAATTCTCCGCCATTTATCAATGACGAAAATGCAGTAAGCATTTGAATAGGAGAAACAGCAACACCTTGACCGAAAGTGGCTGTTGCGTAATCAATCGGGTACCATTGGTTATTAGATTTCAAAAAGGCTTTTGCCTCCCCCTGAAGATCTATTCCAGTAGGAGAATCCATGCCAAACTTCTTAAGGTATTTAATAATATTCTTATCTCCAAGCTTGCTGCCTACCCAAACCATACCTACATTAGACGACTTCTCAAGTATTCGTGTTGCGCTTATTTTTCCCTCATACTTATTATCCCAAGTTCTTATCGTATACTTACCTATATCTATCGGGCCTTTTTCGTCATATACATCAGTTGGCTTAATTTTTTTTTCTTCAATTGCTGCAGCCATAATAAATGGCTTAAAAGTAGATCCTGGCTCATAAACATTTGAAATCGAGTTGTTTAAAAAATACTCGTCTGAAAACTCATAGTACTTTTCAAGGTCGTAATCTGGTAAACATACCATGGCTAATATCTCCATATTATTTGGATTTGCAATTATGATGCATCCTTCCTTTGCTTTATATTTCTCAATTCCCGCAAGTAGTTTTGATTTTGCAATTTCTTGTACTGACTTATCGATTGTCAATACTAGGTTTCTTCCGTTTTCTGCTTCAATCTTTTGTTGATTCCCGATAAAAATATATTTCCCAAGTAAATCTCTTTCTGTTTTAATCAAACCGGGCAAGCCTGCGAGATCTTTGTTATAGTAGCCTTCAAGGCCAAAATAACCAATATTTTCCCCGTCAGTATTTTTCCCAACAAATCCTAAAAGATGAGCCGATAAAGAAGCTTCAGGATAATATCTATGAAATTCATCCTCAAAACCAATACCATCTAGCTTCAACTCTTCAATTTTCTTCTTTGAATTTGTATCTAATCCTGTAATTACAGATACCCAGTCTTTTTCATCTTTTATTCTGGCTTCTATTGTTGATTTCTCTACTTGTAAAGCGCTGCTTATTTTGTCGATTAATTCACTTTTATTATCGATTTTTTTTGGTTCAGCATATAATCTATATTTTGTTTGGTTAAGGACCAAAGGTAGCATATTTCGATCATATATAATACCTCTTTCAGGATTGATTATGTTTAAACCACTGTAAGAATGATTTGTATGAAAAGGAGATATTACTTGAAGATAAAAAAGTTTTACTATAATAGCAGTAAATAAAAATAAAAATAGGAAGAATACTATTCTAACCTTCATACAATTATCATTGTTTCAGTGCAACCTTCAAATTGTCAAGAAAATAAGGCTCTGCTTTCTTTGAAAAATCCAAGTTAGCAGCTATCGAAGAAGTATATTTAAGAGAATTTATATCATAAAGTTGAGCCTCAAGTTCCATATTTTCTTTTTTAAGCACATTAGTTTTATGCTCAAATTTAGATATATCGTTGCTCAAGTGTATTCCTTTTATAAAAACCCATATATTAAGGACTAATAACCCTATAAAAAAACCTGATATAATTAGTTTAAAAGTTGATTTCATTTTACTTTCTGATTAAAACTCTTAACTTTGCAGATCTTTCGTAACTCAACGATCTATCTCCTTTAATCAACAGATTCGGTACATAATAATCAGTCCTTTTTACAAAAGTCTTAACTATCCTATCTTCTAAAGAATGAAAGCTTATTACCAATAATCTTCCTCCTTTAACTAATAAATTTGCTGACTGTGATAGGGCCTTTTTTAGATTTTCCATTTCATTATTAACCGTTATCCTCAAAGCTTGAAAAATTCTAGCTTCTGTTTTAATATCTTTTTTGCTAAGAACTTTTTTTATAACTTCTAATAAATCGCCGACTGTCTCAATCCTTTTCACAGTACGGGCCCTAACAATACCTTCAGCAATTGACCGAGAATTGATGTCTTCAGAATACTTTGCAAAAAGTTCATATAATTGATCTTTTGTAAAACTGTTAACGATATCTTCTGCGTTTTTCTTCACTTTCTTACCGAGTCTCATATCTAATTTTTCATTTAAGTTTCTATATGAAAAACCTTTTCCCGACGAGCTAATTTGTCTATAACTGAGACCCAGATCTATCAAAATTCCGTAAACAGGATAGTAATTATTTTCTTTTGCTAATTTTTCAATACTCGAAAAATTAGCTCTTAAAACAGTAAGCTCTCCACGATCGATATATACTCTAAATCTCTTTTTTAGCTCTTCTATCTGGACATCATCTACATCTATAGCCATAACCCGACCGCCTCTTTTTAAAATCTCTAGCAAATGTCCTCCTTCGCCGGCAGTCGCATCTATATAATAAGATCCCGACTTTATATCCAGATTTTCTATAACTTCTTGTAAAAGAACAGGTGAATGCACCAAAATATTTTTTTAAACTTTAGTTTGACTTTGAAACTTTTCCCATTTGTCCAAACTCCATATTTCAAAATGATCTCCAACTCCTATGATTTGAGCTTTATTTTTCAAAGAGGAATAGTCAAGCATATTTTTTGGAATTACAAACCTTCCTTGATCGTCAATCTCCAAATATACAGTGGAAGAAAATAAAAATCTTCTTTTTTCTAAATTTTCATTTTCAAGTAGAGAAACGTCAACGAGTTCTTTTGCTTTTTGCTCCCAGGCGTCTTTATCAAAACCTGCTAAACAATTGTTAAATCCTTTTGATAAAATAAATATGTTGCCTTTTAAAAGTTCACGAATTTTCTTGGGTAAAACTACCCTACCAGGGGCAGTAAACGAAACAAGATATTCACCAAAAAACACCATATACAACCATTTAACGCCATTTACTACAAGATGTCAAGTGAATATTTACTATAATGAATAATCTTCTATTAGAGACTAAAAAAATTTTCTTAACAAAGCAAAAAACCATAATATCATCTGCTGTGGTCGTAGGAGTGATGATATTAATCTCAAGGCTTTTTGGTTTTTTGAGGTATAGAATTTTAGCCGGTTATTTCAATAAATCAGAGTTAGACATTTTTTTTGCCTCATTCAGAATTCCAGATTTTGTATTTGAGATACTAATAACCGGCGCTGTTTCATCTGCTTTCATACCTATTTTTATCAAGTACCAAAAAGATCAAAAGAAGCTAAATACAAATATTTCCTCTATTATTAACATCATTTCTTTAATTTTCATTGCTTTTGTAGTAGTTTTGTACCTCCTTGCCGATAGGTTAATCCCATTAATGACTCCGGGATTTTCGTACGATAAAATTCAAATAATAACCAGATACTCAAAAATGCTTCTTATAGGACAGCTTCCTTTTATGATTTTTGCTAGTTTTTTGACAGGACTTGGACATGCAAATAAGATATTTTTAGTATCTGCTATCGCTCCTATTGCTTATAACCTTTCTATTATCATCGCAACAGTACTTTTTGCCGGAAAGTTTCATTTAATTGCACCAATTATCGGAGTAATTTTCGGATCATTTTTACTTTTTATTACGCAAATACCTCTATTATTCAACTCTGGCTTTATATATTACCCTGTGCTTAAAATTACTAAAGGCCTAAAAGAATTTTTCGGTATGATTATTCCGCGAGTAGTGACTGTTTTAAGTGCGCAAATTGACGCTACTGTAGACCTTTTACTAACATCTGTTCTTGGAGCAGGTTCATATACTATCTTTTATCTCGCTCAACATTTACAGCTACTTCCGGTTTCCATACTTGGAATATCTTTTGGACAGGCTTCACTTCCCTATCTGTCGGAGATTTACAGGGATAAAAAATACGAGGAATTTAAAAAAATGATAATTGATTCTATATTGAGTATTTTCTTTCTTACAATACCGATTACAGCTTTTTTTATTTTTGCAAGAACACCTTTAGTACGACTTTTTTTCGGTGGAGATAAATTCGATTGGGATGCGACTGTACAAACAGCAATTACTCTTTCATACTTTGCGTTATCAATTCCGTTTCATTCAATTTATTACTTTATAACAAGGTGTTTTTATGCTTTTCTTGACAGCAAAACACCATTTTATATCAGCGTAGTTTCAATCGTAATAAATATAATTATGAGTGTTATTTTCATTTTCGTTTTGAAGCTTCCAGTTTGGTCACTTGGTATATCTTTTTCTATTTCTATTACTATAAACGTATTTTTACTCTTGCTATTACTCTCAAGAAAACTTAAGGGATTGAATTATAAGTTTCTGGTAGTTGAATCACTTAAGATATTTTCCGCAACATTTATCTCTGCGTTTTTTGTTTATTTGCAGATGAAAATTTTGGACGGGCTTATATTTGACACAACGCGAACAATTAACGTATTTTTTCTACTCATTACAGGAGCTTTAACATATTTGTTATTTTATTCATTCTTGTCTTGGGTACTCGGAGTTAAGGAATTAAAATTTATCACTGACTTCATTAGAAAAGCAAGGTCCCACAAGAAAAGAGTTATTGAAATATATACAGATATCGAATGAAAACCTCAGAAGAAATTAAACATATAGATGCTGTAAAGAGTATTCAAAAAAAACTTCTAGGCAAGAAACTTACTTATAAGGAAATATACAATCTTATGGATAAGATTGGAAATGACAAGCTTGGAGATGTCTTAACTACCTACTTTATAGCGGCTTCATTTAAAGAGGGCTTCACGGTAGATGAGCTTTATCAATTCACAAAGGCAATGGTTAAGACGGGTACTACAATTAAGTTTGACGGTATAGTAGCAGATAAACATTCTACAGGTGGTATTGCAGGAACAAGAACTACTCTTATTATAGTTCCAATTATTGTTGAAGCAGGCTTTAAAATTCCAAAAACATCATCCCGTGCTATAACAAGCCCTGCAGGAAGTGCTGATGTAATGGAAGTACTCGCAGATGTTACGTTTACACCAACACAAGTTAAAAAGATTGTGGATAAGGTTGGTGGTTGTATTGTGTGGGGAGGTCACCTTGGAATAGCTCCAGCTGATGATATTCTGATAAATATTGAGGAAGAGCTGTCGTTTGAATCATTCGACAAAATAATCATCTCTATAATGGCTAAAAAAGTAGCTGTATCTACTAATCATTTAGTACTCGACCTGCCGGTGGGATCCACTATGAAGGTCAGACATGCTAAAGACGCTGATAAAATAGAACAAAAATTTAAAGCCGTAGCAAAAAAATTTAAAATTAAAATCAAAGTTGATATTAATGAAATTCGTGAGCCAGCAGGAAATGGAATTGGTCCAATTTTGGAAGCACGAGACGCGCTTTATGTGCTAGAACAAAAGCCAAATAGACCTATCCCATTAGAAAACAAGGCTATAAAACTAGCCAAACAATTACTCGAATTGTGTTATAAAACAGCAAATATAGAAAAGGATCCCGAAACAGAGATTAGAGAAATTTTAACAAGCGGAAGAGCTCTTAAGAAATTTCGAGAAATTGTCGAAGCTCAAAACGGAATTAAAAATGTATCAAGTGAAAAACTGGTAATTAAAGCAAATAGCAAAGATATTAAAAGCAAAAAATATGGTAAGATAAATAGAGTAAATAATTATAATTTGAATACGATTGCCAAACTTTTAGGGGCTCCTGATGACAAACATGCAGGCGTCTATCTATACAAAAGAATTGGAGATAAAGTAATTAAAAACGAAAAGTTATTTACATTTTATTCTAAAGAAAAGTTTAAAATTAAAGAAGCAGAAATTTCATTAGAAAATTTTCCAATTTATGAAATCTCGTAAGAAATTTTCAGTAATAATTACTATTGCTTTCATAGCCATAGTAGGTATTGGTCTATTTTTTTATGAAGGAACCCTTCCTGTTGATAAAACCAATAGAGATTCAAAAATTTTTGTTGTCGAGGTTGGTGAAGGAATAAAATCAATTGTTAGAAAACTCGGGCAGGAAAATCTTGTAAGAAGTCGTTTAGCATTTTATGCGATACTTTATCAGCTTCAAATTCAGGATAAAATACAAGCAGGCGACTACAGACTCTCTCCATCAATGTCTTCCTATGAAATAGCAAAAGAACTTACACACGGAACTCTGGACAGATGGATTACCATAATTGAAGGATGGAGAAAAGAGGAGATAGCTGACAAGATTGCAGCTGAATTTAATATTCCTGCAATTGAAATCATAAATAACGCTAATGAAGGTTATCTTTTTCCAGACACTTATCTTATTCCAAAGGAAGCAACTGCAGGTGGAGTAATATCTATACTTATGAACAATTTTGAAAATAAATATAACGATGAGTTGAGAAACGAAATAAAAAGGTTGGGTTTGACAGAAGAAGAAGGGTTAATTCTTGCTTCAATAGTCGAGAGAGAAGCGCAGTTTGATAAAGACCGCCAAGAAGTTGCAAGTATTTTGTTAAAAAGATTCAACGCAGGGATTGGTTTGGATGCTGACGCGACTGTTCAGTATGCGCTTGGTTATCAAACAGACCAAAAAACGTGGTGGAAAAAAGGTTTGACTATTGATGACTTAAATATCAATTCTCCATACAACACAAGAAAATTTGCAGGACTACCTCCAACCCCTATCTCAAATCCAAGCTTATCTTCTCTTATGGCGGTAGCAAACGCAAATCCAGAAACTCCGTATTTATTCTATCTACACGATCTCAATGGAAAAGCTCATTTTGCAAGAACCCTCCAAGAGCACAACGAGAATGTAGATAAATACCTACGATAACGCAAAACTTAAAAATCAAAACTCAAAACTTAACTTATAACTTAAAGGTTATTAGTTATTAGTTATTAGTTGTAGTTTTAACTTTTGAGTTATGACTTTTGAG
>Ga0210057_1002275_pt1 | contig 27735 bp, 19 predicted proteins | sample CryGeyCG2114_010_2_FD_183968 | JGI IMG/M metagenome (GOLD analysis project Ga0210057, IMG submission 183968) | Groundwater microbial communities from aquifer - Crystal Geyser CG10_big_fil_rev_8/21/14_0.10 (SPAdes) (version 2) | ecosystem: Environmental > Aquatic > Deep subsurface > Groundwater ...
GCAAGATACATACAGAAAGCTTGTTATTAGGTATGAAAAACTAGAATCTACTCACAATGGTTTTAAGTATCTTGCTTATTCTATGATTAACTTGCGTCCTTTTTTCAGTACTACTTAATATGAGTTCACTATTTATCAAGATACCACTTTCTCTTCTTTTCATCAAACTTTTCTATAGCATAGCGAAGCATTGTTCGCGGCATGGTTTTGTAATATTTTTTTAAGAATTGTTCTTCAATTCTCAAGTCACGGTTACCAACTTCCCGCAGCATCCAGCCGACTGCTTTGTGGATGAGGTCGTGCGTATCGTTGAGTAATATTTTAGAGATAGCAAGGGCGTCTTTAAAATCATTGCGTCTAATAAACGCAAATGTGGAAATGATGGCAATGCGTTTTTTCCATAAGTTTTTTGAACGCGCAAATGTGTATAGGATTTTTTTCTTTTTTGGCCTATCAAATAAGTATATACCAACGACCTGCGGTGCGGAAATATCTACTAGATCCCAGTTGTTGACGCGAGAGGTATTTTTGATGTAGAGGTTGTAGATTTCTTGTTGAGGCGCAATGAATCGCGTCTTCTTTTTTTCTTTGGTGATTGCCTCATATTTGTACACGAGGATAAGTACGGCTGTCTGGCGGTATTCATGAATAGGGCTATCTAATAATTTTTGTACGACTGAAAGATTTACATCTTTGTATTTTTTGGCAATTTGTCGCAGGGTTGGACCTGTAACGCCAATGAATTTGTCTCCTTCTCCATATTCTCCCGGACCGGTTTTAAAAAACCACAAAGCATTTTTGGCACGCGTTTTGTCTGAATAAGTTTTTAATTCTTGAATAATTTTTGTATATGACATGTACTATGACTTTCGATCCTCGATAAATTTTGTAAATGACCTATTATAAGTAACCTCTGCTTCTTTTGAAAAACAACAAGCAGGAAGCTCTTTATTTTCCAAATGATGTTTAAGGCATTCACAACAGATTCCTTTTCTTGGACAGCCGGGGTAGGTGCAGGGGCAGTGTTTTAGATTAGTTTGTTGCTGGCATTGCATATCATTCTTTTTTCAAAAACAAATCATCTGGCATTACCCATTTGCCCATTGGCAGAGAATTACAAGCCATAGCTTGATATACGGCTTCTTCTTTGCTAATAGGCTGACCGCCATAGTCATAAGACCAAACAATAGATTCACTCAAAGTTCCTGGTGTAGCTTGACATCCGCCCAGTTCGCTGTAAGGGCAAGTATTTTTACTAAATGTTCCTACACTCTCGCAACTTAGCCTCATTCGTTCTTCTGTAAAAATTGATCCTACAAAATCTACACAGCTGCTTTTGTCGGCAATGGCATTGCAGCTGCCGCGTATTCTATATTTTTCATCTATTTCTTCTATCAATGGTTTGACATCTTGTTCATAGTCTATGGCTTGGTCTTCGGGCATGTCGTTACCACAGCCGGTGATGAAAAGAGGTATTGCTAGAAGGATGGCGAGAAGAGCGGTATTTTTCATAGGTATTGATTAATAATAAAATTGGCGGAGAAGGAGGGATTTGAACCCTCGGTACCCTTTCGAGTACACCACTTTTCGAGAGTGGCACCTTAAACCAACTCAGACACTTCTCCATTGAGAGTATATCTTATTATACATCACTTGTGTAATCAAGGGTAATAAAAAATGCTCTTAATATATAAGGGCATTTATCTTTTATATTAAATTAAAATTTAATGCAAAAGAAAGATTTGCTTCAAGGGGTTTATTTCTTGAAGCACGGCCAGCTGAAGCTGACCGTTGCCCTCCTTATTTACTCGCCGTAACAATAGTGACAATCTTACCTTTCCGTCCCTCTTTCTTAAGTTCTTCTGCCAATTGTCTGGCTGCAAAGAGGTTGGCTCCCGCTGAATCCACAGCGTTGATGCCGTAGGATTTGAGCGTCTGGACACCTGACGCAGTTTCGTCATCAGTGATGATTTTGACTGAAGTGAGGAGAGATACATGTTCCATAATGAGTTTTGTTGGGTCACCAACCCCAAGCCCTTCAATTCCCATGATCCCATTGTCTTCATCAGGGAAGTCGATTTCAATCTCAAACCACTCATCAGGTGGATTGTCAGGATAACAGGCTAGAGACGTGAGCATGCCCGCAATGCGGTAATTATTGAGTGCTGATTTTATGGCTGTCCTCTGCACATCGAATCCATGACCAGCAACACTCAAGTATGCGCGCCATAGGCTTAGTGTTGAACCAACACCTTCGACACCGATGATTTGGATGTCAGGATTGATCTGTTTTAGTGCCTCTCCAATTCCAAAGATGGTGCCGCCTGTACCTACGCCAGCAATCAGGTGAGTGGGGGATAGCTCTTCGGCGATCCGTTTGCCAAAAGTATCGCGTTGAATTTCAATGATCTTTGGCTGCTCGTGCTGTTCAAGAGGAATATATCCTTTGTTACCGCGGCAGAGTTCTTCGACAGTACTAAGTCGTCCTTCTCGTCCCTCAATACGCGGTGTTTCAGCTACGACCTCAATACCTTGTTGTTCCAGTCTTTGCCACATGTGTCTGCTGGTCTCGGCGTAGATCACCGCAACAACCTTTAGGTCCAGACTAAGCTCGTCAACGGCGCTTTTTACCGCAGATACCGTGTTTCCAGCGCCATGTATGACAATTGCTTTCGTTGATTTTGTGATCTGTCCAGTGTCTAGAGCATGGGCTATCAAGCATCGTCCGATGGCGTGTTTTACACCAGCTGGGAAATGGTCTGCTCGGAATAGAGCAATTTCGCTTCCCGCATGGTTGTTATATGTGATCGGGATGGATCGGGCACGGTTGAGCTCCCCGTTTATCATGTCCATGTAGTTTGTCATGGTTCTGCCTTTTTTGTTGTGTGGTTGGGGCCTCTAGAACGTCGTGGCGTTCTGGAGGCTGGGTTTGTGTTGAACACTAGCGCCTATCAGACTCCACGAAGTCTTGAGAGGCGCGTTGCCTTGCGGCGACTAGTGCACGTGGCAGTGCTTGCGGCACTTGCCGTTCACGGTGACCTTCACGGTCCACCTCCTTGCCAGATACGAGAGATGGCCTCTCGTGGCCGAACCCAGGCTGCCTTTTGTCCCGAGGTCCTTGCAATTTTTATCAAAAAACTCCAAGGACCTAAGGATTAGTTATACAGACGTGTTATTTTTTCTGGAATACGGCTTAGTATTTCATACGGGCTTTTGCCAAGCAGATTGCATATATTTTCAAGTTTTATTTCTGACTTTTTTTGTTTTCCAAATACAACTACTTCATCGCCAACATCAATATTTTTATTCATACCGATATTTGCAAAACAGTTTGTCGCAGAGATCCCTCCAATAAGCGGGTATTTTTTTCCGCCTATGAGTACGTTGCCACCATTGACAAGTCGTGGATCCAGTCCATATGAATATCCTGGCAAGAGCACTACTACTCTTGTTTTTTGTTTGGCAATAAAGGTTCTACGATAAAAAATACTCTCCCCTTTTTTTAATTCTTTGATACAGGCTACGCGTGTCTTATATGTCACTGCCGGCTTTAGTTTTATCATTCTTGTTTTTTTTGCTTCTTGTGATGGATAAAAACCAAAAATTGGCAAGCCAATCCGCGCCATGTCAAAGTAAAATTTCTTTGAGATAAATGTTGTTGCGCTTGAGGCAATACTCCAAACAGGTATCGTGATTTTACTTGCCGTGCATTGTTTTTTTAAGTTTTTAAAGAGATTAAGCTGTTTTTGATCGAATGAAGCATCTTCAGTTAATGTGCTGTATATTCCACTGATTTTAATCCATTTTGATTTGGAATATCTTTGAATAAAGGCCAGCGCATTTTGGTAGGGAATGCCAAGCCGACCTAATCCAGTATCTACTTTGATCCATGTGTCCAAGATAACTCCCTTTTTACCTGCTATGGCCCTGTAATCTTTTAAGTCATTGTCATTAAACAAGGTCGGAATAATATTATTGTTGATCAAGGTATTTGCGTCATCAGGATTATATATGCCAAGATTGACAATAGTTTTTTTTATTCCGGCCGCACGTAGTTTTTGTCCTTCACGCGCACCTACAACTCCAAATAAGTCGACACATTGTTCAAGAAATACAGCAGCTTGGTCGGCACCAACACCATAGGCATTTGCTTTGAGAACAGCCATGATTTTTACATTTCCAACAAGACTGCGTATGGACTGCATATTTTGTTTTATTTTTTTTGAATTAATTTCAAGCCAAACCAGCGGATTTTTTAATTGTTTTTTACTTTTTATTAATTTCATATTTTGTATTATTGAATTACTACCTATGGTATTTGAATGATTTACTTCCGTACTTTTCCCCTTATATTTGAGTGTGATATTTGTTTTTACCAAAGCATTATTTTAAATAAACAAAAAATCGCCTTTCTAAGCGATTTTGACCTCAAAGCAAAGCTACCAGAGTAGTTTACCCGAGGTCTGATGTGTGGTGTACTTGATTATTTTTAAGAGTTTGTTTCATATAATATCATTGTATTAACACATTAACACAGAGATAAAGTTTTGTCAAGAAAGAAATGTGGATAACTTAAAAATCGCCCAGTATGGCGATTTATTAAGATTAATTTATTTAACTTCTCCCGCATCTATTCACTCCTTACAATCTCTCATTATAGAGAGTGTGAAGTTGCGGGAGGGGTCGGGTCAGTGCGTCAGGCAGGAGTTAGTTAAGTCCGTGTCCGACCAGGTAGATCAGCGTCGTGGATGCGTCGTTCGCCCAAGGGACGACGAGATGTTCGGTGAAGCCGTGCATGTTCATGGTGCCGGTGAAGATGTTCGGGGTGGGGACGCCTTCCTTGGAAAGGCGCGAACCGTCCGTTCCACCGCGGACCGCGATGTTGAGGGGAGTGATACCGGCCGCGTGCATGGCGGCGACGAGACGGTCGATCACGTGTTCGTGTCCACGCAGGTACTCGATCATGTTGGGGTACTCGACCCGGTAGTGGACTTTGATGATGGCTCTCTGGTACTCCTTTCTGATTGCAGACAGCTGTCTGCCCAGCATGCGTTTGAGCATCTGGATCTCCTTCATGCTGAAGGCGCGCAAGAGCAGATCCAGCTTGGTCGCACCGTAGGTGCCGTTCACCCCGTGGCTCATCATAAACGGTTCGCGTTCGTCGGTCCGCTGTGGCACGGCCTGCATATGACGCAGGCGTTCGAGCAGGGCGCCTAGGATCTCCAGCGCGTTGACCATGCCTTTGGATTTGGCCTCGCCTGGGTGCGTGGTGATGCCGGTGATTTCGACCGTAGCACGGACGCCGATGAAAGTCTCGACGTTGTACTCGCCTCGCGTCCCACCGTCCACGGTGTAGGCGTAGGCAGCGTCGAAGTTCTGTAGGTCGAGACCATCCGCCATGCGGCCAATCTCCTCGTCAGGGAAGAACCCGATGGAGAGCGGGGCGTGGTAGAACCACCGGTGCTGTGACAGCCAGTAAAGCATGGCTAAGATTTCGGCCATGCCGGCCTTGTTGTCGCCGCCGAGCAAGCTCGTGCCGTCGGTGACCACGAGCTGTTCACCCCCGAGCTCGAGGAGATGCGGGTTGTGCCGTACGTCGATGACAGTGCCGTTCTCCAGGACGACATCTCTGCCTGTACAATTGACCAGCCGGGGTTTGACCCCGTTTGGGCCCTTGCCATCCGAACTCGTGTCCGTGTGGGCCAGAAGACCAATGCGCGGAGGCTTGGCGACTTCCCGTGGCAGGTTGGCGGGGACGTGGGCTACCACGTAGCCCTTATCCGTGATGGTGACCATGATGCCGAGACTCTGAGCCCAGCTGCTTTGCAGCTCCCGCAGCGCGCGCTCGGCTACGGTTATCTGTCCCGGGGTGGTGGGCGAGAGGTTGGCGGGGGCCTTGGGGTTACTGGCGCTTTCGATTCTGGCCAGGTCCATGAAGATGCTCAAGAGATAAGCTTGCGTTGCATGGTCGAATATCACTCTCATGGTCGTCTGTCCTTTCGCTTTGTCTATGGCGTTTTTAGGGCGCGTTGGGTTGCCGTTATCTGTCGAGTAATGACAGTTTTGCATAAAAATCCTTTTTGGTCAAGTGTTTTGATATAAAAAACCGCCTGTTGGCGGATTTGTTTGTTATGTGGCATGTGTTACGTGTTACGTGACTTTTCTAGCACCTTTCTATATCCACCTTCACCATGTTTCAACCAATGTGCAATGCGTGTGACAGTCGTGGTGCTTAATCCAGTCTTTTCTGCAATTTTTCTATAGGAAAGACCTTTGTTAATCATCTGTACCGCTTCCCAACGCCTGGACATTTCTTCTAGTTCTTCAAGCGTACAGAGATCACGCAAAAAATTTAATGTTTCTTTTTCGTTTTTAAGAGACAGAAATGCTTTTGTTAATTTTTTAAGTTTTGGAGTTTTCCAGTTTTTCATATCATTGATTTAGACAGATTACACAGATTACACAGATATTGTATTTTGTTGTTTGGAGTGACGAATTGAGACCTCGCGGGCGAAATTCGTCAGACCACGCGAAATTGACGAATTTCGTTGTTACACACTCAATTCGTCAGTCCTCTCGCGTTCAGTTGTAATTAATAAAGCTGGTAATAGCCAAAACAGAATTGATAAATCGTTTTTGATATATGGGCTGTCAACCAAACCGGTGACTATTATAACTACCAGACTTGATAAAAGGAAATATCTTATTAAAGGCAATTCACGTTTTCTTCTGAATACTGAATACTGAATACTGAATACTGAAATTAAAATTAAAATAAAACTTATTAATCCAAGCAGCCCGAGATTTATCCACATAGTCAAGAAAATATTATGAGGGTGGTGAAAAATTTCTATACCTTCGCTATTGACTGTGGTGTGGTATGGTTCAATACGTTCTGTGTAAGATGCGAGTCCAGCACCTTTGATAGGGTTGTCTTTGATAAATTCTATTGTCTCTTTATAGATTGAAAGACGGATTTGGCCAGATCTGTCTTGGAGAAGTAATTCTTGTTTAAAATTAGAAAGACTTGGAATACTAAAAATGCTTAAAAGTCCCAAAACGCCGATAATAATTGTTGGCCAGCGGGTTTTTTTGTATATAATTAAAAGAAGGCCAATACCGGCTGCGACTCCAACTAGACCGCCGGTGGATTTGGCAAAAAAAATTGCCAGTGGAGCTGAAATTAGAAATAAGAGACTAGAAATAATAATTAAGTAATTGGTAATTGGTAATTGGTAATTGGTAATTTTTGTTTCGTAATTACTAATTACTAATTTCCAATTACTTGTTTTAAGTTCATTCCAACTTTTTTTAATTAAGTATATTGTTAGTGGTAAAAGCGGTGCTAGAAAAAGTCCAACTCCATTTGGGAATCCATACCAGGCTGTTACCCGAAACGTATTTCTATTTTCCCAAAAAGCATCGGGAACCATCCAACCAGTGAAGTGTTGGTATATTGCTAAAGTTGATGTAATTAGGCCACTTAGGATTAGAGCATAGATTATTTTGTTTATAAAGTTTTTTGTAACTAGTAACTTGTAACTAGTAACTAGAATGATGAATACTAAAATGGGCTCTACATAAAACGCTTTCCATTCTCCAGCAGCGCTTCGGATATCCACTGATGTGAAGATTGAGATAGTTGTGGCGGTTAAAAATATGGCTGAAGCGATGAATAATAATTTATGATTTAAGATTGAAGATTTAAGATTTAAGATTATTGAACCGCGGTATTTTAAAATCCAGACGATGAGAATTATCCAGATCATTATTTCGAGTAGAGTCGTGGGCAGGGAGCCAATGTTGAATCTTATTAAATAGGTTGGAAGGAGAAGAAATAGTAAAAATAAACCGGTGCGAAAGCGGATAGCTGTTATGAAAGTGAAGAGTAGTATAAATATGATTATTGTCATATTTCTATTTATTTCTATTTATCTCTAATATATTTATAGCAAATTGAGATAAGTAGAGATACATTGAGATAATGTCAGCCAGATTTAGGTGTCAGTATTTCCCTAATTGTTTCTTTGGAAATACCTTTGATAGTTAGCAAGACTATTCCATAAATCAAAATTCCGATCAGAATTAATATCAGGACATGCAACTCTCTAAGGAAATAAATAACCAGTCCCATTATTAAACTTGACAGCAAAATTTTCCCAAAAGTTTTTATTTGTAGTTTTATTTTTACATAATGCCTAATGGTGAGAAAGAGTAGTAGCCCAGCATAAAGTTCTGAAAAAACTGTCATCCAAGCCGCACCGTACATGCCGTATTTTGGAATAAAAATCAAATAACCAATTAACGTTATAACTGCATCAGTTATATAAATCCACATGACTTGCTTTTGTTTATTTATAGCAACAGCCGTGTGACCAAATACAGCTCCGAGATAGACGCCAAAAACAGCAATAGCCAAAATTTGCAAAGGTTTTCCTGAAATAATAAATTCAGCACCGGCGATGATATACATTATTTTATCAGCCAACAAAATTGTCCCAATAGTTATAGGTACAGCGAACAACATCATTGAATCAAATGATAATTGGTAGCGTTGTTTGAAATCAGCATTCAAATTTCTCGACCAAGCAAAGGCCAAGAGCGGCAGCATAACCCCCATGAGCATCATGGCCGTTTGGGCCAAAATATCTATAACCCGATAAGCCGCGCCGTACAGACCCACTTCTGCTTGCGTTTTGAATAAAGTTAAAAGTAAGATGTCACCTTTCAAATACACAACATTAAAAATAATAGCAATAGCAATAGGCCACATCTTCAAAATAATTGTTTTCCAAATATTTAGGTCAAAACCAAAACCAGCCGGAGTCTCTTTGTGCGTTTTTAGCCATAACACTGTTGTGTAAACTAGACTAGCCAAGACTACTACACCCATGAGTGGAAGGAACGAGGCATTTTGTTTTATTAAAATCCACAAGCCCACCACCAAGACAATTCTTCCCACAACTTCTCCAATTGCTTGGATATGCATTTTTAGTTTTGCCTGATAAAATCCGACAAGCACCTGATTTAGGGCAATACCAAGGAAGGATATGGTGGTAAAACCAATAGCAATTTTTACTTCTACTGGATAGGGGAATAGCAAGGCAATGAGTGGGGCTATCCCGAGGAAAATAATTGCCGTGACAAATCTAAAGCCAAGTAAATTTTTAAATAATTTTTGTTTGTCAAAATTCGGTTCACTCATCATAGACGCCGTGACAGGTATTAGCCCGAAATCAATTAGAATTCCGACAAACTGCAAAAAAGTCATGGTTGTAATGTACCAGCCAAATTGTTCAGTACCCAAATATCTAGTGAGCATCCCTATGGCAATCAATCCCAAAAAAGTGGAAACGATTTTTCCAGTAATTTGGATAATTGTATTGTGGGCGATTTTTTGGGTTAAAGACATATTACTTAATTTACTCAACCCGAGGCAAATGAGAAATTATTTCTTCTATAATTTTTTCTAACGGTCGTGTTGCGTCAATGATTGTGCCGTAATCAAATTCAGTCGTCTTTGTGTGTACCGCTTTTGTTGCATCTTCGCCATGCGGAGTGTTTCTATTTTTGTCTCGTTCAATACAAACTTCCAAAGGTGCTTGGAGCGTGAAGACATAGTGAGGAAAATTTAAATGTTCGGTTAAATCATCAATTTGTGATTTCCAATAGAAATTTCCGTCAAATATTACCGACGTGTCCTTGGCTAGATTGTCTTTTGCTTCTGGCAGTATTATTTTATTCGCCCGCAGAAAACTTTTTTGTGATACATAGCCATCTTCTATATCTGTCGTCAGACCGTGTGAATCCAAAATTTCATCAATATCAAAATATTTGGCATTTAATTTTTGAGCAATTTTTTGGGCAACAGTGGTTTTGCCACAACCAAGTGGTCCGCGAATGATTATAAAATAGGGCATATTTAAAGTGGATAAGATGTTTATAGAGTATCATTTTTGGCCTAAATTAGCAATTGGAAAGTCCGTTTGAATTATGATATACTGGTGTAGCTAATTGAAATTGTTATGTACAAAAAATTATTTTTTGTTATTATCGCTGTTACATTATTTTTTAGTGCCGAGCAGGTATATGCATCGGACATTCCTTTTGTACAAGTAAAAGATGAAGGATACATGGCGCGATATTTGAGCCAATCGATTGCTGATCCGATTCAAATCGAAGCCGGAGATACAGTTACGGTTGTTTTTAAATTTAAAAATGTAGGCACGAAAGCATGGGATAGTGGTAGCATACATTTTATTTCGGCCTATACCATGGAGCCACGCTATAGGACGTCGGAATTTCAGGCAGAGAATTGGCTTGATTATCGCCAGACCGCAAAAATTCCGGGTGTAGTTCAGCCAGGGGAAGTTGGCGAATTAGTTTTACAATTGAAAGCGCCAGCAAAGCCAGGACATTACACAGAAAAATTTTGGCTGGCGGCTGATGGTTATTCATGGATGAAGAATGGATATTTTTACGCAGAGATTGATATTGTCCCAGCGAAAGCAAAAGTAGGGGCTGAAGTAGATGATGAAGGGACAGGTCAAGACCTGTCAGTACAAGATGAGCAGGTGTTAGGTTACCAAGCCAAGCGTTTGGTGGTAAGCAGAAAAAAAATAAAAGCCAAAGGTGGAGAACGTGTGAAGCTGGTGGTAAGTTTTAAAAATACTGGAAATGAAACCTGGCAAGATTATTCACTTGTGGCCAACGAGCCTACGGGACTCGCCAGTGTTTCACAACGACTTACTTTTGCTGACGAGGAGTGGAATAGTCAGTCCGCCGTAGTAAAAGGAACAAAGATTGTAGCGCCGGACGGCGTGGTACGTGAAAAAATTTATTTTCGTACTCCGGCAAAAGCAGGTGAATATACATTACGTCTTACTTTGCAGGCAGATAAACATGTTTTTGGCGATGAAGCAATAGAAGTTCCAGTGACAGTCACAGAAGATGCGCCATCACATTACAATCCACCTTCTTTTAGCACCACAAAAATAATAGCCTCGGAGAAACCACGCCTAAACTCTGAACCACGAATCAGAGTTGGGGTTTGGAGAAATCCCGAAGAAGAGATCCAGTTTCGTTCGTTTGATGATAATTATGTCGTATACGATGGGACTGTTCAAAAAGGTATATTGCTAAAAGAAAAATTGGGAATTTTGAATTATGACGAAGGTATTTATAGTTTTGAGGGGCTAGATAAGGATGGAGGAAAGATTAATTTTACTACCAATAATTATATTCGTCTTTCTCCAGAGAATAATCCTCACGCGGTATTTACACTTTTAAATTATAAGAGGCGAGTCAGCTGGAAGGGTCCGATAAATTTCAATAAGTATCGCGGCGCTATGGAATATCGCAGTACACAAAATAATGAAGATAGATATTTTATAAATGATTTGCTTTTTGAAGATTATGTTGCCGGCATTGCAGAGACTTCAAACATCTCACCAATTGAATATATTAAATCTCTTCTGACAGCAGCTCGCACCTACGCTTATTATGTCCAGCAATACAGCACCAAGCATGACGCGCGGAATTTTGATGTAGTAGCGCATACCGGCGATCAGTTATATCTGGGTTATGAAAGTGAAGTTCTTATGCCTCGTGTGGTAGAGGCTAGCAAAGCGACGCGTGGTTATATGGTTACGTATGATATAGATGAAGACCCTAACACACTTAGTGACATTGTAATTACTCCATATTTTGCCAATAGTGACGGAAGGACACGCAGCTGGACTGAAGTATGGGGTGGAACAAATAAACCATGGCTTGTATCTGTACAGACAAAGTATGACGCGCGTGATGGTAAAAAATTACTCGGGCATGGTGTTGGTATGAGTGCACGAGATGCAGCGGTAATGGCCGATGAAGAAACGGTTGATTACAAAACCATTTTGGAATATTATTATACAGGGGTTGAAGTGGAAAAAATATATAAATAAATTCTTAATATAAATTTATGGCAGATAAAGCTCGTAGGAGAGATTTACCAAGGCCTTGGGATCACATATGGGAGCTGTTAATCCAGGCGAAAGAGCTTGGGTAGCGTGTACGGTTTGTGGACAACGCATTGAAGGTGAGGCGGTGCCAAGGGCTTGCGATAATTGTCAGAGTGATGCAGAAAGGATTGGTTCTGATCCAAGGAGATTTCCATCCAAACCTGAAGGTTTAGAATAAAAAAACCGACTTTATGTGAGTCGGTTTTATAATTTTCAGTCTTGCTTTAGTCTTATTTTTTTATTCTTCCACGCTCTCCTTCTCTCCCGGCTTTCTGTCTTCCTCTTCGGGCGCCTCGCCTCGCTCAACCGCTTCCCAGATTTTTTCTCTTATTTGTTTCATGAGTTTTGGATTCTCACGCAAATATTGTTTTGCCTTTTCACGACCGACTCCCAACTTTTCTTCTCCTCCTTCAGAGGCGGATCCATTGGGAAATGTATAGCTGTTGCCAGATTTGTGTACGATCTTGTGTGCTACACCAGTATCGATCAAATCTCCAGAAATAGATATCCCTTCGTTATACATAATGTCAAATTCTGTTGTTCTAAATGGGGCAGCAACTTTGTTTTTTACCACTTTTACTTTTACCCTGTTTCCTATTATTTTATCGCCTTGTTTAATTTGGGCAGAGCGCCGTACCTCTATTCGTACCGAAGAGTAAAATTTTAGAGCCATACCACCGGTAGTTGTTTCTGGATTGCCAAAAAATACTCCAATTTTTTGTCTGGTTTGGTTGATGAAAATTACGACAGTCTTTGTTTTACTCACAATACCTGTCAATTTCCTAAGAGCCTGTGACATGAGACGAGCCTGCAGTCCCATGTGTCTATCTCCCATCTCACCTTCTATTTCTGCCTTTGGTACAAGAGCGGCCACAGAGTCAACTACTACTACATCCACTGCATTTGATCTGACTAATGTCTCCATAATTTCCAGAGCTTGTTCACCAGTATCTGGCTGGGAAATATACAGCGCATCAATATCTACTCCTATTTTTTTTGCATAATCTGGATCTAGGGCATGTTCAGCATCAATAAATGCGGCGATACCACCTAGTTTTTGTACTTCGGCAATAACATGTTGGGAAAGAGTAGTCTTACCACTAGCTTCTGGTCCGTATATTTCAGTAACCCTTCCTCTTGGTATACCTTTCACACCAAGGGCGATATCTAGTGAGATCGACCCGGTTGATACAGCATCTACTTGCATGGCTTTTGCTTCTCCAAATCGCATGATGGAGTTATCGCCATATTTTTCTTTTATTTGATCAATAGCTGTTTTGGCTGCGTTAAGTTTGGGGTTATCATTGTTTTTGGACATAGTGTTTCTAATTAAAAGAGGTCTTAAGACTATACCGCCGACTCGGGTCGACGGCATTTTGGTGTTGGGGTAAATAAGAATTATTTATTTTATCGGTTTAGATTAATCTAAAAAAGAGAGCATTCACTCTCCTTATAGTCTATTTTACATTTTTTATAATTACCTGTCAATTCACCTTGTTGAGTTCACCTTGTTGAGTGAAAGAGACTTGGTATTTTTACAAATTACATGACGTGTTTCTTCTGTCGTTTTTCCATGTTTCTTTTCCGCTTTTATTACTAGGGTGTTGATGCCGGGAGACAGTGAAACAGGTTGATTAAAGCCCCCATTTTCATCGTTCATTATAGTTTCTCCATTTATAGTTATCTTTACTTCTGGTTCTGTCTTTCCGGCCACTACAATAATGGTGTCTTCGGTAATATAACCATTTTCTGGTGAGTTTATTATGAGCTCTGGTGGTTTGAGAATATTTTGTATATTACTACCGAGATACAAAAGTAGTGTCAGCACGACTGTTCCTACCAGAAGGAAGCGGAGTAAACTAGGTAGATTACTAAGATGATATTTTTTATATCCAGTGTTTGGGTGTTTAGTGCATTTATTTTTGTATTTCAACTCTTCTTCACAAAACTGTTCCAAAAATGGTTCTGGGTCTTTGCCAAGGGCTCTCACATATTTTTTAATAAAGTTTTTTTGGTACAAAGATGAATATTTAAGTTCATCAAATCTACATTCTTCCACTGCTTGCAAGTTTTTTTTACTAATCTTTGTTCGTTTTTCTAGTTCATCTAGACTTGTATTTGATTCAAGCCGCAGTTGCTTCAATCTCAAACAGACCCGACTACTTGGGACAAGACATTTTTTTTTGAAGACAGCTGCGGACATATAGAGGAAATTCATCTAACTCACCTAATGAAAATTAGAAGATTTAAGTTATAATTTAGATGTTTGTTATTTTATTTATCTTCTTTTTCTTCATCATCCTGAGACAGTTCATCATCTATCTCTATATCTCCTTCATCTTCTTCCAACTTCTTATTTTCTTCCAGTTCACCATCTTCCTCCCCCAATACTTCGGTGGACAAGTTCTCTTCCTCTTCCTCTTCTATTTCGTCTTCGTCATAATTTTTATTTTTTTTGTTTTCATCCTCATCTGGAGAGAGATTATCATCTGTCTCTAAATTTTCTTCTAATTCTTCATCCTCGTCTTCGTCTTCTGGGAGCTGATTATAATTCTCGTTATCATAAAAAGCGTTCAATTCACCGCCAGCATTCATTGTATCATTTATTTGTTCTCTTGTCATGAGTATTTCACGTGGTTTTGCGCCATGTGCCGCACCAATAATTCCTGCCTCCTCTAGCTCATCTAGAATCCTAGCTGCTCTGGCATATCCGATTTTCAACTTCCTTTGTAAGAAAGACGCGCTTGCTTTTTTGGCTTGAAGAATTTCCAGCTTTGCTTCTTCAAACAAGGGATCTTGATCATCACTTGGCCCACCAAAAAGATTTAGAGTTCCGGCATTTCCTGGTTTTGGTTTTTCAGTAATACTTTCATCATATTCTGGTGCCTCATCACCTTTAAGATAGTTGACAACATGCTTCAATTCATCTTCTGATACGAAAGCACCTTGAATACGGACTGGCTTGCTTAGTTCAGCAGTTTGAAAAAGCATATCCCCACGACCCAGGAGTTTTTCTGCGCCTGGTGTGTCAAGAATTGTTCGCGAATCAATTTGCGAGGCAACGGAAAAAGCAATCCTAGCCGGGATATTGGCTTTCATAAGTCCGGTAATAACATCTACACTAGGTCTTTGTGTTGCCAAAATTAGATAGATGCCAACTGCCCGAGCCATTTGAGCCAGCCGGATAATTCCAGCTTCCACCTCATTGGCCGCAGTGGCCATGAGATCAGCAAGTTCATCTATGACAAATATAATTTGTGGTATTTTCTTGTTTGGATATTTTTGATTGTATGAAGTTATGTCTCTTTTTTTGGATTGGGCTAGTACTTCAAAACGTCTGTCCATTTCCCCAATGGTCCATTTAAGCGCGTTGACAGTTTTCGCAATATTGGTAATTACTGGAGCTAGTAAGTGTGGGATTCCATTATATAGCGTCAGTTCAACTCGTTTTGGATCAACCATTATCATGCGTAGATCTGCCGCCGTATTTTGATATAAGAGACTCATGAGTATGGTATTGATACATACTGTCTTGCCAGAGCCGGTAGCTCCAGCAATGAGCAGATGAGGCATGCGTGGCAAGTCGGCAAACCAGACTTTACCAGCTACATCTTTTCCAAGTGCTATCATGAGATTATGTTGTCGTTGTCTAAATTCTTTTGATTCGAGCAGTTCTCTTAAACTAACTCGCGCCGCTTTTTGGTTTGGAACTTCAATGCCTACCAGAGCCTTGCCTGGTATAGGAGCCTCTATTCTAATTGGGTGCGCCGCAAGCGCCAGAGACAAATCATTTGATAATCCTGTAATTCGAGAAAGCTTTATTCCTTTATCTGGTTTTAGAGAATATTGGGTCACTGTAGGACCAACTCGTATTTCGCCCATAGCTACTCCAATACTAAATTCTCCCAAAGTATTTTGAATTATTTCAGCATTAGCTTTTATGTCGCCACTCGTAGGTTTTCCACGTTTGTCAGACAGCAGATTTAGAGGAGGAAGGTTTTTAATTACGATCGGTTTAGACCACACTCCATTGTTTTTATCAGGCATACTGCGCCGGGCAAGCCCGGTTTCTCCTTGTCCTTCTTCTGTTTCTTCTATCCTATCTTCCCCATCATCTTCTCCATGTATTTTTTTCTTAAAAAATCCTCGTTTGCTTTTTTTACCATCTTCATCATTATATTCCTCATTTTCTTCATCTTCGTCATCCTCGTATTCCTCGTAGTCGCCATCAATTTTTGTGTGTTCACTTTTGTTTTTTGGCACAAATAATTTTTTGACTATTTCAATAATAAATCTTCCAAACCAACCAAGACCAGCGAATAATTTTTTATTTATTAAGACAAAGGCAGTAATAGATGTATTGAAAATGAGAAAGACCGATATTACTACAAGCCCAATTAAAATAATATAACTTGCCACCATCCCGACATATTCTTTCATTGGCCAAGCAAGCATGCCAAATATTCCACCACCATTTCCTTCGAGAGACTGTCGCCACATGTCGCTCGTGTCAAATTTTAAATGCATGACGCTTGAAAGGGCTATAAAAAAAATAAAAGCACCAATGCCATGTGTTGGGCGGTAATAATATTTTACGTCTTTTAATAAAAACCAAGCTAGTATAAGGATAATGGCCGGCGCTGTATAGCGAATGCTACCAAAGAGAAAACTCAAAATATAATCATTCAAAATTATTCCAATTACTCCAGCACGCTCAAAAAAACTTAAAATAATAATTGCGGCTAGCACTGTCAAGATGACTGCGATAATTCCGCGAGAGAGGGTGGGGTCTATTTTTGATCGTCGGCGACGGCGTTTTGTCATAAAACACTGATTTCACAGATTGATAAAGATTACACTGAAGGAGAATGCACAAAATACACCACATTCTTTTTAATGTGGAGGTATTGTAGCATATTTTTAAAGAATAAAAAACAACTCCGATGCTACATTATAGTTGTTTTTGGTTAAAGATTACAAAGAAATTACAATATCTACCAGAGAACTAGTACAATGACAAGGAACGGTTCCATTCGTAAGGTAATAGTGAGGAGATAAAATGAACCCCCCCCTCTAACTTAGTTGGGATATTATGGTAAAGGAGGATAAATGTGGATAACTCTGCTTATAAATTCATACTAGGAAAATATGTTATAATAATTTTTTGCTAAATTTAGCCAAGAAGTGGCATTTCTTGACAATAAGTTATCCACCTGTTCTCATTTGACAAAACCTCAAATTTCCTGTATCCTAAACTCGCTATTGAAATTCTTCCAAAAAGACAAGAAAACGCCTAAATTAAGCAGTTTCTGGTATACTCGTCCTGTATTCGCTTCAGCCCAGGACGATTTACCTGGATTCCCATGGCCTTGAATCTTCTCCAAAATTAACTTTGAAAAAAGAATCCTTTTAATAAAAGGAATTTTTTGTTATCTATATTAGAAATTTGAAATTAGAAACTGGAAAATAGGGAATAAATGAATGACTAAAACAACTTGATTATCAAATTATATCTCTAATTTCTAATTTCCATTTTCTAATTTCATAATATATTTTTCATATGCCGGTATATAAAAGACAGCCTCTAAAGACAAAAGAACGAAAATTTTTTACCCCCATCCGCGATGCTATTGAAGCACCAGATTTGATAGAAGTACAAAAGTCTTCCTACGAGTGGTTTTTTAAAGATGGCATTCGAGAACTTTTTGAAGAGCTTTCTCCTATTACCGACTTTACTGGTCGTGATTTGCAATTGTATTTTGAAGATTATTATTTAGACGAACCAAAGTTTGATGAAGTTACTTGTCGGAACAAAAACATTACTTACGAGGCACCTCTTCGCGTCAATGTGCGTCTCGTGAATAAGAGAACTGAAAAAGAAGAAACACAAGAAATTTATCTGGGTGATGTACCTCTCATGACAGATCGTGGTACTTTTGTGGTAAATGGAATTGAGCGTGTTGCGGTTTCACAGCTTATACGAAGTCCAGGCGCATTTTTTACAGCTGAGCTAGTACGTGGTAGACGATTTTATGGTGCCAAAATAATTCCAAACCGTGGAGCTTGGATTGAAATTGAGACTGATCAAAATAATGTTTTGTGGGTTAAAGTAGATAGAAAGAGAAAAGTTGCCGCGACTTCACTTTTGCGCGCGTTCGGTATAGCTGATGAAGAAAAAATAAAAAAACTTTTTGAAGAAGTGAACACACATCCAAATATTGATTATGTGGAAGCTACACTTGGTAAAGACATTGCCCAAAATGAAGACGAAGGTCTTATTGAAGTGTATCGTAGAATTCGTCCAGGTGATCTGGCTACGGCTGACAACGCCAAGAGTCTTATCCATGCTATGTTTTTAAATTTTGATAGGTACGATCTTGGAAAAGTGGGCGTTTATAAAATGAACACAAAATTTGATCTTGGGCTTTCAGAAGCACAATATGATGACAAGGAACAGCGTGTATTGTCTCCAGAAAAATTACTTTCTGTATTGAAAGAAGTAGTTCGTCTGAACGTAAGTCAGGAAGAGCCAGATGATATTGACCATTTAGGTAATAGACGCGTGCGTGGTGTAGGTGAACTAGTACAAAATCGTTTTCGTATAGGGCTCGCCCGTATGGAACGCATTATCAAAGATCGGATGAGTACAATGGAAATAGATTCCATTGTTCCAAACAAACTTATTAATGCCCGTCCGGTAATAAGTGTCATGCGTGAATTCTTTATGAGTTCACAGTTATCGCAGTTCATGGATCAAGTGAATCCTTTGGCCGAATTAGAGCACAAGCGTCGTATCAGTGCTCTTGGGCCTGGTGGTCTTTCTCGTGATAGAGCCGGATTTGAAGTACGTGATGTCCACCGCACTCACTACGGAAGAATTTGTCCAATTGCCACACCAGAAGGACCAAACATTGGTCTTGTTGGGCACTTGGCTACTTTTGCAAAAATAAATCGTTTTGGTTTTCTGGAAACTCCTTATAGAAAAGTAATTCACACTGTTACAAACGAAGCCAGATTTACCGAGGGGGAAATTGCTGGTGATGGTATAAAGGGTATTGTGGAAAAAGGTGAGAAAATTACCAGCACCGTCGCCCAGAAACTAGAAAAACAAAAGGATCTTAAGAAAATTAAAGTAAAACCTCATTTGACTAGTGAGATTGTATACCTCAATTCTTTTGAGGAAGAGCGTACAGTTACAGGTGGTACAACAACTAAGGTTGATGAAAATGGATATTTTGTAAAGGAACGTACTCCGGCTCGTGTGCACGGTGAGGCGCAGGTCGCAGAATCTGAGCGTATTGAATATATAGATGTGGCTTCAAATCAAATTTTGAGTTTGGCTACAAGTCTAATTCCATTTTTGGAGCATGATGATGCTACTCGGGCACTCATGGGTACAAACATGCAAAGACAGTCGGTGCCTTGTATAAATCCAGATCCTCCCATGGTTGGTACTGGTGTCGAGCGTTCAGCAGCAGAAAATAGCGGCTATGTAATAAAGGCCCCAGCAGCCGGTGAAATTACAGTTGTTGATGGTGGTAAAATTGAGCTTACTGACAATAAAGGAAAAGTATACGCATATGGGCTCAATAAATTTGTGCGTTCAAATGCATCTAGTTGTATAAACCAAAAACCAGTAGTAGTATTGGGACAAAAAGTAAAGAAAGGGGAGGCACTTTCTGATGGTCCGAGCATAAAGGACGGCGAATTGGCTCTTGGCCAAAATGTTCTTGTGGCCTACATGGTTTGGGATGGATACAATTATGAAGATGCTGTTATTATTTCAGATCGTCTGGTAAGAGATGATCGCTATACATCTGTTCATATTGAAGACTATAAGACTGATGTTCGAGAAACAAAGCTTGGCTCAGAGGTAGTTACTAGTGATATTCCAAATGTCAGCGAAGAAAAACTTAGAAATCTTGATTCGGAGGGGGTTGTTCGTGTTGGGGCAGAAGTACGTTCTGGAGATATTTTAGTAGGAAAAATTACACCAAAAGGTGAGACCGAACTTACGCCAGAAGAAAGGTTGCTTAGAGCAATTTTTGGAGAAAAAGCCAGAGACGTACGCGACTCTTCACTTTATCTTGAGCATGGTGAACACGGAAAAGTAATAGATGTTAGAATGTTTTCTGCCGAGGATGGCGATAAACTTCAACCAGGAGTAATAAAGCAGGTTCAGGTTACTGTGGCTGACATGCGTAAAATTCAAGTTGGTGATAAGATGGCTGGTCGACACGGTAATAAAGGTGTTATTTCCCGCGTAGTTCGTGCCGGAGACATGCCATTTTTGGAAGATGGTACCCCAGTAGATATTATATTATCCCCACTTGGTGTTGTGTCACGTATGAATTTAGGTCAACTTCTAGAAACTCATTTGGGTCTGGCAGTAAATGCGCTCGGTTATAAAGCAGCTTCCCCAGTACTAAACGGTATTACAGAAGATCAAATAGAAGAAGAACTCAAAAAAGCTGGCTTTCCAACTGATGGCCAGTTGCAATTGTATGACGGTCGTACTGGTGAGCCATATGACAACAAGACAACAGTGGGATACAACTATATGCTCAAACTCAATCATATGATTGAGGATAAAATCCACCAACGTTCCATTGGTCCATACAGTCTTATTACCCAGCAGCCACTTGGTGGCAAGGCGCAATTTGGTGGGCAGAGATTTGGAGAGATGGAAGTTTGGGCACTAGAGGCTTATGGTGCCGCCCATACTTTGCAAGAGATTTTGACCATCAAGTCAGACGACGTGCCTGGTCGTGCCAAAGCTTATGAGGCTATTATTAAAGGTGAGACAATCAACAAGATCAATTTGCCAGAAAGTTTCAACGTGCTTGTCCGTGAGATGAAAGGACTTGGTCTTGATGTTGAACTTTTAAAAAATGTCGACGGTGTGTATTTGCTGGCAGAAGAAATGAAAATAAAAATGTTAGACACAAGAAGAGAAGATTATGGCGATTCGTTTGAGAATAAAGAAAGCGGAAAAAAAGAGACTGGTGGAGGAGAATAAAAGGGAATATTGAGAAAATATTAAATGTTCTAAAACTTTTAAACTATTAAACTACTAAACCAATATGTCACGTGATACATTGCATTCTATGAATTTTGACGCGTTGCGTCTCAAAATTGCTTCGCCCGAGGTAATAAAGAAGTGGTCGTATGGTGAAGTATATAAACCAGAGACCATTAATTATCGTACTCAAAAACCAGAAAAAGGCGGGCTTTTTGCCGAGGAAATTTTTGGTCCAACCAAAGATTGGGAATGTTATTGTGGAAAGTACAAGAAAATAAGATATAAAGGTATTGTCTGTGATAAATGCGGAGTCGAAGTAACTCACTCTCTTGTTCGTCGAGAGCGAATGGGACATATTGAGCTTGCCAGTCCGGTATCGCATATTTGGTTTTTGCGCACTATTCCCTCGCGCATTGGTTTGGTTTTGGATTCATCAATTCAGGCTCTTGAAAAAGTTATCTATTTTGCTTCTTTTATAATTATAAAAGTGGATGAAGAACAGAAAAAAGAAATTTCTCTTGTTTTGAGAAAAGAATACAAATCTAAGAAAAAACAAATTGAAAAAGAGTTTACCCAAAAATCAGAAGGGCTGAAGAAAGCAGAAGTGACTTCTCTAGGAAAAGAAAGAGATAGAAAATTAACTGCTCTTGATGAAGATTTCAAACAGGCCGATGGAGAATTGAAAGAGATTGAGATGATGAATATCATTTCTGAAGCGCATTATCAAGAATTGTCCTTGCGTTATGGTCATTTGTTCGAAGCGGGGATTGGCGCGGCTGCTATCCGCGGACTTTTGGAGCGTCTAAATCTGAAAGAAACAATTGAGCGTCTTGAAAAAGAAATCATAAAAAGTAAAGGAGCCAAGCATGAACGTCTCATGCGTAGGGTAAAACTTCTCAAGAGTCTTAATCAAAATGATATTAGGCCGGAATGGATGATAATGACTAATATTCCAGTTGTTCCACCAGATTTGCGTCCAATGGTGGCTCTAGATGGTGGAAGATTTGCCACTTCTGACCTGAACGATTTATATCGTCGAGTTATTAATCGTAACAATCGTTTAAAACGCCTTCAAGATTTGAATGCTCCTGAAGTTATTTGTCGTAATGAAAAAAGGATGTTGCAAGAAGCTGTTGACGCTCTCATTGACAATAATGCTCGAGCTACAAAGACTGTCCGCGCATCTACTGGACAAAAACGTCAGCTTCGATCTTTAGCAGATATATTAAAAGGTAAACAAGGACGTTTTAGACAAAACTTACTAGGGAAACGCGTAGACTATTCTGGACGTTCTGTAATTGTAGTCGGGCCGAAGCTTAGTATTGATGAGTGTGGTTTGCCAAAGACGATTGCTCTTGAATTATTTAAACCGTTTATCATGTCTGAAATTATAAAGCGTGAACTTGCTCATAATGTCCGTAGTGCCTCTCGCTTTATTGAAAGTAATGACCCGCAAGTCTGGGATATTTTAGAAGATTTAACTGCAAAGACCCGTGTGCTTCTCAACCGCGCACCGACTTTACACAGACTTGGTATTCAGGCATTTCGACCACGATTGGTAGAAGGTAAGGCTATTCGTCTCCATCCACTCGTGTGTCCAGCTTTTAATGCAGATTTTGATGGCGATCAGATGGCTGTCCATTTACCTCTTTCAGAGCAGGCAAAGTGGGAAGCAGAAAATTTGATGGCTTCTGAAAAGAATTTATTGAAACCAGCTACTGGAGCTCCAGTAATAACTCCCCAACAAGATATTGCTCTTGGGTGTTATTATCTCACTAAATATGCAGAAAACGATACTAAAGAAGTAAAAAAATATTTTTCAAATATTACTGAAGCCACATATGCATACAAGATGAGAATAATTACTTTGAAAGAACGCATTAAAGTAAGATTTAGTGACTTGGGTAAATTTGAAGAAGGTAGCGGTTCTATAATTGAGACATCTATTGGTCGTATTTTCTTCAATAAAATTTTGCCAGACAAGTTGCCTTATTACAATGAGACAGTTACCAAGAAACATTTGAGTGACATTATCCAACTACTGCTTGAAATTTATGGACAAGAGGAAACTTCATTACATCTGGACAAAATAAAAAACTTAGGATTTAAGTATGTTACTAAGTCTGGTTACTCGCTTGGAAAAGACGATTTTCCATTTATTAGTGTAAAGAAAGAATTACTTGAAGAAGGTGATAATCGTGTCCAAGCGACAGAAGAGCAATATCAAGAAGGTTTACTCACAGCCGCCGAGAGGCATTCAAAGATTTTAGAAATTTGGTCAGAAACAAAAGATAAACTCTTGAGCCAGAGTAAAGGAATTCTCGACAAAGATAAGTCAGTATTTGCCATGATTGATTCTGGAGCTCGTGGTTCATGGGGTCAACTAGGCCAGGTTATTTCCATGAAGGGTCTGGTAGCTTCACCGAGTGGAGATATTATAGAATTGCCGGTAAAAGGCAATTTCAAAGAAGGGTTTGATGGTTTGGAGTTTTTTATTTCATCTCATGGTACAAGAAAAGGTTTATCAGATACAGCTCTCCGTACAGCCAATGCCGGTTATTTGACCCGACGCCTTGTTGACGTTGCGCAAGAAGTAGTAGTAAGAGAAGAAGATTGTGGTGACGGCGAGGGTGAAATGTTTACCAGAGCACAGTCAGAATATATGGGAGAAAAATTATCCGAACGTATACTTGGTCGTTTCGTTTTGTCAGATGTAAAGCACGGAAGAAAAAAACTTGTCAAAGCCGGTGAAGCTGTTACTCCGGAAGCAGCGCGTATTATTGAACAAGAGGGTATTGATGATATTCATGTACGTTCAGTTTTGCAATGTAAACTAGCCAAAGGTGTTTGCCAAAAATGTTATGGTTATGATCTTGGTAATAGAAAAGTAGTAGAGAAGGGAACCGCTGTTGGTGTTATTGCCGCACAGTCCATTGGCGAGCCTGGTACACAGCTAACCATGAGAACATTTCACCTTGGTGGTGTGGCTGGAGGAGATATTACTCAAGGTCTTCCTCGTGTTGAAGAATTATTTGAGGCTCGTATTCCAAAACGCAAGGCAGTATTGGCTGAGGTGGACGGTGAGATTGAGATTGAGGATGCCGATGGGAAAGTTATTACCAGTCCAACCGGACGAAAGATATTTGAAGGACGTCGCGGACAAAAAATTATCAAAGTTCACCACGAAGGCCAAGAAGAAATGGTCTTTGAAGTAAACAAAGAAGATGACGTACAAGTAGAAGAGGGTCAGAAGATCAAAAAGAACGATGTTGTTCTCGTGCGTGGCGGTTCGGGTGAACAAGTAAAAGCCAAATATGCAGGAACAATAAGACGAAATGAAGATGAACTGGTTTTGGTCTATGATGGCAAAACTACTAAAGAATATGTTATCCCAATGGGGTATAAACTTTGGGTCAATGATGGTGATAAAGTTAAAAGTGGTGATCAACTTACAGAGGGAGCTATTGATTTGCGTGAACTCTTTGAATTAAAAGGTCAGGATGCTGTAAAGCGTTATATTTTGATAGAAATTCAAGAAATTTATGCCTCGCAAGGGCAACGCTTGAATGATAAACATATTGAGATTATTATCAAGCAGATGTTTAGCCGTGTGTATGTGGAAGATCCCGGTGATACCGAGCTATTGCCTGGTGAGATAATTGAGCGTTCACAGTTTATCCTTGCCAATCGTCAAGCACAGAAAGATGGCAAAAAGCCAGCTAAGGCACGCAATATGCTTCTTGGTATTAGTAAAGTTTCGTTGACCACTCAAAGTTTCTTGTCAGCCGCATCTTTTCAGGAAACATCACGTGTGCTTGTAAATGCGGCCGTTACCGGTAGAGTGGATTATTTAGAAGGTCTTAAAGAAAATGTGATTATCGGGCGACTTATTCCGGCTGGAACCGGTACAAAATAAGAAGCTGTTGAAAAGATTGAAAATTAGAAAAGTATTTGAATAAAAACTCCTCGTGGAAACGGGGGTTTTTTATTCCCCTTCGCGCCACCGGTCTGTCGCGCGGGCAGACAGGGAATATCACATTTGCTTCCCCCAAAGGCTAATAAGTGTGCTGGGGACGGGTTAATCTAGGAGAGAATGATAGATTATCCACATCTTATTTGACACCCAAACTAAAATACGTCATTATATATATGCTATGAAACATATAGGACAAACATTTTATTTTTTTTACTTTGCTGGCCTCTAGGATCGAGGACTTGTTTGCATATTGCAAAAAGCCGAAAAACAAGGATCTCGATCAAGAGGTTTTTTTATTTCCTATCTATATAAGCGTAGTAAGTATAAATTTATGAAATATACACGACAAGTTTTCCTCTTTTTCTTTTTTGCCCGTGGTAGCTTGGCTAAGTGTTTGTAGTATTCTTTAAAAAATAACACAACCCGCCAAGCTGGCGGGTTTTTTAGTTCATTTAAAGTGCAACAAGGAATTTTTCTTGCATCTAGTTTGCAGGATATATTCCTCGTTCCACTTTGGAACGATATTGTCCATCAAGCCACGTTGTGGTATTGACTTAGGGAGGAAAAAAACAATGTGTGACGACGATATGTTTGCAGGTGGCGATCCGGTGAGGGCTGACGATCCTAACAATCCTCATGATGGGCCGGAAATAACGGTTCAAGTAACACTTGATGATGAGGGGGAATGTGCACCTAGTCCTGCCAGCGAGTGAGATCCCAAGACGCCATGGGAATCGCTTGACCCCAACACCAAAATGCCATCGACCCGAGTTGGCAACAAAAAAGATTGTCGCAGCCCCCCCGACGTCCATCGGGGGACAAGCGACACCTTTGGTGTGGGATTTACTATCCGATCTTTATTTGTTGCTTCGCGCGACATCCTGTCGAGTTGGGCACGGACGAGATTTCGGGGACGTACCAGAACGTCCCTATCTCAAACATAATATCAACCTTGTTGATGTTATTGAGAGGCGAGTGATAATAATAGAATTAATCCATTGTTTTTTTGTGGTTTTTGAGGTAAGATAACTGTATAAGAAACAAACAAATTTTAAATTTAAAATAATTAATCCTAGAATATTTTTGGATATTATAATTTGTTTGTATTTTGTATCTTGTAAATTGTATTATAAAATTATGATTAAAAAAATTATCTTCTCCGGCATCCAGCCGACTGGGAATTTACATATTGGTAATTATTTAGGCGCAGTGAAAAATTGGGTGGAATTACAAAACAGCGGTGAGTACGAATGTTATTTTTGTATTGTGGATTATCACTCTTTGACCGGTAATATGAAAGCAGACGAACGGCATGACCAGATTATCCACACGGCAGCCGAGCTGCTCGCCGCAGGTGTAGATCCGGAAAAGTCTGTATTTTATGTCCAATCTCATGTGCCGGAGCATACCGAGTTGGCGTGGGTGTTTGATTCTGTAACACCAATTGCAGAGCTGGAGCGCATGACGCAGTTCAAAGACAAATCAGCCCAGCAAGCAAAAAATATAAATGCCGGGCTTTTCACTTATCCAATCTTGCAGGCTGCCGACATCCTTCTCTATCACGGTACGCATGTGCCCGTCGGTGTTGACCAAGTACAGCACGTTGAGCTTACCCGTGATATCGCGCGATGGTTTAATAAAAGATATGGCAAATATTTTTCAGAGACAAAGGCTTTACTTACCGAAATTCCAAAAGTCATGAGTTTACTTGAGCCAACCAAAAAGATGAGCAAGAGTCTAGGTGAGGGGCACGTGATAGAACTTGCTGATGAACCAAATGTAATTGAAAAGAAGCTCAAAAAAGCAGTGACTGCCAGCGAGGGAGGTGGCAAAGCGCCGGGAGTTGAAAATTTGCTTATGTTGTTAAAACAATTTTCCACCCAAGGCGGATCCGCTTCTGGCGGAGATGGTGAGAAAATATACAAAGAATTTACAAAAGCAGAAAAGGATGGATCGATTCGGTATGGAGATTTGAAATTTGTTTTAGCGCAGAGTATTGGAAATTATTTTGTTGATTTTAGAAAAAAGAGGAATGAACTTTTGGAAGGTAAAGACGAACTCGCGGAAGTTTTGGCAAAGGGAGCAAAAAAGGCTCGTGAAGTTGCCAGTAAAACTATGGGGGATGTGCGGAAGTTGGTCGGGATTAGGTAAAAATTTGTAAATAAAAAAACCTTACAAAAATGTAAGGTTTTTTATTATATATCTAGTTTTTATTCCGCCCGAGGCGGACAGACGCCGCGAAGAAGTTTATTCATCATCGGGTTTGCCAGCCTCTCCAGCTGCTTCTAATTCTCTTGTAAGAGTACCATCTGGGTCTGCTGTGGCTTCTACTCCTAAGTCTTCATCAAGTACATCCAACTCATCTTCAATAGTCACGGTATCTGTGTCCAATTCTAGTTCCTCTCTTTTTGGTCTTGTTTCTCTTTCCATAAAATTAAATTAAATTTGAATAATAATTATATTATAGCAAAAAATTTGGATTTTGTCAATATGCTCGCTATCTTAACATCCTTGTTTTTACTGGTATGAATTAAAAGCTAAAACTTTTTGTTTTGTGGATAACACCCACTTGCTTTAATCCTTAAATTGAGCTAAACTAAATAAAGTTGAACTCATATTAAGTTTTCTTTAAAAAACACTCGTAAGTTAATCATAGTATAAGATAATAATTTCCAACCAAGTCGTATCGTTTCCAGTCGATCATAACTTGTGGCAACTTTTCTGTATGTGTCTTG
>Ga0210057_1002277_pt1 | contig 27730 bp, 26 predicted proteins | sample CryGeyCG2114_010_2_FD_183968 | JGI IMG/M metagenome (GOLD analysis project Ga0210057, IMG submission 183968) | Groundwater microbial communities from aquifer - Crystal Geyser CG10_big_fil_rev_8/21/14_0.10 (SPAdes) (version 2) | ecosystem: Environmental > Aquatic > Deep subsurface > Groundwater ...
ATCGTTGTTCCAATAGGAAAAGATATATTTGAGTTAGCTTTTATGCCATTTGTTCTAGTGTTTGTTTGTTTCATGGTAGAACTTACAAACCTAGAACACTTATTTTTAATTAACTGTCAAACTTGGGTTATAAAATTTATGAAAATGAACCAATTAAATACTTTGCAATCAATAGTATCATCACAATAATTATAATATTCTCAATCAATCCACCAACTTTGATAGGGCCGCGTACTTTTCTTTTTGAAAATGGATAAAACGGTGCAACGCCCATTGGCGTAATAACATCACCTATGAGGTGCGCAATGTAGCCAGAGAATAACGCAAATGCGTAATACACACTAAAAAATGTGTACATAAACCAAAAAATGATTGCGTACAATATAACTGAATGAAACAATCCCCTATGTGTTGAAAAGAATGAAATTATCTTGCCCACAAAACCTGCCCACTGGTTAACTTTACTCCATTTTGTGTCGATGTCTGGTATAACACTTCCCAACAACACCAAAAGAAAAAAGATAATTTCATTTCCACCAGGAAAAACGTGACGAGTAACAAAATACGTTACGACACCAAAAAGAACATGAGTAGGAAATAACATGTAAAATGGAACATAGAAAACGTATTTAAATTTACTCTTTCTCGAGTCGAACCAATTCTTCTTCAGGGTCGGCTTTTTCAACAATTTGTGCGTGAAATTCTAACCTTGCAAACATATCGTTCTTTTGGACCCTTCCAAGAAGTTTAAATTGTTCGCCGAGAAGTTCAGTTTTTACGTCTTCAAACGATACAGCATTATCTTTATATTCAACAATTTGTTCCTCTGTTTTTGCAAGAAGATGGTTGGTTTGATTTTTCCAAAATACGACGCGAATGTTTCCCGTCCCATCGTCAATAACTGTGTTCATAACGTACGAAAATGATGGTTTGACCGCCCCATGGGTTGCACATTGATCTTCAGTAACACGTTTATTACATTCTGGACAGACTGTGAAAAAACGTGGATCAAAAACCTGCACAACCGTACCCATAATTTCCGTATTCTCTTCACCGCCATGAAGATCTTTAATAGATTTTCTTTCATAAGACGTACTTTTTCGTACTGACGTAATTGTTTCTCCTTCAGGATTGATTTCAATGGATGCCCGATCCCCAAAATGCACTTCTTTATTGCCATTATTCTCTTTTACATACACGTCTTTTAAAGAAATGATATCGTCCTCTTTGACATTCTTAATCTCGTCAACTTGATCATTCCAAAAAACAACACGGAGTGTTCCCGTTTCATCGCCAAGAAGAAGCAATTGAACTTTTCCAACACTTTCACCTTTAGAAAATTCGCGCATTTCAAATAATCTAACAACTTTGCCTACCATCGTAACGTTACGCATACCGGCATAGATTTCTTTTATTTTAAGTTTCGCGCCACCTTGAGGAACTAATGTGATTCCCAATTCATTTGCAATAATGTGGGCCGCTCCCTCTTCACTTATCAATCCAGAAAGTTCGTTAATCTTTGCTTTGATACGACCATCAATTTCGGTAGCACTGATTTGACCACTTGCAATAATTTTTTCTTTCAATTCAGATAAAGGAATCTTATACATTGTACACCACCCACAGAAAGAACGGGCAAAAATATGTTTATAAGGATTTATATCATAGAGGATATAAGTACTTTATCTATCTGCATATTCTTGACGGATACGTTGCATGTCAGAATCTTTTATACCGCCATCGGCATACACTTTTTCTAATAATGCCATTGTTCGGTAAAAGTATTAAAATTTTGTAAGCAGAAGAAAAGCATGTCGTCCATATATTTGCCAAGCTCTTGAGTTACTGTTTCTTCACTTGGACCAAAGTCACGTTCTTTGTAAAAATAATAAGGTAATGTAAACGTTGGATCGAAAGGCGGAGGAACATTATAGTAACCACCGTGGTTGCCAATATATATAAGTGCATCTTCACCGGTTTTGGTGATACAACTTTCTACATAGTTTTGAATGTTATCTCCTAATTGAATACCAGAAAGGGTAACTGTTTCTTGTTCTTCAACAATCTCACCAGCAGTATCCTGAAGAAATATGAATGTGGCAACGGCCGCTAAAAGTAGTACGCCAACAATTATAAAGATAGTTACCTGGCCTCTTTTATGCATAAAATGATGATTAATTTCAACTATTTAAGTGTTTTGTGACCTGCAGAGTATCTGATTCTTCACCATCAAATATTGTGGTAACTGCAACAGCAATACCTTCATCGGTTGTAAGACGATTATCAGAAATGAAATATAGTATTGTATCGCCACATAAATACGCTTTTTCATCATCTCCTAATACAAAGTCAGAACATACGTCGTCGTTTATAATAAGATTATTTGGTTGTATCTCATTAGATTCATAAAAATAACCGAAATCTGCCAATGATGATGTAAAAATGTCTACAGCTTTACCAGAACGACCTTCCAAATATGTTGCATCTGAATAATAGATTGTATACTTTTCTGCAAAATTGTCTTTTGTAAAACGAACAGCATATCTGTCTATGGAAGAATCGTACGAAACACTAACATCACGTACTGGAAAGGCATTTGGTGGCGTAAAATCTAACGCAAATTTGTACTTTATATCAAACACAGATGGACTAATAACACAAAATGGGAGAATACGTGTACCCAAGGTAGGAAAATAATTTTTTGTTATGCATGTTTCATCACGCCATTGGAGCCCCATATTCTGTGAAAGACAGGAAAGGAGATTTGGAGAAGCACCACATGCTGTAACAAGTGATTGAGCTTCTTGGTATATGGTAGAATATTCAGCAAGATCGTACCCCGTGTCAATCGTAAATGCATATTCACGTGAGTATGTATGTTTATACTCTCTTGGCGCGTTGGTATGGAATGGCATTGTGTCAAGTTTTAACACATCACTTTTCCCAGAGAGTATCTTTTCTTTAACAGTAATTTCGTGTACATCATTACCAAACGCTATCACAAACGCACTGTGGAATAATGAAACGAAGTTTGTACTGGCATCAGGGATGCACCATTCATCACCCTTGTGCCACAAAACAATATCGTTTTGTATACCACAAGGGGTTTTTGTACTAAACCCTCCTTTTTCAGCTAATGCGACAGCACTGTCACGTGCTGTTTGTCGAGTGGTTGAATCGTATTCTAACAATTTCGTTTCTGAAGCATAAAATGCGCCATACAGAAAATCAAAACTCCATTCACCCGGAATTTTCTGTGACAACGTTATGGAATCGCTCAGGATAAAGAATACTGCGATTGCTCCAATTATTCCAAGTAAAGCCCAATGAAAAAATGCCCCTTTTTTGTTAATTTTGAAAGTCAATATTCTTCATCTCCCCATATAATTTCTTCCCGAAGTGGAGCTCGAGGTAATTCGGGATCTTTCTTTTTCCACATGATTTCTTCATATAAAACATCACTTTGTATAACTTCGCCCTGAGTGTACAACACATATTGTTGCATGAGCAGATTATGTGCACTGTTTGCTTGTAGTACGTTATACGTAACAACCCTATCCCTATCACGCAGACCACCAATCAATAAGCCATTGATAAGTAATAATGCAAAAATTGCAATGATAACTGTAAAAACTAAATCAAAAAAGTCGTCCAGCATCGCATTTTTATTCATTGTTTTAGTTTGTCCCCACAATACTTAAATCTCTATCTTCATAATCTCTAAAGTAGGGTATTGCTACTTGTGTATGAATCAACAGTTCATCTTTAGATATGCCATTCGCATCTTTTACAAAGACGTTTCGCCGTAATGTAAAGACGGGTGCATTAAAGTAATTGTTTGTTTTTATCGCAACACCTTTATCACGAAGTTCAAGTTCAAAATTGAATGTCCCATGACCTTTCTCAGGATCAGTTTTGTAACATGATTGTTCCATACGCTCTGTTGTAAACTTTTCTAAATCGATAATTCCTGGGTAGACACGTTTTGTTTCTGCATCTTGATACGCGAAACATTCGGGGATGTTAGTAAAACGAAGAGAAATAAATTCGGCGTTCAGTTCTGGAGGAAATTCTGTAAGGGCATTACGATAATTAACGATGATCAAAACAAATCCTATAACGACTAATGTTATGACAAAACCGGCAATCATCCAGTAGATGGATTTTCGTGCAACTTCAAATTGTGCTTTTTTGTTCATTTTTATGTGCATGGTTTTAATGTTATTCTTTTGTATTGTTTTTCTATACACAAAGTATCGGTTTTTGTAACAGACCCCGATGCAGAATGGTCATAAGGTAAAGAGATATAACGATGAACAGGAAATTCATCAGTCCCTTCTTTTACATCTTCAAGAACTATTATTTCTTCGGAATTGAGAAGAAGTGTATACCCCGAAATGTCTTGTGGGTATTCAATGGATGCATCGCCTGGCGTTCCTATAAGTGTGTTTATCATCATACGAATGTCTTCTGCAAAAAACGTTTTCTGTGTGTTTGTCGAGCCTGCAAATTCTGTGGCGACAGAAAAAGTAACAAAGATAACAAGTATTACTGCAAGGATCTCAAAAATAACCATAAGAATACTGGACCCTTTTTTATTCAAACGTGACAATTACTTCTCCCCCTTTATTCTCCAGTTTCGTGAGTATCCGACGAGGATCAGTTCCTGATCTAAATTTGTAGAATGATTCGACATCGACACCATCATCAAGAGGTATGATAACAGATTGTTTGCAGAAGAGTTCTCTATTGAATACTTGGGTCGTAATCCTTTCTCCATAATTGTCAACTATTGAATCTTCACGAATGAATGTATCTATAAATTCAACTTGACGACAAAGCATAATGCAATCTTTTTGGGCATTGTCTATTTTACACTTGTCTTTCGGATATTCATAAAAAACTGAATACCGATTACATCCATTTCCGTGACATTCATCCAGATAAAGAACAGAGTCTGGACCACCAAAACTTTGAACAACTTTTCCAAATCCTGCACGTGAATCAAACTCAACAGCATCTGTGGGGTATTGCAAATAAACGTTTTTACCGTCTTTATCAAACTTCACAATTGATGTGTCATCATCCAATATCAATAAGAAACTTGACTTTGCACCATCACCGTTATGTGCTACTGATTCAATAACTCCAACAAAATCGTTAAAATTGCTAGCTGCTTGGCTACTTAACCTAAACAGTTTAGAAGTAAAGTAACATGCAGGGGTAAAGATAAGTAACGCGAGAATAACTGTTACAAGAAACTTTACCATGATAGCTTTTTTGTTCATTTACTTACACGCCTCAATTGTGCATACACCACAGTCAGTGTCTGTTTGCCCCTCACTTAAATCCTGAATAGAGGGATTACATTTACAATCATCAAACGCATCTGCAGCTTTATCCCCATCACAATCTCCCAAGCCCCCAATCTGGTTGTCAATTGTATCGAATGCTTTAGTGCTTCCACTACGGAAAAAAAGTAATATTAACAGAACAACTACCAATACTAAAAATGCGGTTCCTATAATCCACCACATTTGTGACATTGCATTTTTTTTCATTATTATACACACCTCTTTTTACTATGTTCCTGCGATATCAGCAACTAAATTACAACTTTTATAGAACTCTTTTTGGATGTCTTTCTGAAGGTCTACTAAAAAGATACCGTCAAGTGTAACATCTTCTTGAAATAAATCTGCAAGGCCGACGCCTAACGCAGCACCTCCCGCAATTAACAGTCCCAAACCGCCCGTACCAACGCCAAATACAAGCATTGACACTGCCCCTACACCGATGGAAGTACCACCCACCGTACCAATTATGGGATTAAGTTCTCCAGATGTCGACTTTGCTTTAAATGCAATTCCGTACGCGCGTCCGGGTTTAATACCTTCTGGTGTAAGAACCCCAATAACATATCCTGGACCGCCACCGTACTGAAAATAATCTAAATATTTCATGCTTTTTTTAGGATAGTCTGCTGTACGCAAGAAATTTTCAAATTCTAACGCAGTAACACCAGTATCTTCTCCTTTGAAATTCCGATCATCTTCAACAAGTATTGTTGAACAAACAAAACATTTTGAATCGCCGCTGAACGCATTTGTATTTTCGAACACGCTGGTTTTATATCGACCCTCACCAAATATTTCCCAACATCTAGCCATCTTATCTGCAATGATTTGTTGTACTTCTTCTTTACTGCCAGATACTTTTTTGTCAATAGTTTGACAAAGCAACGGTGCAATCTTAGCTTCAACTCCCCCGGCCGAGAATGATGCGGCAGCGCGAAGGGCAACACTATCTTTACATAATGTTTCTGCTTCTTTTTCTTCAGCTCCCGACATGAATCCGAATATTGTTCCTGCAATAAGCATAAAGCTAAGAATAACTATAATAATGGCAACAAGGAATCCCAAATCGCCTTTTTTATGTATCTTATGTACCATTTTATTCTAACCACACGACAAGAGTTTCCCTTCTTTTAATTGGCGTGTAATTGAGATGTCTTCAGTAAGATCAGCCCCTAAACAATCGTCATCAAGTCCATCTTTATCGCTCCCATCACAAGATGGACCAAAAGGGTCTGGTATCGTAGGAAAGAAACAAATATGTTCATTATCAGGTGTGTATAACATTCCCCCATCAATAAGATTATTATTTACATCATTTACAGTGCCTGTACCAAATTCGGGAATTCTAATAATATTTCCATCACTCACATCCCACCCCGACTTGTAAGTGATTTGAATTGAATTTACCGGTGTGAAATGTTCTTTCTTAAGATGTTGCGTATCAATAAAATTGTTTAGAAAATATGACTTTACATCCCAACTATTTGTATTCAAAAAGGCAGTATTAAATGTTTCTACAACATCCTCACTTCCCGCAATAACACACGGTTTCATTCCTTCAACTTCTTTGAAGAAGACTTCCTGCACACCACCAACGCCACGTAACACTTTTATAAATGTTGATTTTCTCGAGGGATCATAGGTAAGGGTAATCGTTGTTCCACCCAAGTTTGAAAAACCGCCATAATTATCAAAACAGAATTTTGTATCGCTGCTTTTCATGCGTTCCATTGTCGCAATAAGTTTGTCAACATCGGCTTGTTGTGCTGGTGGTAGGGTTGGTTTACTTGCAGTAACTTCTTCTGCCCCAATAATGCTATCTAAACTCGCATTAACATCAGACACTACATTTTTCACACTTTCAAATGCTCCAGTAGGATTATAATAAAACATAACGAATAAAATAAGAACAATGAGAGGTATTATGTAGGAGATAAGTTTCTTTATGGCAACCATATTACAATAACCCCTTTAGTTTATCAAAAAGTCCGCTTAGCTCATTACGTAAGCCACCGTACCACGCAATCACAAACAAAAGAAGGATCAATGAAAGAACAAGTAACACTAACTGCCACATTTCCATTCCTTTCTTATTTTTAAATAAGTTCATGGTAATAACCTTCCTTTCAATTTAACAAAATATAATAACAAAAAAAGACCAAGCAAAACACAAAGGATAATGACGACTAACATTGTTGGACTTGTCCAGTCCACCGCTTTCTTGTTGAGTGTCATTTATAGTCATTTACAAGTTCCAAAACCGCCAACAACCTGTAATATTCCTTCACATTCACCGGAAAGACATTCTGTAGGAGATTTACACGCTTCTCCTGAACCTTTCTTTGAAACGAAACAACATTCTGTTGTTGTGTCCTTGCAACTAAATGCGCTGGAAACAGACCCACCACTACTTTTACAGATTTCGTCAGAGGTACACGTTCCACCTTTACTTACACAATCCAATAGGCCACTTTCAAGTGTACCCGTTTTACTTGTAAACATTACCATTAAGATAATCATAACTACCAGCGCGATAACAGCGCCAATAATTATCCACCACATGTTCGCTGAGCCTTTTTTCATTTCAATCTAACTCCATTTACAACCAGCAATGAGACAACTGCTTTGACTTGTTACAGCTTTACAATCAGCAACACGTGTTTCAAAATCAGTAATTGCACTTTGTTGTTCTTCAGGTGTCACTGCAGAACCATATGCACGGAGGAAATTTGATTCTGATAAACCTGTTGGTCGACAATCGCCATATGTAATTCGCATTTTTGCTATTTCTGTCTGGCCTTCTTTACTCACTTGTTGTTCAAAATCTGCAGAACGCGCAGTGAAAATCACGACTAGAACGACAAGAACAATTAATGCTATAGCGGCAACAATTATCACATTTAACGAAAGACCTTGCCCTTTTTTGGAAAACATTCTTCTTTCACCTCATTTTTTATCCATCTATGACTATTCTATCCTTCCATTTACAAAAGAAAAATGGTATATAAATCTTGCTATAATTTTAGCCTATTCGCACACATAAAGCACACTTCGTACAAGACCGTCGCCGGAAGGAAGGTAAAAATCGCCAGAGGTATCACGTTCACGATCCTCACAATTGCCATTAAGCCCTTCGATTTTCTCTTCAAAAACTGACATACCCGTTGACACTTTTTCAGACACAAAATGGTACTTTTTTCCCCAAACACCAAGTGTTTCGCCAAGAAGTTCTTCTATTTTAGTATGTAAAAATGAGCAGCTTGGTTGACCATCACAAACATATTGACTATATTCATTGCCCCAGACAGCACAGTCGTCAAGTAAATCCCCTTCAATTTGCGGAAATTGTGTTGGACCCCCAGTACAATCAACTACTGTTGTTTTCATTAATGCGGCCATGGTACTTGCAGCAAGTTCCTTCCGAGTGAATATTTTCTTGCTTGGTTCATCTTTCAATGCAAACTGTGCCATGAACAGAATACCAAGAGTGATAAGTATAACTATAACGACCAGGCCTGCCATTTCCATCTGACCTTTATTTCTCGAACTCATGAATAGACCTCTACTTTCACAACGCCAAACCCGTACGAAGGTTTACCCTCTGATTGATGTGTTTCATCTTTTAATGTTACAATAAAATACGTGGGTTCTATTTTTGTCGTGTCTGGTTTCAAGTTGTTGTACACGATCCAGGTGTCAACACCACCATCGACGACTTCGGGATATATTTGCTGTACAGTAATGTTCGCATACGAAAACATACCAAAATAATACCCTTTATTATTATTAAATACTGTTTCTGCAGACCGTAATTTTGTCATGTCAACACAAAATTGTTCTGCTCCCGATTCGCCTTTACTACACAATAATTCTGGTAAGAATAATGTTTTTGTTGTGGTATCAATTGCTCTTTTAGCAAACATTTCTTCTTGTTGTTGTTTAAACGATATTTCAGAATATTTGTAATAAAAAACTGAACCAAACAATACTAAAATAAAAAAAATAAAAAGGACGGCAATTGTTTCAGACATATGAATTTGAGCACGTTTTGATTGTTTCATTATTTTAACACATTGTTTTTTTAATAGACTGAAATACAATTTGAGTTTTGCATATCGTTGTTCATTGCCATAAGAGTAACCGCCGTAGACATCAATGGAACACATGATTGAGGTTGTAAAACTTCAATACCCTCATTACATAAATTGACATCAATAGAATAATAGTGTAATACTTCTTGAATATTATTCCGTCCGATTGATGTAAATTCTGAATAACAAATAGTGTCGGTCTTTGTACTGTAATGTTCAACTATTTCTGCTATTTTTGCAGTATAAATGGCAGAAAGGTATTTTAAACGTGTGAATGCTTTTTGCATGCCACACAAGTACATTTCTCTATCCCCAGCAAAGACGGCTGCATACTTAGCTGCCTGTCGTTCACCGGGAACAATAATCAAAGGAACTGATTGACCATCCGCAATCCAGGAGGCACCACTTTTTTGGTAATACTGTACATTGTCGCCACGAAAGACAACCGCACTTACTTTTTCATCTGGAAATGTGAAAAGTAACGAATCTGGAATGATGTTTGGGGGAGTATTTCCGTCGAAAATAACAAGTCGAATATGAGAACTCATACCCGGATTAATGTCAGAGAGAGTGTTCACTTGCGTAACATCAATGTTTAATAAAATATTATCATCGTGCGAAGTATCAATAAACTCGTCTGCAAAATCATTTTCGCCCAACACTATAAATTTCATGTTTGACGGAATGATAAATAAAAAGTCAATAACTTTAAACGGAAGTTTGTATGGAAGGCTCCATAAGACAAGTCGTGGCGCTTGAATTGTTTTCATAGAAAACAAAGGATCAATGTCGTTTTGGACACGAGAACTTTGGTCCTGAATACCAAACTCGCTAATACCATTTTCACAACTAAAAAAGAATGGAAGATTTGCCAAACCGCTTATATCTAGAGTATTTTTTGTGCTTTCAGATACTTCGGCCGCAGTAAAGATAGATTCCATGATTTGAATAACTTCAAAACTTAATTGTTCATCAGAAACAGCTTTCTGCTTAACAACAACACCAACAAAAAAAAGAAGAATAACTGCTCCCGCTATAGCAACATATATCCAATGGAATGTTATTTGTATTTGTCCTTGTTTCGTTTTCTTCATGCTACTTTCTCTCGTTATTAATTAACAAGGATGCGCGTCTTGTCGCCCCGACCTTCAAGTTTGAGTGTGAAAGATCCTCCTTGTATGGGGACACAATGGGAACCAATTAATACATTATCCCTTTCTTCTGGAGTATTACTCCGATCATAAATTTCAATACTGCTTACTTTAACTTTTTCTGATGATAAAGGTGTTAAGAACACGTTTGACTCAATATCGGCAAAGTTTGTATCTGTACTTGTATGTCCTTCCCATGCATCACATGCGATTGAATCTTGAGTACATAAAAAACTAATTTGATTATTTATGTCATTTTCATTATATTCCATATTAACAAAACATATTTGCGTGTATTTCGTTGGCGTATGAAACGTTTCGACACGTATCGCACCAAATTCTGTATAAATTCGTTGAATTGAACTTTCCAAATCAGTTTTGAATTGGACAAACTCAATCTGTTCGCCATAATCAAGGAAATCTGTTATCGCTTTATACCCAAAGATCATGATGAGTGCGAACGTAATCACAGCAATGATGAAAATGAACACTTGGCCGATACCCATACCTTTCCTGGAATGAAACATCACGAACCACCTTTTCTTTTTTCACTAATCTTTTTCAGTTTTGCAAAGATTTCTTTCGCTTCACTTTTACTCACAACTTCAGTAATATCTTTTGTTTTTGTTTTCTTTGCGATAGATTCAAGTTTTGTAAATATACTTTTTTCATGAGATTGTAGTCCATGTTGAATTTCGTCTTTGTGTGCAACATACTTGTTCGCAATGTCTTGTACCCTTGAAAGAGGTGGTGATTTTTTCTGTAACAACTTGTTAACGTGTGGAATCTCTGACGAACTTTTTGTAAATGAACCAAATAAAGATTTTCGTGACTTTTCTTTAACTCTCGTTTCTTTTTTCCGTTGAAGGAACGAAAGTCGGTCTTTCCATGTAACATTTTCTTGAATAGGTATCTCTTGAGAAACACGCGATGTCCCAACAGTCTGAACTGGTGGCCGGTTCATACCCGTTTGTGAGTAATTGTAGTAGTATACCAAATACCCTATGCCACCAAGCACTAACACGAGGCCAATGAAAAGGAATGCAAACGCGAGGGTGTTATCTTTTGTAGGTAGAATTGGTAAACCAGACGTACTTGATGGAAAATCTGTTGGCTGCCCAGGTTCTGGACCACCATACGAACCAATGTCTTCCGTATCAACATCAGACGGTGGATATCCAGGAGATACAGTTTCTTCATCATCAGTGGATGATGCATCACAAGGATCAGTATCTGCAATGTATTCTTGATAACTTGTTTTTCCGTCACCATCATAATCTTCATCTTGATCCACTATACCATTACTATCAGAATCGTTTCGTGCCGAGTTAAATTCGCAATTAAATGCGTTATACAATTTTTCCCATGCATCGGGGAGAGTATCATTATCATAATCTCGAGTTCTTTCCAATTCTGAAAGTTGTTCGGATGAACATCCGTCGCCATCAACTACTTTTCCTGCGTCTGTACCTGAACAAATGTCGCATTGGGTAAGGATTCCATCACCATCTTCGTCATCAAACTCGACAGTGTCAACCGCACGAAGAGAATTTCCTAATGGATCAGATACTGAATAACACACCCACCCAGTCCTATTAAATAGTATGTTCTGGCCAGCATATGATATGTTTTCTGTACAATCATCTGACGAATAACTTTGACTAAAGTCAAAAGTTGTACATGAAGTTTCATCAGCACACTGTAACGACACGCCAACATGAGTACATGATGTTGAGTTCAATGACAACATTGTAACAGACGGAGCGGTTTTATCAACATAACATAAAGAATGGTTTTCGTTAATGATAACTACCCCGTTACTTTCTGCAAGCTGGCCAATATTACCTGCTTCGTCCCAAGTATAGAGTTTAACATAATAGGTATGGTTTTCAAGAAGCGTTTCTGTTGAAATGTTTATTGGCATGCCTGGACCGACAGTTGCTTCTAACACCTTACCGCCCGGGCTAACGACAGACGCATTTATACTTCCTGCAACAACACCTTTGTCATACACTTCATACGAATATCCTGAAATAATATCTTCATCCGTCGTGACGAAAACTGAAATGACATCACTTCCGCAGGTATAATTTCCGTCAGATATTTCTACAATTTCTGGAGGTGTTGTATCTATTGTAAACATAATCGTTGTTTCGGCAAGATGTTCGCCAATCAAACAACGGACAGGAACAATATATTCTCCTTCTTCGAGATCAATTAGTGTAAATGTATGTACTCTTCCACCAGTTTCTGTGAATGGATAGAGTATTGTATCGAGTTCGTATTCGCAGACAGCATTTTTATTAGTTTCAACTTGTGCGACCACATCAGACGCAGCAAAGTATCCACCTTGAGGAAAGACAGATATAATATTTCCGACGATAGAATAGTCTACACTAAAGTCTATTATTTCGACATTTGAAACGTCACCCGCACCATTCATGCACTGTGTCAACAATGAATACCCTTTTGTTGTTCCAATGAAATTAATTGAGAAAGTGTCTTGATGATTTGTAAATAATTCTTTTTCTGCTGTTCCAGGAAATGAATATTCCATTGCAAAGTAATCGTGTGTTCCTGTTGCATCTGAATTATCACTATATTTACATAGAGTTTTATCGTCTGTCTCAACAAAAAGATCTGTTGATATTCCTTCTATGACAGTATCGGGGTCAGCATATGCATTTGCAATCTCTGGTACACTTGGATCATATTCAAGATGTATAGTATATTCTGGGCCCACCTCGCCAACTTCATTTTCACATTGAACATAAACATTCTTTATTCCACCATTATCTGAGTAAGACGAAATGGTATCTCCAGGGAAGTTAGGAAATGTATACTGTCCGTCAACAATATAAATTGTTTTAAACTGCTCAACTTCATGGTAATTAAATCCAGATAAAAAATCAAACTTGCACACTGTCGTTGGAACTTTTGTATAAAATGTCCAATCAAATGTGGGCGTGTTACTGATACCCCATGTTTCTCCCTCATACGTGTATGATTCTGGAGATACAAATGTTATACCATACCCATCAATATTAATTGTACCGCATATAATTTCTGGGAATGGATTATTGGCAGTATCTGTAGAATAATAACATATTTCTGTTGATTCTTCGAGGAAGAATGGTTCGACGTATTCTTGATAGTTTGGGTTACCAATGGAGTCGCATGCAGATCCAAGACAGAAACGTGTTGCCGCACAATCAAACCCACCATCAGTATCGCACGTAAGTGTAACATTAACAGTTTCTATAAACACTTCTTCCCAGCCAAACGATGTTGGTGATGATGTCCTTCCACCTTCCTGTAACGTAATGTAAGTTTTTGGTGGCGTGAAATCTACCGCAAAATCAAAGTATGCTTCTGCAACGTCACCTGACAATTGTTCACTACATTCAGTTTTATAAGTTGCGGGATAATTGCCGTCAACAAACCCTGAAACTGGACTTGTTGTGTGAAGTTTTCCATCAGTAGTCATAAATGAAGTTATATGTTGGTTGGTTGCTGTGTTGTACAATTCACACGTTGCGGCAACGCCCGTCCTAACTTCAAAAATAACAGACGTTGTTGCAAGAACCTCTTGCGAAGCGGGACGAACAATAGTTATTCTTTGATCAAGATTGAACACGTATGATTCGTTTTTTTCGTCACTATTACCATAATCGTCAGTACAAAAAACAAAAATATCATACCTAATGCCAGGTAAATTAATGAACGTCGCATCTTTGACATTATTTTCTCTTCCCGTAGAACTTGTTCGTACTTCGCTATCACCAAAAATTGGTTTTAATGTAAATGTACAAATCATTGGTTCATTTGTGTCTTCAAGGTATACTGTTAGATCAACCCTATCAATGTTCACTGTTTGTTTATCATGAATAGTAAATTGAGGTGTGGTTGTATCAGCATAAATATATTCTTCTTGTACTGTTTCTTGATTGTGAAATATGTCTGTTGAAAAGAATTTAATTTTGTACACTTCGCCGTCAATACTTGAATGTAAGAATTCAGAATCAAGAACGTTTATTGTAAGATCTGTCTGAATTTTGTTTGAGGCATATATAACTTTAACAAATTTGTCCCGTGTACATGTATCAACGTCAGTATTTGTTATACAATAATATAAAGTGCTAAGTGCAGACGATTGACGTTCTTCCGTATGATAATCACTTCCCGAAAATGTGACATTTGGTGTTGCAGTTGAAATTATATGAGTTTCGCCAGATACCCTTGTTCGAGGCGGCATATTGTCAATTTTACAATCTCCGACAGCAGTAATTCCATATTCGTTCTGTGTAAAGAGACAATCATTGACACCATCAACATCACCGTCTTTTATACATTGACCAACCCCACTAGGATTAGTCCACGAACATCTTCCCCAGTTACAACTATCTTCCGAAACAGTTATTTTACCATTATCGTTGGTTATTGCGTGATCACCCGTACATTCTTGCTCCGTAACATAACTGTAACATGTATGGGCACTATCCGGAACGTCAGGACACGAATTGCATTGTTCTAAATTTTCTTGTGAAAAACATTTTCCTAGTCCCCCACAAACATTCGCAGTACAATAATAATTTTCAAACAATGGAGAATCTGAGTCACATAATGAACATTGGTCACTTTCATCATAACTTTCTTCAACACAATATCCCGCACCAGTTTCTGCTGTAACAAACTTTGCATCTTGATTATAGTCACCATAAATGTTGGTATAATCTACCAATTCAGGTTGTGATGCACCATCAACCCATTCGCATGGTGTTCCAACACACCTATTTTGTGTACATGCGCTTTTACTTTGATACTCAAAACAACTTTCTACATTTAAACAATCATTACATGTGTTAACAGAGGTATTAGTGTAATCATAATAACAATAATTTGGGGATTCCTGTGTTCCATAACATTCATTCTCTGTAAAGTACAAACCGAAAGGGTTTCCAAATACGGGGTTGGAAAGGCTACACATACTGTTCCCACTACACGTTGCACTATGTTGCGAAATTTGTGTGCAAAATAAGGTAGTTTCGGAACTTTCACAAGTACCAACCGGTTCGAATTTATTTTGAGTATTGCATGTGAATATCTGTGTCCTATCGGAAGATTGACAGAAATTGTCCCAGCCAGCATTTTCTGTGTACCGTGATTCACATACCGCGTCGCCCATTTCTATCGAACCAAAATTAACAGTAACAGAATTACATTGAGCAGCTGGACCCCCCACATAGTGTGCAGTAATACTATATGCGTACGTTTTTCCCCATTCGACATAAACATCAACATATTCTGTAACGGCACCGGAAGGGGTGTAAGTTATTGTATTTTCTTCTTCTATTCCTTCTCCACCAATTTCTGTTCTGACAATTTTATAACTGGTGACTTCTGCACATGGCTTGTTCCAGGATAATCTAAATTGTCTTTTTCCAAGAACTGGTTGAACAAGAAAGCCTTCGACAGGTTTCATGTTTTCTGTCGCATCACAATTGCATTCTGTAAGGGGAAGCTGAAGTTCAACACTAACCTCTTTTGTTTCGCCAGGAATTATTGTAAAAACAACTGTGTTTGAATTATAGTTTTGAAATGTTGCAAATACATTATAATCTTCGCCACCCTCCCGTGGAGTAAGTGGAATAATGTTAGTAACGCCATCTGGATGTTGTGTCACGCCGCGAAAAGTACCATTAATGTATACAGATGCGCCCGGTTGTGGTTGCCCGTCACGAAGAACTGTGATTTTTGCGCCTTGTGCAACTTGTTCCTGTAAGACAAAATTTAGATTTATTACGTCAGTTTCTTCAGGAAGTGGAACTTGTTTTGACTGTGTTGAAAATCCCATTTTGCTTGCGGTTATAGTATAAATTCCCGAAGGGATGTTTGAAAGTGAATATGTTCCTGATGGAGAAGTTATTGTTTCTGTAACATCTCGTATGGAAACGATGGCATTTTCAAGTGGCAATCCGGTTTCGCTCCCCGCACTTACTTTTCCAGAAATGCTTCTCGCACCAACGAGCGATGTTAATGTAAATTGGTGTGCTACTTCGTTTCCTTCTACGGGAATTGACGCAACAGCACTTCGATATCCACTTGATTCAACTTTAACAACGTACGTTGACGGTTGAAGATCTGTGAATGTATATGTACCACCATTATTGCCCGTTGCTGTTATTACTGGATCTGTACCAAGTAACTTGACAACCGCATTTGGAATCGGTTCGTTATTTTCGGTCAGAACAGTTATAGTAAGTATTGAACCAACAATTTCTATATTACAACGTGCCTGACAGGAAGAATATGTTGTTTCGGGAAGAGCAGAATATCTTTTTCCAAATCCACGTTTTGTTGCAAGATCGTCACATTCTCTCTTGAATAATGGATATTGGCATTGATTTTCGCCAGTTGAAGGAATTAATGTACAACAACCAGGCGTACAATACGAATCGTATTGTTCAATGGGCACTTCAATACCGGGAATGCCCGTATCATCAAGTCCTTGTTGCTGGCATTCGACTAACGTTTTTTCATCACAATCAATGTCGCACACAACTAATCTGCAGATGTCAACACTGGAACAATCTTGCAATGGTATGAAATGATTGCTTAAAGAACAATCATCATACCCAACACAATCAGTTTCTGCAACAGATTGTGAAACGGTTGTACAATACAAACCGCTTTCAGGGTACACGTAACACCCATCAGATTCTGCGGATGAAACGAAGAGAAAACTAAGTAAGAATATACCTAAAACTACGACAAACAAACCCCTTTTTTTTCCTATCATTTCTCTCGTAGAAAGGAAACAGTTATCGTTTATAAATGTTGTCAGAGAAGAATATTGTTTGTATGCCTATAAAATACTCATTTTTGATGAATTATTTTGTGCAATTCGGCAATAGTGTCTTTATGACTGGATTCTTGTTTTTGTTGTTTACGGTGCTGTGTTGTTCGCACATTGTGCCGAAGTGTTGTGAAAGGTTCGTTCGTATCATGTTTTGACGGATTAAAGTGTGTATGGATGACATGTTGTAACTTTTCAATATCATTTTTAGGTTTTGGAACTGCCAAACCATGTTCAGCAAAAAATTCTTCATGGTGTTGATGTCGCACTTTATGATGCCGTTTTGATTTTAATCGTTGCAAATAGGGAGAAATAATTGGAATGAACAAAAACAACGATTTTTTTTGTGTAGGAATGAAAATATGTTCTTGCTCTTGAATTGGTTCTTGTTCGTTGACTGGTTCAGTCTGCCGTTCAGGAAATGGTTGCCATTCATTGTCAGCTAACGTCTTTTGTTTAAATTTGCGCGAGACGTAATATACTATTAAAAGAAAAAGACTTATTGCGATTATTACAACCAATACGGCGTCCATATGATTATGATAATTCTCTAGTTTATAAAAATTTTTGAAAACGAAGTAATGTTATTCGCACGTGTTTTCGGCAATACATGTCCCAGGAACCATTGTTTGTAAATTAAGACAAGGTAATCCTGATGCACGTTCACAACCACATTTAAAAAGGGAACGAATTGTAGAGGCAGGATAGTCTTGATTATTTATTTTATTAAATTCAATATCACTAAGAATAATACGAACAATTTCTGTTGTGCAAATAACATCGTTTTCTCTATCATCTTTCCCCCCACAACCAAGAATACCGTTGCACCAAGACCGTGTCCCATCTTCGTTATTAACAATTGACCAAGGTTTTTGGTTATTACATGCCCCGGCAAGTTTAGTACACGAATCGGGAAATTTAACTGAATCACCGCACATATTTAATGGAGCTAATGATATAATTTCCTCAACTCCATTACAAGACCCTCCGGTTCCACATTGAATAGTAAACTGTTTATTTTGTAATAAATACCCAGGAGGAATTTCTGGAGTATTAGAAAAACACCCTTGCACGGGATCCTTACTCACAAAACATATCTCGTTAGGGTTTACTGCATTTCCTTTTGTATTATCGTTTGGATCGGCTGCGCAACAAATAGACTCTTCGGGGCCGCCAACTTTTATTCGCACTGTTTGCGAATCTTGTGCTAATCCGTCAGAAACGAGTGCAATTGTTTCAAAAATGTTATCTGTTATTGGATTTAATGTTTGCGCGAGACGTAATTCATCTAACGATAATGTAAATGAATCTTCCACAAGAATTCCTTCTCCACCAATTTCAAATATATTTAATATGTCTTCATCTGGATCATTTGCTTCCATTTTAATTTTCACATCGCCTAAACTAGCATCATTTTCAATAACTAAATAATCGTAGGGGTTACCATGAACATCAGTTCCTGGACATCTATTAATATAATCAAGTGCTGGCGGCCTGTTTTCTCGTGCAATACGAAACAGATAATTTTCTTCAGGAATAGTTTCGCCGGGGTCTGTTTGGATAATCCCTTCTAAGGGATAGGTAAATGTAAAGATATCGGTCCCATCGTCTAATGTATATGTTTCCATCTGAATATCTAACTCTGGAAACAGTGACAATGCTATTTCACTTTCACCGTTTTCTGAACGGTATGTGAAGCTATTTGCATTTAAGGTGTCTGGTGTATATTCAAAATCTACTGATGACCAATCCCATCGTAACGGGTTTAAAATCGCTTTCGTGACAAACTTAGTAAAGTCAGTATCATAAAAAAAATCAAATTCTGATAATGTAAAAAAGTCGCTTGTTCCGGACGTTACATATAACGGATATTCAACTGACACGGCAATGCCCCCATTCAAAAGTTCAACATTAATAACAATGTCACCACTTGTAATAGCTGCATCGCGTGAAACTTTATCGTGAATAAACGATTCTACTTCTGACTTAACTTCAGATACTAAAAACGATTCAAGATCATTTTCAACGGTTCGTTTTGTTAGTGCGTACCGCCGTGAACCAAACTGTGCAGTGTTTGGATACGAATACGTACAAAACGCAGGAAAATCTTCTTTGTTAGTAACACAAGGATAAGATTCGGGATATTGTGTTGTTTCTGGTTCTTGAATTCCAATAAAAACCCTTCCCCCGAGTGCAGGATCTTCATCAGGAAGCGTTATGCAATTCACATCAGAAACACACTCAAGAACGCCCCCTTGTTCTTTCCATATTCGACCCTGCTTTCCCATTAATAACAAACCTGCAGACAGTTCGTCTTTAAGTGCATCTTCAACGAATAGTCGTAATCCTTCTTTATAGAACGCTGCAGTAAAGACTTTTTCTTGTTCTTCTTTAAGTTGATCTTTCTGTAACGATGTCGTTAACATAATGAAAAAAATGGTAATGAATAACAATACAATACCAAGAATCATAAATAATGTGATTTGAGCACTACTATTAGCAAAACCTCTTTTTTTCCCCATACTGTCTACAATAAAATAGTTAGTGCTTATAAAAGTTAGTGGAAAAATCTATTCAACACGTAACCTTGCAGTTAACTGTGGCCAGAAGAAATCAAACACGCCCGTTCCTGAACTTTGAATAACCGCTTCAAATCGTTGTGTGCCATCAGCTTCTTTTTCGCACGTCCATTTTTCTGGATGTAACAATGAAGACTGTGTTCCAGAAGGTTTTTCAAGATGTTCAATGTAATCACAGACAGGTGAGTTAAATCCAGTATATTCTGCGACCATTCGTTGCTGTGAACCGATTGTTTCCTGCACTGCTTTTATTTCAAGAGCATCACTTTTCAGTGCATAAATGTGATTGAAATTCTGTGCTTCGTCAATAAATCCGGGTAAACTTTTAAATTCGTTGTTTGTAAAAAGGCCGGTGAAAAAGTTAACAATTTTGTTCCATGTTGATGGAACAAGATTAAACGATTCTTTTCCATATACTATTGCGTTAAGTTCTTTTGAATACCATACATCTACATCTGTTTCAAAGGTACAACGATTGAAAGTTCCGCTTCCTGAACACGATGTTCGAAGTTGTTCAGGTTCAATACCCAATGCTAAAAGGAATGGAGCTGACTTTTCAAATGAATTGAGTGACGTAGCAAACACGACTTTATCAGTATCGCCATCATTGTACCGTACTACACAAATGTTGTTAACACATGTGTTTTCCTGAGGAGAAAGTAAATTTGGTTTATTTATTCCTTCAAAACATGTTGAACTTGGTACTTCTGAACCACCAAATATGTTTCCTTCTGAACTTTGCCCGATGGCATTTTCTCCAAGGAACACTTGTGGATTATATTGAAGAAGTGTTTCGTCGTACGGACCGCACAAGATTGTATACTTGTCTTTTGCTTCAACAAATTTTAAAAACTCCGACGCAATACGTTTTGTTCTCGTAGTCCAGTCCCCTTCTTCGCAATAATGGTCAAAGACGTACTCTGTATCACCAATACATTGGGGTATTGCTCCGGTTGTATAAAAATCGTCGGTTGATTGGCCGTATTCTTCGTCAACGTCAGCGGTATACACAAAACAACCATTATCTTCTGGACAGAAGCCCCAATTACTTTCATACCAGTCAGTCTTTACTTTTGCGGTTTTCCATGAACCATCAATGCACCTGTACGTCCTATTATCGGGAAGAAGTTCTACCAAGTACGGGTTGTCGTTCATCGGTTCAACACATGCATATCCATTCCAGCAGAAGTTCTGTGGACAGCATGCAACGCCGGACCTAAAATCTGTCGGAAACAATTCGTCTTTTTTTCCAACGTCAACATCATAATACTCTACTGACCCTAATTCTCCATCAATAATTTGCAGCATTGGCTTTTCAACAAAACCAACACCAGCGCCAACAAATTCAATAACAATAAATTGTGCGTTTTCTGTGTTGATGTTTGTACCGCTTGGAACGTTTTCCAATTCTTTATAGGTACTATCACTCTTTATTAATATATATCGTGCTTTAACATTAATTCCATCGTATGTAAAGTATAATTGTGTATTTTGTGGAACTGGAATTTTTTCTGAACGGAGTGTTTCAAACGTAGGACTAAATAAATATTTGTGTGGGTCGTCTGAATTTATTCCCGCATTTGGTAAGTTGAAAACGTTATTTTGGAGTATCTTTTTTTTGCCACCATAATAAGCGTAAAATACGTCCCAATATGATATCACCTGTCCGTCGTTTGTTTCAAATCCTGCATTTGGAATGATGTTTCGAGCTGGTAATGCCACTGTTACTGGTGTAGTTTCTGTAGATAAAATATTTCCTTCTTCATCTTCTGTAACTGTTTGGAAATCTTCGGGAAGATATCCTGTTTCACCACCATCATTTTCTAATTCTTTAAGAGAGAGATACACATCTTCAACTGTATCGTCTTCATTAAGAATTACGTCGGCATAGCCCCCATACACTAATGAATCTTTAATCCATTCGTTCACAGTTACAGTTCCAGCCTCTGAGTCGTACACACTCGGTGAACAATAAAATCCTGATTCAACGGCACAATGGTCAACAGTGTCAAAATATTGAATATCAATCGGATTTGTAAATAAATGGTCAGCACAGCCATAAAATTTATTTTGGTGTGTCGTTCCATCATATCCATACAAAACCTGTTGAGGAACTTTCTTTGCAATTATGTTTCCTGGAGAATCAAATACCGGATCCTCTTTCGTAATCAAAACTTCTCTTGGAACACCTATATCCTCATCAAGGTACACAAAATATAAATCGTAAAGATACGGGAAAGGATTAGTTATACTGTATGGTGGTGAACCAGGTATGGGATAGACACATTCTGAACTTTTGCATGTGTAGGTTTTACTAAAAGGCGTGTTTTGAGATTCTCCAGGAGTGATGGTAAACACATCACTTTTCTGTGCTTGTATCTGAATAAAATCTTTTTTGGAACGCAATTCATTATCGGTAGAAAAATCCATTGAAAAACCAACTAATTCTTGTGATTCGCTGTCATATAACCCGAACGAGTTTAAATTTTCGGAAGAACTTAGTCGATTAACCACGTTGTTTGGTTCAACTGTAAGAACAATATCTTGCAAAGTTATCGTTGTCCCCATTTCAACTACTTCTCCAAGATATGCATCGGGGTTAATAAGCGGTTCTGAAATAAACCCTTGTTCTAATAACCAATTGGAATAATTGCAAATAGTATCAATCCGCGGAAAGTATGTATCTAAACCTTGTTTATTCAAGCATGAAATATCTCTGGGCAAATTGAGCATGAAATCTTCAATTAGTCCCGTAATACTTACACGAAAATCGTCGGACGATGTTAAATCAATTGGAACTCCAAGTGTATCGTCTTTGGTGTAAAAATCACAATTCGCACGAAGATAACTCCAATCAGATCCCGCTATGTCATCCCAACAATAGTCATAATCAGTACGTAAATTAACAACCGCAATAAAAGAAAAAGGATTCGTTTCAACGTTAAAGTGTGGCACTGTACTTGTACCACTAAATTCTATGTTCATGATCGGCTCATTTGATTGCACGATTTCAGAGTTCCAACATCCATATTCGCTTTCTTTACTTGCATAGTATTCACTGTTGTCGTCGCCACAACAGCGTTTATCAGGAGGAATGTTTTCATCATCAAACCATGCAGGACCTTTAAGAAGACTCTCTTCAGTGTTATCTTCACTTCCCCCATAAAGACTATTGCAAATTAATTCCCCAGTAATTTTTGTGCCAGGAATGTCAGAATCTATTTCTTCCAACCAAAGGTTGTGGAAAGGATCGTCAACACTTCCAGAACAAAGTAAAGATACTGCTTTTTCTGAGTCAAGAGAATCTTTCTTACTTAAATATATATTTTTTATGTGAAACGTGTTAATTGTTTGTAAGCTATAAATATCAATATGTTCAATAGGAGTAAGACTTTCTAAAGGAATCTTTACATGAAACCATTTATCCTCATTTAATGTTGGGTTGTTTGTTACTGTACTTAACGCACTATACGGACCAAAAACATATCCATCAATAGCCCCATAAAAATTAACAAGGATGTCCGTTGGAAAAAATAAGTCGTTTGGATTGTCAAACTGTATCATAAACTCTAAAAAGTCGTATCCGTTAAAATCAAACAAGTAATTGTCACCATAATATTGTGTGTACATTTGATTCTGAGCATTAATTTTTAGTAAAGAAATTGGGTTGTCGCTTTCTTCTGGAAATAATGTGTAAAAGCCTTCGCCGGCACTACGAACCTTTATTGACTCGCTTTTTATTGATTTAGTGTTTATTCCTTCTTCGTTTGTACATTCTGCCCAACTCCAATATTTTCCTTGTTGCGAACAACGAAACCTGTTTACTTCAGATTCAGCAGATCCTTGTAAACCGGTTTCAACACTACACTGAACCCATTCTTTACCGTTAGAAATTATATCGTACGTACTCTGTTCTGTCCTAAGAGTAAAGATGTTAAAATCTTGTTCACCTTTTGCATTAATCAAACACCAGTCTCCATTACATTCGATTCCATCTTCAATCTCAGTATTATCAACGATATCTGGTCCAACTTTTTTTGTATCAACACAAAGATATTCAGTTCCGTCGCCATCAAGGGATTTACTTCCATGATCCCGTACATTATTGCCACAACATTTATTTCCTGTAAGATCGTTATTCCAAACAGCACCGCTATTTGTACATACATCTTCAACAACATCACAATCAACAGAATCGCATGTTTGATCGCCAATATTTATCCATTTATATTCGTTCGTTGCTCGCATTTGACATTGGTACGTTTTTACCCCGGGCTCGTAGCTTGTTATATATTCTCCGAGTTCATCTTTCATGGAATCAATTTGGATATACTTTCCTACATGTGCAGCTGAACATTTTAACCATACTTTCTTTGGTGCTGTTACTGGCGTGCCATCATCATCAACATATGAAAAATCTTTGTCTGCACAGATGTATGAATTTGAATGTCGAGTATAGAATAAATCACAATTAAAAATGGCACTCTCCACAGAATTATCACTTCCTGTAGAAGAGCCTCCCGAGTACATATACTTACTTCCTGAATCATCAATTGAAATAAAATCGTCGTCTCCCAAAGTGTTTGGTGTTTGTGAAATAATATGTCCCGGTGTAACAGCAACGCCGGCGCATTGATCAGAATCACCATGATCAGTTTTGTCTGCGAAAACGTAACATCCATCGTCGCGTAAATCTTTCGTCCAGGTACATTCGCTTTCTTTTGGTCCGTACCAATCACCTAATCCAACAATTATTTGATCAGAACTTTCTTGTTGTGAAGAAGAATGATGCACTTCGGAAACATCTTCTAAAACGCGTGGAGTTCCAAACAAATAATCGTATTGGATTGTTTGAAGAACACTTTCACTTCGACATGTATCTTCCGTACCAAATACAATTAACGCGTTTTCATGAAGAACTTCATCGTTAGAAAGGGTTATCTCTGATTGAGCACCAATTCCGTTAAAGCTTAATAGTACTACAAATAGAACTAACATTACAACAACTAACCCTCTTTTCTGTACCATTATATTTATTAAAAAACAATTCGTTAGTATTTATAAATATACCGACTACATTATAAAACAGTTTTTGTTTGTTCCGCCCAATACTTTCCAGAATGAAAATAAATCGCTTGCAGATCGTAACTCATATTCGTCTTTCGCAAACGTTCCAAAAAACATTTTTACATTGTATTTACGGCACAACGCAATGTTAAACATCATTCGTGCTAGCAAGTTCCCTTTTTCTGAAGAATTCAAAATGTCTGAAAATGAAAATGCAATCGTTTTACCATTTGTAGCTGCAATCTTACACAATATCTGATCAAGACCGCCGCGGACAAAATGGACACTATCTTTCGGATGAATCTGTTCCAAACCATACACAACATTAATGGGAGTTTTCTCTAATGCGAACCTTAACATATCTTCCGTTTCCGGTTTGTACACAGCCAGTTTTCCTCTCGTCTCTTTACTGTTTTTTAATAACTCTTTTTTTGTTTTTGCATTAATCAGCATAATATTGTCAAGAAATGTAGTTTTGGTAAAACCTAGTTCTTTGTTGAGTGTTTCGAGTTTATTATTTTTCTTGGCTAAAACAATATTTATCATTACCTAAAACAAAACAATGGGTATTTAAATAATTTACCACCAAACAGGAATATTTATATAAAAACAAGTATAAATTGGGTATAAACAACCTGCCTTATTTGGAGACGGGGAGGAAACAATGGGATGTACAGAAAAGTCAATTAATGTGAATAAATCTACAATCAATTCTGTTGGGTGTATTATTTGTACAAAAAAGTCCGTTATACATTTACAACACGGCTCTTTATGTAAAGTGCATTTTATTCGATACTTTGAAGATAAAGTATTCAAAACAATTAATAAATATCGACTGATACAGAGAGATGACATAATATGTGTTGCTGCATCTGGTGGAAAAGATTCTACGGCGGCCCTTTATTTAACAAAAAAGTATTTTGAGAAGTATAAATTGCCAGGAAAAAAATTTTTTGCATTACTTATAGATGAAGGAATTGCATTGCATCGAGACGATTCCTTACGAAATTTAGAAACATTTTGTCAAGAAGAAAACATTCCGTTAGAAATTGTGAACGTAAAAGATAATTTTAACGTGACTATTGACGCGTCTGCGCCACAATTAAGAAAGTTAGGAAAAAAGCCGTGTACAGTATGTGGCATATGGCGACGTTACCTTCTTAACAAACACGCACGAAAACGTGGAGCGACAAAACTTATCACAGGCCACAATTTAGATGATGAAGCACAATCAACACTCATGAACATCTTTAAAGCAAATACAACCCTTACTGCTAATTTAGGACCTATTAGTGGAGTACAAAGTCATCCACAGTTTGTTCAGCGCATTAAACCGCTTTTTTTCTGTACAAATGAAGAAGTGGAGATGTACACACAATTAAAGAGATGGAAATTAGATTATTGTGATTGTATTTATGCGGAAGAAGGGTATCGATCCCATGTTAAAAAAATGTTGAACGAGTTTGAAACTAAATTCCCTGGAACAAAACAAGGAATAATTAAATCGTATTTGGAACTCCTTCCTTTAGCACAAGAAAATTTAGTGAAAGGAAAAAGGCGGGGGGAAATTAAATTGTGTGCAGAATGTGGTGAACCTGCAAATAAAGATGTATGTAATGCATGTACAATTCTTAAAAGTTTGAAAAATGTGTAAGTAATTGCTGGATATCTTTTTTTGGATATGTAACTAATGGCCTCAAGATAAGTAAATCAGTTTTATGTTTTTTAAAATCATCAAACGTTTCTCCAACAACCATAACACCAATTTTTTTCTGATGAGCAAATGAATCAATTTCTTCCTGATTTTTTATAATTTTTAGTGTTAATGGTATTGGACTAAATTGTTGTAATAAATTAATGTCTTGTTTTTTTAATGCAACGGGAAATATTGACAAACCGCGCTTCATCATAAATATTGTTGCAAGAACACTTGCTTTATTGTCAATTAATGTTACCACAGTACCTCCTGTCCCTACAGGAAGGCCGCCAAAACATGAAACGATTTCTGTGAAAATAAATGCGCCATCCTGATTAATTTCTATATGGAGTACATTTGTAGGTTTTGTAAGATTGAATGTTGCGTTTGTATGCGCTTCAATGTATTTCCCCACATCAATGTTGAGTTTTGGAGATTGTGTTTTGAACGTTTTATCAGATCGTTTGGTTTCAACACGAAATGTTCCTTTGGTAACTAATTGGGCCGCGATTTCTTGTATTTTTGTAACATCTTTGTTTACTCGTATCGTAAGAGAATACGACACAATACCAAATATTCTCTTTAATTGTGTATGATCTTCAAAATAGGGGAATATTGACCGCCCCCTTAGTTTTTTAATATCTTTGATGGCACACATTTTCTTGACGTTATCAACCAATTTTTTCTCGAAGAACGTTTGATTCTTCCCTTTCAGAAAGAGTTCTCCATAACGAAGAATGATGTGAGTATAGTCCATACATACTTTGTAGATGTATGATTTAAAAAGGTATTGTAATGTTTTATTGTATACTATCCTGAATTAGGTTGACACTTTTATTCCTGTGCAGTAAAAAATAAGAGGTTACTGCAAATGATAGAAAGGATGCATATCAACAAAAACAATAAATTAACTAAAAGCGATAGGATTTTAAT
>Ga0210057_1002278_pt1 | contig 27722 bp, 25 predicted proteins | sample CryGeyCG2114_010_2_FD_183968 | JGI IMG/M metagenome (GOLD analysis project Ga0210057, IMG submission 183968) | Groundwater microbial communities from aquifer - Crystal Geyser CG10_big_fil_rev_8/21/14_0.10 (SPAdes) (version 2) | ecosystem: Environmental > Aquatic > Deep subsurface > Groundwater ...
CAAAAGCAGAATGATTGGCTCGAACCGATGAAAGAATGGATAAAAGTCGCTTCAACCCTCGTCAAAATCGCAAGGGATAGCAACCTTTTGCAGAAAAAGGTTGCCGCCAAAGAAATCTTTGGCTCGAACCTGCGCTTGGCGAGCCGCGCCGTGCGCGGCGAGCCAGTGTTTCCATACCTTTCCGCGCTTCGCGCGGCCGAATCAATCGGCAAAATTTCTGAAAGTTTAATATTGGTGCCCAGGGCGGGATTCGAACCCGCACGCTCTTGCGAGCACAGCCCCTCAAACTGTTGTGTATACCAATTCCACCACCTGGGCCTATTCGACTCACTTTGTTCGCTCAGGGCTAAAAATTACATCGTGGGCTTAATACTCACTCGTCCTGAGCAAGCGAAGCGCGTCGAAAGATTCCACCACCTGGGCGCACAAAAATCAAAATTCAAACTGAAAATTTGAAATGTAAAATTTTTATTTTTCCGTTTCGGTTATTTGTTCAATTTCTTTCTTTTCTTCTGGTTGGGCAATAATCGTTTTAAAGACCGAAAGTTTTTTGCGGGTTTTCTTAGGTGAGAGTTGGCGAAGGAAATAAAGCTTGGCTCTTCGGACGTGCGGCGTTTTCAAAATTTCTATTTTGGCGATTTTTGGAGAATGAATCGGCCAAATTTTCTCCACTCCCACTCCGGAGATAATGGCGCGAACGGTTATAGTTGCCATTAATCCTTTCCCATGTTTTTTGGCAATCACCACCCCTTCAAATACCTGCAATCGTTCGCGGTTCCCTTCTTTTATTCTTTCATAAACCCGAATTTGCATACCGGGTCTGATTTCCGGCAAATCTGTCCGCAATTGTTTTTGGTTGAAGTCAATTAGTTTTTGCATATGAATAATATTAAGATAATAAAAGGAGGAAGTCAACTTTATCAAATTGAATCAAAACCTAATTAAAATTTAAAAATTATCCGCCTGCGGCGGATACCAAAATTTTGAATTTTGAACCAGAGCACAAAAGGAAACCTTTTGTGCTCGACCGAGCACTCAAACAAGTTTGAGTGCTCTGGTTTTAAATTTTGAAGTAGAGAATATCGCCGTCTTGAACGACATAATCGCGGCCCTCGGTTTTAAGTTTGCCGGTCTCCCGAGTTTTTGTCCAAGAGCCGGCTGTTAAAAAATCTTTCCAATTAGTCACTTCGGCTTTGATGAATTTTTCTTGGAAATCGCTGTGAATCAGGCCGGCAGCCTCCCAGGCGGTTGAGTTTCTCTTTAACGGCCAGCCACGCGTTTCTTCTTCGCCAGTGGTGGTGAAAAATGCTATTAAATCCAGAATTTGATAAGTTCTTTTTATCAATTCGTCGAGGGAATTGGATACTGGGTTTTTGGACAAATTCAATTCTTTCATTTCTTCCGGCGACAACTCACCGACGATTAATTCCGTTGCCAAATCCACCGCTAAAATATTGTCGCCGGTGATTGTTAAGCCGCTTTCTTTAAGAATCCGATTTGTAATTTCTTCAATTTCTTCTTTGGTGACTGTTTCGTCAATATTCAAAAGGATGATAACGGGTTTGATGGTGAGAAAATTATATTCTTTTATCATTTCATTTTCTTCTTTTTCTAATTTGAGTTTGCCCAGCCACTCGCCAGATTGAAGCGTTTTTTCGAAGAGTTTGATGATTTCAAATTTTCTTTGGGCGGTTTTGTCGCCGGCTTTTATGTCGTGCTCGATTTTGGTGAAAATCCGGCCAAGCGTTTCGAGGTCTGCCAAAATTAATTCCGCGCCGATGATTTCCAAATCGCGGAGGGGATTGATTTCATCTTCAATGTTGGCGACCTCCGGGTTTTTAAACATTCTTAAAACTTCCACAATAGCCGTTGTTTCGCGGATGTAAGAAAGAAATTGATTGCCCAATCCCAAACCCTCGGCCGCCCCTTTGACCAAACCGGCGATGTCAACAAATTTGACGGTTGCCGGAATGATTTTTTTGGATTTTTGAAGTTGGCCGATTTTTGTTAATCTTTCATCGGGAACCGGCGCAATGCCGATATTTGGGTCAACCGTTGTAAAAGGAAAATTAGCGATCGCCACCTGTTTCTTGGTGATTGCTTGGAAAAGGGTCGATTTTCCGATATTTGGTAATCCGACAATTCCTATTGAAAGCATAGTCTTAAATTGAAATGCCTACTCCTTTATTCTATACTATTTATATGTTCTTAATCAACTCTAAAATTTTTCGGGCTTACGATATTCGGGGGATTTACCCCAGGGAGATCACTAAGGATTTTGCCTTAAGATTGGGTTGTTTCTTGCCGGAGTTTTTGTTAAAAAGCGGAATAAACCGAAAAAATAAAAGGAAAATTTTGATTGGTTTTGATTCTCGACCCTCCAGCACCATTTTAAGGAATTTTTTAATCAAAGGGTTGGCCGCAAACAAAGTAACGGTCATTGATGCCGGTTTTGTTTCAACACCGATGTTTTATTTTTTGGTGAAGAAGACGGGGGCGGATTTGGGGATAATGATTACCGCTTCCCATTTGGCCAGGAATTACAACGGTTTTAAAATTTGCACCTCGGATTTACAAATTATTCCCAGCGAAAAATTTCGAAAATACCTTTATCTTTTTAAAAAGGAAATACCTCCCTTAAATAAATTGGTAAAAATTTACAGAAAAAATTTTTTGAATGATTACGTTGATTTTCTTCTTAAAAAAATCCGCTTTTCGAAAAAAGAATTGAAATACTTGAAAAAACTGAAAATCATTGCTGATGCCAATTCCAAGGTCGTTGGCGATATCTTGAAAAAAATAAGCGCCAAGGCCGGCTTGAAGATAAAAATTAACTCCGGAAATTCCCGACTCAAAACGGACATTAAATTAGTTTTTGACGGAGACGGCGACCGGGCTGTTTTCGTTAGCCCGAAAGGGCGCGAAATTTTGGGTGATGCCATTGGCGTTTTATTGGCCGATTATGAATTAAAATTTAATGCCAAAAAAATCATTATTGTTGACGAGCGTTCCACCGCTTTAATTTCGGAAATTGTCAAAAAAAGCAGGGGGAAAATTATTTATTCCCGCGTCGGGCACCGTTTTTTCAAAGAAAAAATGTTGAAATATCGCGCCCTCTTGGGGATTGAAAAAAGCGGTCATTACTATTGGCGAGATTTCTTTTTTGCCGATTCGGGGATTTTCACTTTCTTGAAAGTTTTGAAAATCTCGGCTTATTACAAGAAGGATTTAACGGATTTAATAAAAGATTACAGAAAATATGCGACCTTGCCGGAAAAAAATTTCAAAATAAAAAATTATCCCAAGAAATTAAGAGCCGTAGAAAAAAAATTCAAAAAATCGGCCCGCCGAATTCATCACTTGGACGGTTTGACGATGGAATTCAAAGATTGGCGATTTAATTTAAGAGCATCACAAACCGAATCTTATCTGCGTTTGAATCTGGAGGCAATTTCCAATAAAATCTTAAGGAAAAACTTCGCCGTCATCAGAAATATTTTAATAAGATAATGCCATCTTTCAGAATAAAACAAGTGAATCAGGTCATTTTGGAAGTTTTGAATCAGGTTTTTCGGGAGGAATGCGATTTCCCGGACGCTGCCTTAGTGACAATTTTGGGGGTTGAAACTTCAGCCGATCTTTTGTATAGTAAAATAGTTATCAGTGTTTTTCCTTTGATGAAAAGCAAAGACGTGCTGGATTATTTGAATCGAAATATTTACAATCTTCAACAGGCGCTGAATAAAAAGTTGAATATGAGACCGGTGCCAAAGATGAAATTCGAGTTGAACCAAACAGAAGAAAAGGCGGCGCGAGTGGAAGAACTGCTGAGGCAAATTAAAAAGACGAAATCAAGAAAGAAAAAATAATTTAAGGCCTGGTAGCCAAGTAGCAAGGCAACGGTCTGCAAAACCGTTATACGTGGGTGCAATTCCCGCCCAGGCCTCAAAAATTTTGAATTTTGAACTTTGAATTTTTAATTTGATTTTTGCCCGGGTGGCGGAATTGGCAGACGCGTTGGACTCAAAATCCAATGATCTTTACCGGTCATGAGAGTTCGAGTCTCTCCCCGGGCACTTTTAGAAAACAGCATTTTGCTGTTTTTTAATTTTTTTATATAATGTATAGAAGCGGGAAGGAATTTTTATGAAAAAGAAACTTCAGAGAGTTAGTCATAAAAAAATCGTTGTCATCGGCGGCGGGACCGGCGTTTTTGTGGTTTTGAACGGTTTGAAAAATTATTCTTCTGAGCTTTCGGCGATTATCACGATGGCTGATGATGGCGGTTCAACCGGATTATTAAGAGAAGATTTTGGAATTCTGCCGCCGGGCGATGTCAGAAGGGCGCTTGTCGCTCTTTCTCATTCTGATAACAAAATTTTAGCCAAACTTTTTAATTATCGTTTCCGAGAAGGCAGGGGATTAAACGGTCACAGTTTCGGCAATTTGTTTCTGGCGGCCCTTGAGAGAATTACCGGAGATTTTTCTCGGGCCATCGACGAGGCTGGCAAAATTTTAAATATTAGGGGCGGGGTTATTCCGGTTACCTTGAATCGCACTCATCTTGTGGCTGAATTGGAAAATGGGAAAATTATCAAAGGAGAGACCAATATTGACATTCCCAAACACAATCCGGAGTTGAAAATCAGAAGAATTTGGCTTGAACCGGCGGCTAAAATCAATCCCGAAGCCAAAAAAGCCATTAAAAATGCCGACTTATTGGTTATCGGCCCCGGCGATTTGTACACGAGTATCATTCCTAATTTGGCCGTTAAAGGCATGAAAAAAACTATTAAAAACAGCCGGGCAAAAAAGGTCTATATAGTAAATATTATGACAAAATACGGCGAAACCAACGGTTTTTCTGCCTCAGATTTTGTTTTGGAAATAGAAAAATACTTGGGGAAAGGCATTTTAGACTATATTTTGGTCAATATTGAGAAGCCAAAAGCGAAAAGATTAACAAAATACAAGGAAGAAAAGGCGGAATTTGTCGAATTTGACGCCAAAAATTTCAAAAACTTTCCCCACAGCGTCATTAAAGCCAAAATTTTGCGACCAGCCGGTTTATTAAGACACGATTTTTACAAATTAGCCAAAACTTTGTGGAATTTAATTTAATTTAAAGATATCCACAGTTTGTAAAATAAATTTTTTGGAATTAAAATTAACTTGAGGTTAGTTATTTTTGATTTTTGATGCTTCGACCCTGTTCAGTATCAATCCGGAGCTTGTCGAATGGATTGAGTTTTGAATTTTGAATTTTTATTATGCCTAATAAAAAATTTTACAATCCCTTCCGCAAAGTTAAAAAGAGAGACGGTCGAATTGTATCTTTCGATTTTTCAAAAATTACCATCGCCATTTTTAAAGCGGCAGAACAAGTCGGGAAACCGGATTATCACTTAGCCAAATCCTTAGCCGAAGAAGTAATTCGGCGTTTGGCGAAAAAAATCAAAATCCAGCGTTCCTATATTCCGACCATCGAAGAAATTCAAGATACTGTCGAACAAGTTTTAATTGACAGAGGGCAGGCCAAAATCGCCAAATCGTATATTTTGTACCGCCAAAAAAGAGCGGAGATTCGAAAAGAGAAAGCCCAGATTCTCAATAGAGAAAGCATTGATGAAGTTGATAAAAAATTTGACCTCAACGCTTTAAGAGTTTTAACTTCGCGTTATTTAAGAAAAGATGTTTACGGAAAAGTCATTGAATCACCAAAAGAATTATTTACGCGCGTGGCGGTCCATACAACTTTGGCTTCGCTTTTTTACAATGAAGCGGTTTTAAAAAAACGCGGCCGGACCGTTGAACATCGCTTTGAAGAATTCAGCCCTGAAAAATTCGAAGGGAAATTTAAAATTGGCGATTATGCCCTGAACCGTTTTCACCTCGACGGACTCAAAAGATTATATGACCGATTCAACCGCGAACAAAAATTAAAATTATCTTGGTCAAAATTTTTGGAAAAATTAAAAAAAGGATATTTTGACAAATACGCCGAAGAAGTAAAAAGTTTTTACGATTTAATGGTTTTGAGAAAATTTATGCCGAATACGCCGGCCCTGGCTAATTTCGGCAGCGTTTTCGGAATGGGCTCGGCCTGTTTTGTTTTGGACGTTGAAGATTCTATTGAGAGCATCATGGATACGCTGAAATCCGCTTCTATTATTTTTAAAGCCGGCGGCGGCGTCGGATATAATTTTTCCAAATTGCGGCCAGAGGGCGATTTCGTGCGCTCGACCGGCGGCTTGGCATCGGGGCCCATTAGTTTTATGAGTTTATATGACCGAATGACCGAAGTGATTAAGCAGGGCGGCATCAGACGCGGAGCAAATATGGGGATTTTGAACATCAATCACCCTGATATTGAAGAGTTTGTACGCTGTAAATCCGGCAATCAGAACATGCGCAATTTTAATTTGTCGGTCTTGGTTTTTCCGGAGTTTTGGGAGCATTTAAAAGAAAATAAACCCTACCCCTTGGTTAATCCGCGGAACGGTCAAGTGGTTAAATACGCCGATCCCAAAAAACTTCTTAATTTGATTTGTTATCAGGCCTGGGAATCAGCCGAACCGGGAGTGATTTTTTACGATCGCATCAACGAATTTAATCCTTTAATGAAAGTCCTGGGTCCGATTATGGCTACCAATCCTTGCGGCGAAGTTCTTCTTTATCCTTTTGAGTCATGCAATTTGGGAAGTATCAACCTCTGGGCTTTTATCAAACCCAATCACAGCCGCGAAAAAATGATTTTTGATTGGCCGGATTTTATAAAAACAGTTGAGACAGCGACGCGGTTTATGGATAATGTCGGTGATATCAATAAATATCCGCTGCCTCAAATTGAAGAAGCAACTTTAAAAAGCAGAAAAATAGGATTAGGCGTAATGGGCTTAGCCGATGCCTTATTTGAATTAATGATTCCTTATAACAGCGAAGAAGGGTTGAAATTTATGGAAAGAATGATTGAAACTTTAAATTATTACTCGAAAGTCGCTTCAATCAAATTAAGCCGAGAGAGGGGCCGATTCCCGCTTTTTGACAAATCATTTTATCCCGAAGGGAAATTGCCGTTTGCTGCTTTTAAAGACAAGAATTCCTGGCGCTTCAATTGGCGGGCTTTAATTCGAAAAATAAAAAAACAGGGCTTGCGCAATGCTTTCACCACGGTTATCGCGCCGACCGGGTCCATTTCGATGATTGCCGGCTGTTCCTCGGGAATCGAGCCGAGCTACAGTTTGGTTTTTGAGAAAAATGTGGCGGTTGGCAGTTTCTATTATGTTAATCCGGTTTTTGAGAGATTGCTTTCGCGTTTCGGATTTTTCAACGATAATCTTTTAAAAAAGGTTATCAACAACAACGGCAGCGTTCAAAAAGGTGCTAATATTCCCAAGAAGTTGAAGAAGGTTTTGGTGACGGCGATGGATATCAAACCTGAAGACCATATTCGAGCCTTGGCCGCCATCCAGGAATGGGTTGATTCTTCCATTTCAAAGACCAATAATTTGCCGTATAATGCTACGCCAGAAGATATAAAAAATATTTACATTTTGGCCTATAAACTGGGGTGCAAAGATGTGACTATTTACCGCGACAAATCGATTCAAAATCAGGTTTTGGTCACCGGCCAGAAAAAATCCAAAAAAAACAAAGCCGAATTTGTCGCCAAAAAAGACACAAAAGCCGAGGGATTTTCCATTTATTATCAACCCAGTGTTTTGGAAACTTTGCCGGGGCAAGCCAATAATTTTACCGACGAAAGGAAATTTTGTCCCAGTTGCCATACGGAATTAGTCAATCAAGAAAAATGCCATGGTTGTCCGGTTTGCGGTTGGGGAGTATGCAGTTAGCAAGGAATTCACACGAAAACACGTTATCTTCAAACATTCTAAACTCTATTTTCTACTTTCTAAATTCTGATATTTATGAATCGGCCGGATAAGTTTTTATTTAGCGTTCTGGCTTTTGGCGCCGGAATTTTTTTTGCTTCGTTTCTGTTTATCAAGTTTGAGACGATTATTTTCTTTCTAATTTTAATCTTCGCGGCTTTTCTCTGGGGGTTTCTTCTCAACAAGAAAATTATCTTTTGGGTCGTTGTCGGTTTTCTCTTTATCGCCGGGATAATTTTTTATCAAACCGATGTTTATTTCAGGCTGAAAAATTCCAGCGCTTATTTAAACAGCCATTATCTTCTTAGCCGGGGCATTATTGATGAAGAGCCAGAGTTTAAAGAGACTTCCCTTTGGCTCACGGTAAAATTAAAAGATGATTTAAAAGGAAGAGTATTAATAAAAACCAAGCCATATCTCAAAGATTTTCGCTATGGCGATGAAGTGGAGTTTGAAGGATTATTTGAGGAGCCAAAAAATTATTCTGATTTTGATTTCAAGGCTTATCTGGCAAAGGGGGATATTTATTCAGTCATCAATTATCCGAAAATTCAGATATTAAATCGCGACCAAGGTTTACAGTTTAAAGCAAAACTTTTTAAAATAAAAGCGGCATTTCAGGAAAAAATTAATCAATTATTATTGGAACCGGAAGCAAGTTTTTTGTCGGGTTTGATTTTGGGCGAGCGTCAAAGTCTGGATAAAAATCTGAAAAATAATTTACAAAGGAGCGGCACCAGTCATTTAATTGCTCTTTCCGGCTACAATATTACCATTATCATCTCTGCCGTTTTTTCATTGTTGCTGTTTTTTGGTTTTCGTCGGTCTTGGGCATTTTGGGGAGCCCTCCTAGCGATAATTTTTTTTATTTTGATGACTGGCGCTTCGCCTTCGATTGTGAGAGCGGGGATAATGGGCATTTTGGCGATTTTCAGCCAAAGAGTCGGACGGCTTTATCACCAACGTAATGTTCTCTTTCTGGCCGCCTTAATCATGATTATTCTTAATCCGAAAATCCTCCGCTTTGATGTTGCTTTTCAACTTTCTTTTATGGCCACTTTAGGATTAATTTATTTTAGTCCGTTTTTTGAAAAAATTTTTCTTAGCGACAAAAAATCTTTTCTGAATTGGCGAGGCAATTTAGCCATGACTTTATCGGCTCAAGCAGCGGTTTTGCCGCTTTTAATTTCCAATTTCGGCTACATTTCCTTAGTGGCGCCATTGGCGAATATTTTGATTTTGATTTTTATTCCCATCACCATGTTTTTAGGGTTTTTGACGGGAGTTTTCGGTTTGATTTTTAATTTTCTCGGCGAGATAATCAGTTGGCTGGCCTACGCCTTTTTGAAATACGAAATCATCGTTATTAATTTCTTCGGCTCTTTAAGATTTAGCAGTTTTTCGCTGGGGGCTTGGCGAGAAATAACTTTTTGGTTAAGTGTTATTTCGGTGGTCGCTTTGTTTATTTTTGTTTATAAAAGAAACAATGGTAGATTTTCCCAAAAATTATAAAATTATTGTTTTTTTGCTCGGGCTTCTTTTAATATTTAATCTTTTTGTTTGGTTTTTTATTTTTGACGGCGGCCGTCAGGCGGCCGAATTAGATTTTTTAAACGTCGGCCAGGGCGATGCCAGCCTCATCAGTTTTCCCCAGTCCGGAAAAATTTTAGTCGATGCCGGCCCCGATCGGTCTATTTTGAAAAGTTTGGGCAAAGTTCAAAAATTCTTTGACAAAAATATTGATGTTTTAATCCTTTCGCACGCCAATTTAGACCATTACGCCGGATTTTTTGAAGTGTTAAAACATTACGAGCCGCGAATTTTTGCTTATAACGGTTTTGACACTCAAAATCAGACATTTCAAAATTTGCTTAATTTACTGGAAGAAAGAAAAGTCGTCGTCGTCCGATTGCTGGCCGGCGATAAAATCCGAATCGGCAGAGATGTTTTTAAAATTATTTCGCCTTCAGCCGGATTTAATCAGAAAGACCTTAACAAGAGCTCACTAGCCTTTCAATTAAATATTAATAATTTTAAAATTTTGTTTTTGGGCGACGCCGAAGCCGATTTTATAGAAAGAATAGGCGATGATTTGAAGTCAGATATTTTAAAAGTCAGCCATCATGGTTCAAAAAGCGGGACAGACGAGATATTAATCAATTTAATTGCGCCAAAAATCGCCTTAATCGGCGTCGGCAAAAACAACCCTTTTCATCATCCGGCTGAAGCCGTCCTTGATTTATTAAAAAATGCCGGAATCGATATTTTCCGGACCGATGAAAAAGGGACAATCAGGATTATTTTTGATGAAGATTTGCGGATAAAAACTTTTTTCTAAAAATTATCCTCAATTGCTATAACCACTTCTTGATTTTAAAGAAGATAAAGAAGATGAAAGAAATAAGCGCCATTAAAACGATGATTATCCAGAAACCCAAAGGATGGTTGACAAGCGGCGTATATAAAGTATTCATGCTGAAGATATTGGAGAAAAGAGCAAGCGGAACAGCGATAAAAGCCATTATCGTCAATAATTTCATGACCTCGCTCATTTTACTTTCGAAGAGAGTATTGTTGGTTGATTCCAGGGATTCGACGGTTTCTTTTAAATTTTCCAAAGCATCCCAAATTTTTTCGTAATCGCCAATCAAATCATTGAAATAAATCTCAATGTCTTTGCCGAAAAATTTTGTTCCTTTGGAAAGCAGGGATTCTAAAATCGCTTTTTGAGGTCGGGTGATGAGGCGCTGGTCCAAAACATCGCGTTTAATAACCGAAATTTCCCTGATCATTGCCTTTTCCTGGCCTTTAAAGACCGATTCTTCGGTTTTGGCAATTTTTTCGCCGATATGAGCTAATTGTCTTAAGGAAAATTCCAATCCTCTTTCTAAAATTTCATATAAGAGGTGTCCGGCGGTTTTACCCAAAAATTGGTCGCGATTAGTTAATTTTTTCTCCAGCCTATTAAAAAGATGGTTGAGAGGCTCGATCGGTTGGTAGCGGGCGGTAATAAGATGATTTTTGGTAATTAAAAAATCAATTTCCGAGGCCTGCGAAGTTTGACATCCAGGGTCGTAAATCGGCAGATGATAAACAATAAAAAGGTAATTGTCGTAAATTTCCACCTTGGAACGCGTAGAAGGAGAGATTAATTCTTCCAAAATAAGCGGGTGGAACTTGAAGTTTTCCTTTAAATAATCAATGTCCGACTGTTTGGGATTGATTATATCAATCCAAGTAATTTTTGATTGGATTTGTTTCATCATATAGTTTTATTATATATCAAAATTTTAATTTGATGAATAGTCCCAATTTATTGACAAAGCCGTTTTTATTTGCTAAATTATTACATATTATGCCGACTATTAATCAATTAGTCAAAAAAGGAAGAAAGAAAATTAATTACAAAACTAAGACGCCGGCTCTTGGTTCTGCTTTTAATCTTTTGAAGAACCGGCCGGTCGGTCATCCCTCCCCCTTTAAAAGAGGAGTTTGCATAAAAGTTTTCACTACCACTCCAAAGAAGCCGAATTCGGCTTTAAGAAAAGTAGCGAGAGTGAGATTAACAAACGGCATGGAAGTGACCGCTTATATTCCCGGCATCGGTCATAATTTGCAGGAGCACTCGATAGTTTTAATCCGCGGCGGAAGAGTAAAAGATTTACCGGGTGTGCGTTATCATATTGTCCGCGGCATTTTGGATACCACCGGTGTTGAAGGTCGAAAACAGCAGCGGTCGAAGTATGGAGTAAAAACGCCCAAAGAATAAAAAATCCTAAATTCTTATGAGAAGAAAAAGAAAAAGCAAAAAAGCATTTGAGGCCGATATAATCTACAACAACCCTGAGTTCACTCGCTTTATTAATTATTTAATGAAAATGGGAGAAAAGAGTGTTGCCGAAAAAATCTTTTACGGAGCCCTGGATTTAATCAGGGAAAAAACTAAAAAAGAGCCGGCGGAAATAGTTGAGATTGCCATTAAAAACGCCTCGCCGCTTTTGGAAGTAAAATCGCGAAGAATCGGCGGCGCCAATTATCAAGTGCCGCAAGAAGTAAGGAGCGAAAGAAAATTTGCCTTGGCTTGCCGCTGGATTATCCAAGCCAGCCGAAACAGAAAAGGAAAATCCATGGCTGAAAAATTGGCCGAAGAGTTTATCGCCGCCTTTAGTAACGAGGGAGCGGCCATTAAGAAAAAAACCGATACTCACCGGATTGCCGAAGCCAACAAAGCTTTTGCTCATTTTGCTTGGTAAGTTTCCTCGCTTCGCTCGGTCAAATTAAAAATTTAAAATTCAAAGTGCAAAATTATAAGGCAAAATTTAAGAAGTTAAATAACATTATCTCCGGCAAAATTATTTATTTAGCAACTGCTGATAAATTTAGTACTCCTAATATCATTGCTGCCGAAGTTAATAAGATAACGCCCAATGGAGAGATAATAATTACTGACAATCAAATGAGGAGGACGCCGAAGAATATTATTGCCACCAAAAGGGCAGTTATTCTATTTACTGATAATCGGAAAATTTGGTGGCGGGTCTCGGGGAAAGCAAATTATTATAAAAAAGGAGAACATTTTGAATTTGTTAAATATTTAAAAAGCAATAAAAAATATCAACCCAAAGGAGCATTAGTTATAAAAATTAAAAGAATCGACGACCTTAATAGTGGCAAAATAATTTTTTAATTTTTAATTTTCATTTTGACTTTTGATTTTTGAATTTTGATTTTAGCCTATGCGAACGTATCCTATTGAAAAAACTCGCGATATAGGCATTATTGCCCATATCGACGCCGGGAAAACAACCGTTACCGAACGGATTCTTTTTTATACGGGCATTTCTCATAAAATCGGCGAGGTTCATGAAGGCGAAGCAATTATGGATTGGATGGAGCAAGAAAGGGAGCGGGGGATTACTATCACCGCCGCTGCCACCACTTGTTTTTGGACTCAAACTTACAAAAAGCAAACCGAAGGCAAAGAAGAAAAGCAGGAGGGCGAGTATCGAATCAATATTATTGACACGCCTGGCCATATTGATTTTACCGTCGAAGTTCAGCGTTCTTTAAGAGTTTTGGACGGCGCGGTTGTTGTTTTTGACGGCGTTTCCGGCGTTGAACCGCAGTCAGAGACAGTCTGGCATCAGGCGGATAAATTTCAAGTTCCGAGAATTTGTTTTATCAATAAACTGGACCGTCTCGGCGCCAGCTTTGATAATTCGCTTCAATCCATCAGAGAAAGATTAAGCCCCACTGCGATGCCGGTTCAAATTAATATCGGTTTGGAAGACAAATTCGAGGGCGTTGTTGATTTGATAAAAATGAAAGCCTATCGGTTTAGCGGCGAACACGGCGAGATTATTGAAGAGGGAGAAATCCCAGCCAATCTTTTGAATAAGGCAAAGGAATATTGCCACGAATTAGTGGAAAAAATCGTTGAACAAGACGATGATTTGATGCATCGCTATTTAGAAGGGCAGGAGCCAACCGAAGAGGAATTAAGAAAAGTTTTAAGAAAGGCGACAATCGAATACAAAATTATCCCGGTATTCTGCGGTTCGGCTTTAAAAAACAAGGCTGTTCAATTTGTTTTGGACGGCGTTGTTGATTATCTTCCTTCGCCGGTTGATTTGCCAGCGGTGGCTGGTTTCGACCCACAGAAAGGAAGCGAAATTGTTCGCCAACCTGATGATAATGAACCATTTGCCGCTTTGGCTTTTAAGATTGCCACTGATTCTTTTGTCGGCAGTTTGACTTATTTCCGCGTTTATTCCGGTATTTTAAAGCGCGGCACTTATATTTTAAATTCGACTAAAAATAACAAGGAGAGAATTGGCCGAATTATGCGAATGCACGCCAATCACCGCGAGGAAGTTGAAGAGGTTTTTGCCGGCGATATTGCCGCTATCGTCGGTTTGAAAAATACCACCACCGGCGATACCTTATGCGACCCTGAACATCCGATTATTCTAGAAAGAATTGAATTTCCCGAACCGGTTATTTCCATGAGAATTGAACCGAAAACCAAAGTTGATCAGGAAAAAATGGGGATTGCTTTGAAAAAATTAGCGGAAGAAGACCCTACTTTTCGGATTAAAAGCGATTTGGAAACCGGCGAAACTTTAATTGCGGGAATGGGTGAACTACACCTTGACGTTATTGTTGAGCGAATGAGAAGGGAATTTAAGGTTGAAGCCAATACCGGCCGGCCGCAAGTGGCCTATAAGGAAACAATTAAACTTTCAAACGAAGCAGAGGGAAAATATATTCGGCAGTCCGGCGGTCGCGGGCAGTACGGCCATGTTTGGTTGAAAGTGGAGCCGATGGAGCGCGGTCAGAACTTCGAATTTGTTAATGCCATTAGAGGTGGCGCTATTCCCCAGGAGTTTATTCCGGCGGTTGAAAAAGGAGTTAAAGAGGCGATGGAAAAAGGCGTGGTCGCCGGATATCCTTTGCGAGACATTCGCGTTACCCTTTCTGATGGTTCCTTTCACGAAGTTGACTCTTCGGAATTTGCCTTCAAAATTGCCGGCTCGATTGCTTTTCAAGAAGCGGTCAAGCGCTCCAACCCCGTTATTTTGGAACCGATTATGAGAATTCAGGCGATTGCTCCAGCGGAATTTTTAGGCGATGTTACCGGCGATTTGAATTCGAAAAGGGCTCGGATTGAAAAAATCAGCGACCGGCTGAACACAAAAATTATTGATGCTAAAATTCCTTTGGCAGAAATGTTTGGTTATGCCACAAAATTGCGTTCCATGACCGAAGGCCGAGGGTTCTTCACGATGGAATTCGACCATTATGAGGAGGTGCCCAAAAATATTACCGAACAAATTGTCGCTGGGAAGAAATAAGAAATATTTTAACTTGTTTACCTAATAAAATCTAGTTATATCGCTTCGCTTATGTAATCTCGCTCGGATAAAATGATAAAACTGATGTTTTCTCATTTTCTCCTCACTTCGATTATATCGCTCCGCGATGTAATTTCATTCGGTTGGAAAGCAAAAATAAAATTTTTGCTTTTCGACCTCACTTCGATTATATACGCTTCGCTATGTAATCTCATTCGGTTGGAAAGCAAAAATTGATATTTTTGCTTTTCTCCCTCACTTCGATTATAATAAAAGGGCAGGATGGAACAAAATTCCGCTATTCAAAAACTGGCTAAAATTTTAAGGTGTGATGAGGACACCCTTTTTGATTTGGGAAAGAAAGCCGAAAAGGTTAGCGGGAAAACCGCCATTTTGGAGAAAATCGCCGCTGAAAATAAAAGGATAATTGAAGACCGCTTAATGAGGCTGGGGCTCACGAAAGAGGCCAGTGCCCCGGAAATTTATAGCGCCCTTATTCGAAAAATCACCCTAGATGACCAGATTTTTGTTCAAAAATTAGGCAATGTGACGGCGAATAAGATTGAAGACTGCCAGAAAATTTTGGATGTTGTCAAAAACAGTAGCAAAAAATTAATCGGTTATTTCTTGAAAAAAGAAAAAGCCAAAGAACTTTTAATTAAAGAACCGCCTCAGAATGTTCTTCAGGCCTTGAATTATTCAAGTATCAGCGAAATGGTGGCGAAGGAAGATATTTTTGAGTTATTCGCCAGCCTTCGCTTTATTGAAAATAACGATTGGCTCAATAATATTTTTTTCAAACAGTATGAGGCTTTAAAAGCCGAGGACTTCGAAGAACGGGAAGTAGAAATTCGGGTTTTAAACCAAAAGTGGGCGAAAGCCGCCGAGGATTTTGTCAAAAAGAAATATCACAATATCAGTCATCTCAAGGAATTCGGCATTATTTTTGTCATCCCGGTTTCTTTGAATATCCCCGGTGAAATTCTGAGAATGATTTCTTTGGTTTTGCATTATTATTACGAAGTGAAATTTTATTCCGATATTTTGAGGAATTTTGCCAAAGAAAGTGATTTTGCTTTGAAACTCATCGCTATCTTGAAAGGAGATTTATTGGATGAAAGATTGCCCAAATCGGAAAAACTTCAATGGATGATTATTCAGCAGTATTTGGCAAAAAACAACGAGAATGATTGGCGACTTTTTGAACCCCATATTAACCCCGAGGCGATTCACTGGAAAAAAGCTGAAAGAGACATTGTGAAATTGGGGGAAGTGCTTAACGGTCTTGAAGAAGATTTTACCTTTTGGGAAAATGTCAACTGGGTTGGTGATTATTTTAAAACTGACTCCGGCATTGATGTTTTGGTTAGTTTCAATTTGGTTGATGCGGTGATGTCGTTAGTCAAAGAAAAAGAGATGATTAAGTATTTATATCACCATCAAGAAGCGCTTTGGAATAAAATTTTTATTGAATATTTCGACGAAGAGAAACTTGAAAAACAGATTAAAAACAATCTTTTAAAAGGGTATATCCAGTTATGATTTTCAAGCGCCGAGAACAATTGGTTTCCTTTCTGACTGTTGTCGCTTTTCTTTTGTTGCAGGCGATTCTCGAATATCTATTATTTGTGGTTTTGATAATTTCTGATTGGGATATGGCGGCCTGGTTCGGCGAGAGGGCCAATTTGAATTATGCTTTAAAAGTTAGTTTTGTTGCTGGAATTTTTATGGTTTTTTTCGCTATCTGGTTTGCTAAAAAATTCTACCGCGAAAAATAAAGGCGAAAATTTTTAGGGGGCTTTTAGCCCCTATTTTTTAAATTTGGGGATATTTACTCTTTATTTTTCCCAAAAAATTTGCTATAATCAAAGCGAGGAAAGAAAAGGAAAATAACATTTTCACTTTCTGACTGAGCAAGATTACATCCGCGAAGCGGATATAATTAAAATAAGCGATGTCATAGAGCATGACATCGCTTGAAATTCCGTCGCTCGCCCCAGATGAAAACAAGTTTTCGCCTGTGGGCTCGCTAGGAATTATAAGAAATGCCTAAAAAATCCAACAAAAAAGCGCTTAAATTGGTTAAAGAGGAAGCGGTTTCGGTGGATTCACCGAAGCCGTCTTCGCCTTCTTACGAAGCAAAGGATATTTTTGTTTTAGAGGGGCTCGAACCAGTGAGAAAGAGGCCGGCGATGTATATCGGCTCAACCGGAATCGAGGGTTTGCATCACTTAGTTTATGAAGTGGTTGATAATGCCATTGATGAAGCGATGGCCGGATGCGCCAAAAACATTGAAGTCAGGCTTTATGGCGAACATCAGGTCTCGGTTCAGGACGACGGCCGCGGCATCCCGGTTGAAATGCATCCCCAAACAAAAAAATCTTCTCTTGAGACGGTGATGACCATGCTTCATGCCGGCGCCAAATTCGGGAGCGGCTCTTATAAAGTTTCCGGCGGGTTGCACGGCGTCGGTGTCTCGGTGGTTAACGCTTTATCATGTTTTATGCGCGCTGAAGTTTGTCGCGAGGGAGTAAAATATGCGCAAGAATACAAAAGGGGGAAACCAAAAAGTGCGGTTAAAAAGATTGGTTCATGCTTGATTAGCGGAACTATAGTTTCTTTTCAGCCAGATCCTGAAATTTTTGCCGACAAAAACGGCAAGATGCCAGATTACGAGTTCAAAAAAATCGCCGATCATTTAAGAGAACAGGCTTTTTTAACTCAGGGAGTGAGAATTCGATTGATTGATGCGAGGGCCGAAAAAGAAAATGTCGCTGATTTCTATTTTGAAGGTGGCATCATCTCCTTTATTAAATATTTGGTGGAGGGCGAGAAATTGATTCAAGACAATATTTTTTATATCAACAAAAATTATGAGAAAGTGATGGTGGAAATCAGTTTTATTTATACTGAAGACATTCAAGGATTGGAACTTGCTTTTGCCAATAACATTCGGACGGCTGAAGGCGGAATGCATTTAACTGGTTTCAGGACCGCCTTGACCAGAGTTTTAAACGATTATGCGAGACGCGAGGAATATCTTAAAGAAGGCGAGGAGGGATTAATCGGCGACGACGCGAGAGAGGGGGTGGCGGCGGTGATTTCGGTAAAATTGCCGGAGCCGCAGTTTGAAGGTCAAACCAAGACAAAACTCGGTAACCCCGAAGCGCGAACAGCCGTGGAAACGGTTTTAGGCGAGAGTTTGAAGGATTTTTTGGAAAAAAACCCCCAGGATGCCAAAAAAATTATTGAAAAATGTTTATTGGCTGCCAAAGCGCGCAAAGCCGCTAAAGCCGCCAAAGAAACGGTTTTAAGAAAAGGTATTTTAGATGGGCTGACTCTGCCGGGAAAATTAACGGATTGCTCCAGCCGCAATCCCGAAGAATCGGAATTGTTTATTGTTGAGGGCGATTCCGCCGGCGGCTCGGCCAAACAAGGTCGGGATCGGCGCTTTCAGGCAATTTTGCCCCTTAAAGGAAAAATTTTGAATGTCGAAAAATCGCGTTTGAGCAAAATTATCGAATCCAAAGAAATTAAATCTTTAATTATTGCCTTGGGTACGGCTATTGCCGAAGAATTTGATATCAAAAAACTTCGCTATCACAAAGTTATTTTAATGACCGATGCCGATGTCGACGGCTCGCATATTCGTTCTTTGCTTTTAACTCTTTTTTTCCGCTTTTTGCCGGAAGTCATCACCCAGAATCATCTTTATATCGCCCAGCCGCCGCTTTATAGAATTCAGAAAGGCAAGGAAATTTTTTACTCTTATAATGATGCAGAAAAGGATGTAATTTTGAAAAAATTAGGGGTCGGGAAAGAAGTTGTTAATGTTAATGTCCAGCGCTATAAAGGTTTGGGCGAGATGAATCCCGAACAACTTTGGGAAACGACCATGGATCCGGAGCGCCGCATTTTAAAAATAGTGACCGTTGAAGACGCCGAAGAAGCGGATAAACTTTTTGATACTTTAATGGGCGACGAAGTCGGGCCGCGGCGTCAATTTATTCAGGTTCACGCCAAAGCGGTGCGCAATCTTGACATTTAATCACGATACCAATATACTAATTAATCACAAATCCTAATTTCTAAATTCTAAACTGTTTTAAGAATTGAGATTTGGGATTTATTTAGAAATTAGAAATTAGAATTTTATATTTATATTTGTATGCTAAATAAAATCAAAAATTTTTTGAAAGAAGTGAAATCGGAGTTTAAGCACGTTAATTGGCTGACCAAAAAAGAAACCATTCAATACACCTTGATTGTTATTGGTCTTTCATTGGGAGTGGCGATTTTTTTGGGATTTTTTGATTTTGTTTTTAATTTTCTACTTACCAAATTCGTTGTCTAAAAATGTCTAAACAAAAAGAATTACAAGAGAAGAGATGGTACGCCATCCACACTTATTCCGGCTACGAAGATGCGGTGGCTCGGTATTTAAAGCAAAGAGTGGAATCATTGGATATGCAGGATAAAATTTTCAATGTCATTGTTCCTAAAGAGAAGAAAATAAAAATCAAAGGCGGTCGACGTTATGTAACCGAAGAAAAGATTTATCAAGGTTATGTTTTGGTGGAAATGATTTTAAATGATGATTCTTGGTATGTGGTTCGCAATACACCGCGGGTAACCGGTTTTATCGGCGCTGATTCCACCACCCCCAATCCTTTATCGAATGAAGAAGTAGAGGAGATTATGAAACGGATGGGTCAAGAAGAGCCGAAATACAAAATTGACTTAAAAGCCGGCGATGTTGTGAAAATTACCGACGGGCCATTTAAAGATTTTGACGGGAAAGTAAGCGAATTTGATGAGGAGATCGGCAAGGTTAAAGTTTTGGTTTCAATTTTCGGTCGCGAGACGCCAGTCGAGTTAGATTTTTTACAAGTGAAAAAAATCTAAACCATTCGAATTTTAAATTAGATGGCAAAAAAAATTAAAACTATTATTAAATTACAAATTCCGGCTGGTTCGGCAACTCCGGCGCCACCGGTTGGTCCGGCTTTGGGACAACACGGATTGAACATTGCTGAATTTTGCTCCAAATTCAATGAAGCGACGAAAAGCCAGATGGCTGAAATCATCCCGGTGGAAATCACCATTTACGAAGACCGCACTTACGATTTTAAATTAAAGACGCCGCCAGCCTCTGATTTATTGAGGAAAGCCGCCGGCATTCAAAAAGGCTCAGGTGAGCCGCATAAAAATAAAGTCGGCAAAGTGACTCACGCCCAAGTTAGAGAGATTGCCGAAAAGAAAATGGCTGATTTAAACGCGGACAATATCGAAGCGGCGATGAAAATGGTGGAGGGGACAGCCCGAAGCATGGGGATTGAAGTGATTGATTAAAAAAAGGAGCCGCTCCGGCTCTTTTTTGTTTGACAGAGCGACGGCCTCGTGATAGATTGAAAGCGGTTTTTTTAAAAATGAAAGGAGAGTTTTATGGAAAAAGAAGAAGCTTTTAGCAAAGGTAAATTCATTTTAATTGAGGGTCTGAACGGCTCTGGGAAAACCACCCAGGCCCAAAAATTAGCCGAAAGATTGAATTCCAGCGGCATTAAGACGCTTTTTAATCATGAGCCGACCAATGGCGATTTTGGCAAAATCATCCGCCAAGTGATCGAGAAAAAAATGGTTGACCGCGACCTGTTAAAAAGAGTTTTGAGAGCGGTGAATGAATATTTGGGAGATAAAGAGGCAATCAGCACCCGCCAATTTAACGGTCAGCTCAGTGCTATTTTACAAACTCTAAAACGGCATTCTCGTTTAAGCGAGAAAGAAAAGCAAGTTCTTTTTATCGCTGATCGGCTTGATGATATTTTAAATATCATTTTGCCGAATCTTAAAATCGGAACTTGGATAGTTCAGGATCGCTATGACCTTTCTTGCTATTTTCACGGGATGTCTAACGGCGTCAAATTCGAAAAATTAAAGGAACTTCATCGCGAGGGATTGAACGACTGTTATCCTGCTCCTGATATTTTATTTTATTATTGGGTTCCGGTGGAAGTCGGGCTCAAACGATTATTAGCCTCGGCTAAAATCATTGACTTTTATGAAAACCAAGAGAATTTAAAGAGAATCGAATTGGCGGCGAAAAAAATTTTGGGTTTTGAAACGAATAACCCTTCACCTCACCACTCTCTTATAAGCGAAATTTCTCTTTATGGCCAAAGTCGGAAAGTTTTTCTCATCAACGCCGAACCAACAATTGAGGAGGTCGCTGATGAAACTTGGCAATATGTCCGAAAAACCTTTAATCTCTAAAAGAAAAATTTGCAATCACACCAGCGTCGGTGTTATTTTGAAGGATTCGACCGGCCGCATTTTGCTGATTGACCGGAAAATTTTTCCTTTGTTCTTCACCTCGCCAGCCGGCCATTTAAAAGACGGAGAAAATCCGGAAATTGGGGCCAAGAGGGAAGTAGAAGAAGAGGTAGGGCTGGTCATTTCCAATTTGAAACTGGCATTGAATGAGCGATTTGAGAATCCTTGTTGCCGCGAAGACGGCAATTGGCATGAGTGGTGGGTTTATGAAGCCGATTACGAAGGGGAACTGAAGCCTTCCGAAAGAGAAACTAAAAAAGTCGGCTGGTGCAGTATCGCAGAAATAGAAAAATTAAGCGAAGAAGGCAAACTTGAACCGGTTTGGCAAGATATTTTCCAGAAATTAAAAATTCTCTGAAGTTAAACGAATGCCCTGTTTTTCAAGACAGGGCATTTTTATTTACTTTTCGATGATTTTATTTTATAATTGGTAGTGCTTCTTCATTAACTAATCACAAAATTAAAAGATTCAATGTTTTTTTACAGCAAAGAGCCAATTAAAAAAATTGTTTTTTGTTCCAGTCAGCGATTTCGGCGGGAGATGCTTCCCTTTATCAAAGAATTGAGAGCAATCATCGACAAAAACAAAGCCTCGTTTGCTATTTTAGAGCCAGATTTTGATGAGCTGCCGGAAGAATTTCTGAATATGTCGGAAAAAGACCGGTTAAAAAACGATAATTATCGCAAGCAATTGATTTGGGACGCCTCTAATCATCTTTTCAGCCGCGTGAAAAAAGCGGACATTGTTTTTATTTTCAATAAAGGCGGCTATGTCGGCGTTAATACCAGCGGCGAACTTTTTGCGGCGGCTGTCTTGGGTAAAAAAATCTATGCTCTCGAGGAAAAAGTGATGATGGGTAAATACCCCGATGATTTATACGAAGAACCTTTTGTTTCTTTTTTGATTTTTGGCGTTACGCCGACGCCAAAAGAATTTTTTGAAAAAATCAGCCAAGAAAGGTAATTTTATGTCTCAATATATTCCCACAATCGGTTTGGAGATACACATCGAATTAAAAACACGGACAAAAATGTTTTGCGTTTGTTTGAATGATTCGGAAGAAAAACATCCCAATATTAATGTCTGCCCAGTATGTCTGGCTCATCCCGGCACGCTGCCAACAATTAACGAAGAGGCTTTAAAATCGGTTTTAAAATTAGGCCTGGCTTTAAATGCTGAAATATCCGATGTCTCAAAATTCGACCGCAAAAATTATTTTTATCCGGATTTACCGAAAGGTTATCAAATAAGCCAGTATGATGCTCCGCTGTGTGTGGGAGGGTATTTGGGAATCCCAAGTTTTACTGAGGATATTGAGGCTAAAAAACCCCAAATTCCAAATCCTAAATCCCAAACAAATTCCAAATCCCAAATTCCAAAATGCAAAAAGATAAGAATTCAGCGCATTCATTTGGAGGAAGACACTGGGAAATTAATTCATTCTGATGACGGGAAGAATTCCTTTGTTGATTTTAATCGGACTGGCGTGCCCCTGGCTGAATTAGTGACTGAGCCGGATATTAGTTCGGCGCTTGAGGCGCGGCGATTTACTGAAGAATTACGCTCAATTTTGAGATATTTGGGAATTGCCAACGCCGATATGGAAAAAGGCGAACTGCGCTGCGAAGTGAACATTTCTTTAAATAAAGAAGGAGAAAAAGAGTTGGGGACTAAAGTAGAAATTAAAAATCTTAATTCTTTTCGAGCGGTTGAAGGAGCTATTGAATACGAAGTTAAGAGACAATCCGAGATTTTAGAAGAAGGCGGGAAAATTATTCAAGAAACGCGCGGCTGGGATGAGAGTAAAGGCGCGACCGTTTCCCAGCGTCAAAAAGAAGAAGCGCACGATTACCGCTATTTTCCCGAGCCCGATTTATTGCCATTAAAACCTAAAGAACTTTTTGATTTGGAGGAGTTAAAACGCGAGATACCGGAATTGCCCAATGACAAGCGTTTGCGTTTTATGAAAGAATTTGGTTTGAAATTCGGCGAAGTTGATTCGTTGGTGGCTGAACCTTTGGTGGCCCGATATTGTGAAGAGGTTGTTTCGGAATTGGATACTTTCGAAAAAACAATCGATAAAAGACGCGAAAAAAGAATTAAATTGGCTTATAATTATTTCACAAGCGATTTGAAAGGTTTGATGACTGAGGCTGGAATAAAAATTGAAGAACTGAAAATTTCACCGCATCATTTTGCTCATCTGGTAGATTTTGTCGACAAAAATATGATTTCTTCGGCTGCCGCCAAATCGGTATTAAAAGAAATTTTTGAAAGGGGTATTGATCCCGAATCAATTATTAAAGAAAAAAATCTTTTTCAAATATCCGATTCCAAAAATTTGGAAGAAGTAATAAATAGGGTGATTAAAAATAATCCCCAAGTAGTCAGCGATTATAAAAAAGGTAAGGAAAATGCCTTGCAGTTCTTAGTGGGCGAGGTGATGAAGGAAACAAAAGGCAGGGCCAATCCGACCGTGGTTTCAGAGCAGGTGAAAGCTCTATTGACAAAATAGAGCAAAATATGCTATAATATAACAGGTTAATCGACACAAAAAGTCGAAATTAAAAAAGGAGAAATGATATGGAAAAATTTGAACAACCTCAGCCAAAAAATCTAGACGAGGAAATCGCTCGTCTCGAAGAGGAGGTGGCGAATACAGAAAAAACCCTCAAGGACAATCCGGATTACGGACATCCGGAATTGCTGAGAACGGATTTGCACCGTGCCAAACAGAGGCTTTACGAATTGCGTAAGGCCAGAGAAGAGCAGAAACTGTAAAAGGAAGCCCCTTTCTTCTACCGAGAAGAAGGGGCTTTAAAATTTTTATTAACAAGTTTTTCAGCCTGGTGTTGATTGGAAACCCAATGAATTTCTTTGTCGCGTTTGAACCAGGTCATCTGACGTTTGGCATAACGCCAGATTTCTTTTTTTAACTTTTCAATCATTTCTTCTTTGGTGATTTTTTTGCGAAGATACAGACTAATCCAGCGGTATTCCAGTCCGAAATTGAAAAGTTGTTGCCAACCAACCCCTTTTTTATGAAGTTTTCTTACTTCCTCTATCATTCCCTGTTTCAATCTTTGAAGAAGCCGTTTTTCAATCAATTTTTTTAATTCTTTCGGTTCTTTTTTGAGGCCGATTTTCAAAACCTCATAATTTCTTTGTTTTTGAATTGGTGGAACCGGTTTTTTAGAAACCATCACAATTTCCAAGGCGCGGATTAACCGGCGCCGGTTGTTTTTATCAATATTTTTGGCTCGGTTTGGGTCCAAATTTTTTAATTTTTGGAATAATTTTTCCGTAGTTAATTTTTCTAATTTTCGGCGAAGAGAAAGAGACGGTTTAATTTCGGGAAAAACAAAATTATCAACGATGGCATCGATATAAAAGCCCGTGCCGCCGCAGATAATCGGCACTTTGCCTTTTTTGAGGATTTTCTCAATCGCTTTTTTCGCCAGTTTTTGATATTGAGCAACAGTAAAGGTTCTTTTCGGCGAAGCAACATCTAAAAGATGGTGAACAACGCCTTTATAAATATAAGGACGTCCGACGTCCTTAGAGACGTCGGACGTCCCGAATATTGAATTCTTTGGTACCTTACCGGTGCCGATATCCATTCCTCTATAAACTTGCCGTGAATCCGCCGACACAACTTCGCCGTTGAATTTTTTGGCGATTTCAACCGCCAAATCAGATTTGCCAGAAGCATTCGGTCCCATGATCACTATTAATTTTTGTTTTTTTGCTTTCATATTCAAAATATACAATATAAAAAATTTTCAAAAAGGGCAACAAAAAATTCCCAACTCACAAGTCGGGAATTTTTTATATCTTTTTCGGTTGGGGAATCAATTCGTGGCAATTCTTGATGAATTCTTCAATTGGAACGGTTTTTATTTCTTTTTGACCGCGTTCACGCACCGCCAAATTGTTGGAATTCATTTCTTTGTCGCCAATAACAATGATATAAGGTATTTTTTCCAGTTCGGCCTCGCGGATTCTTTTGCTGATAGTGGCATTCAAATTGTCAATTTCAACCCGGAAGTTATTTTCTTGGAAAATTTTGGCGATTTTTTCCGCGTATTTTTTATGTTTTTCGGATACTGGCAAAAGTTTAATTTGGATCGGCGCCAGCCAAAAAGGAAAGGCACCGGCATAATGTTCGATAAGCGCTCCGAAAAATCTTTCCAAGGAGCCCATCAAAGCCCGGTGAATCATATAGGGCTGATGAAATTTTCCGTCCTGACCGACATATTCCATTTTGAAACGTTCGGGCATGTTAAAGTCAAATTGGATGGTGGTGCACTGCCATTCGCGACCCAAAGCGTCTTTGATTTTAATGTCAATTTTTGGGCCGTAAAAAACGCCGCCGGCTTTGTCGATGTTGTAAGAAAGTTTGGCTTTGCGAAGAGCCGCCTCGAGGGCTCTTGTTGCGGCCAGCCATTTTTTATTGTCACCGACTGCCTTTTCTGGTTTGGTGGCGAGATAGATGTTGAATTTCTCAAAGCCGAAACTGCGGAGAATATAAAGAGAAAAATTCAAAACTTTTTTGATTTCTTCGGGCATTTGTTCCGGAGTGCAGATTAAATGGGCATCGTCTTGAGTGAATCCCCGAACTCTCAAAAGTCCGTGCAGCACCCCGGTTTTTTCATAACGATAAACCGTTCCCAACTCCGCCCAGCGCAGAGGCAACTCGCGGTAAGAATGCATTTTATTTTTGTAAATTAAAATGTGGAATGGGCAGTTCATCGGTTTAATAAAATATTCATCTTCGTCAATTGGCATCGGGCTATACATATTTTCTTTGTAAAAATCCAAGTGGCCGCTGATTTTCCAGAGATCGGACTTGCCGATATGGGGCGTGAAGACAATCTCATAACCATTTTTGTAATGGGCTTTTCGCCAGAAATCTTCCATCACAACGCGGATTCTGGAGCCTTTCGGATGCCAATAGACCAAACCCGGTCCGAATTCTTCGTGAATGCTGAATAAATCCAAATCCTGGCCGAGTTTGCGATGGTCGCGCTTCTGGGCCTCTTTAAGCATTTTTAGATATTCTTCCAGTTCGTCTTTTGTATTGAAAGCTAAGCCGTAGATTCTGGTGAGCATCGGGTTTTTTTCATCGCCCCGCCAGTAGGCGCCGGCGATTTTTTCCAATTTAAAAGCATTTGGTTTTATTTCGCGGGTGTTTTTAATGTGAGGGCCGGCGCATAAATCAATAAAGTTGCCGGATTCGTAAATTGAGGCCTGGCTGGCTTTTTTCCGCGTTTTTTTAGCGGCTTCGGTGGTGCCGAATTTTTTTAAATTCCGTACCAGTTCCACTTTAAACGGCTGATTTAATTTTTTGAAAAGTTTTTCGGCTTCAGCGAAAGAAACCAGCTTCTTTTTGAAAGGGATGTTCTTTTTGATTAACTCCCGCATTTTTTTTTCGATTTCCGCGAGTTCGTCTTCTTCAATCGGCCGCGGCAGAAGAAAATCATAATAAAAGCCGTTTTCAATGGTCGGCCCGATGCCTAATTTGGCTTTGGGAAATTTTTCCAAAACCGCCATTGCCATTAAATGGCTAAGGGAGTGTCGGATTTTCTCAATTTTGTGAACTAAAACTTCACTATGTCGTTCAGAGAGGTTTTTCTTCATGTTTTTTTCAGCATTATTTAACAATACTGACTTCTTCGCAGATAATTTTTAGGCCGTTGTAATTTGTGTCGAGGCGGCCCTCGACTACTATTATATTATCTTTTTGCCAAATTGTTAATGTTTTTTCCAGGGTGTTGGGGAAAACCGTGATTTCGATATTGCCGTTTAAATCTTCCAGTTTTGCCACGAGCATCGGCTTGCCAGTTCTAGTTAAAATCTTTTTTATATCGTTCACCAGGCCAACGACTTTGACTCTTTTGTTCAGCATTTTTTCGGAAAGGTCGGAAATAGTTAATTTGGTTATTTGAGAAATTTTTTCTTTGTAAGGATTTAAGGGGTGGCTGGAAAGATAAAGCCCCAGAAGTTCTCTTTCCCATTTCAATTTTTCTTCTTGAGGCATCGAGTCGGTTTTTTTCAATCGCAAAGGGGAGAAACTCATTTCTTTGACGAAAAGATTGATTTGAGGGCTTAAGTCCGCTTTTTTGACATCCTGATTATAGCGGAGCAATTCGTCAAGATTAAACAGCAGTTCGCCGCGCTCAGCCAAATTATCAAAAACTCCGGCTTTAATCAAACTTTCCAAAGATTTTTTGTTCAAATCTTTATGGCTGATTCTTTTTAGAAAATCTTCGATGTTTTTGAAAGGACCGTTGTTTTTTCTTTCTCTGATGATTTCATAAACGATGTTTTGGCCGACATTTTTAATGGGTAAGAGCCCGAAGCGGATGGCATTTTTATTTGGCACGACGCTGTATTTTTCAAAACTTTCATTGATATCCGGCGCTAAAACCTCAATTTTCATTTTCCGACATTCAGTAATCAGTTCGGCGGTTCGCTCCACTTCCACTGCCTCGTTATTCATCACGGCGGTCATAAACTCAAGCGGGTAATGACTTTTTAAATAAGCGGTGCGATAGGCGATTTGAGCATAAGAAGCGCTGTGGCTTCGGTTAAAGCCGTATGCGGCAAACGGCTCGATGAATTCCCAGATTTTTTCGGCAATT
>Ga0210057_1002279_pt1 | contig 27713 bp, 29 predicted proteins | sample CryGeyCG2114_010_2_FD_183968 | JGI IMG/M metagenome (GOLD analysis project Ga0210057, IMG submission 183968) | Groundwater microbial communities from aquifer - Crystal Geyser CG10_big_fil_rev_8/21/14_0.10 (SPAdes) (version 2) | ecosystem: Environmental > Aquatic > Deep subsurface > Groundwater ...
GTCATAAATCAAATTGGGTACCACCAATTGATCATCCATGGAGACGGTATAATTATGCATAAATCCTCCGAGAAGGAGGACACATTACAAAGTTTAAGGGGTATGACATTTTCATTTTGGTTTGACACTATAGGATATTTGTAATTACAAGTTATTAGCTTTTCGAGATATGATAAGCCACAATTGCTGCAGAGACAATCACGTTTAACGATTTATTTATTCCCCACATTGGGATTTCGACGATCTGATCGGCTGTGTCAAGTGTCTCAGGTAGTACTCCAAAAGTCTCATTTCCGACGATTAGAGCAAGTGGCTCAGTGTATTTGGCTTTTTTATAGGAAATAGAGTTTTCAGATTGTTCTATTGCTACGATTTGTATATCAATGATTTCATTTCTAAGCTCCCTTATCGCCTCAATTGTTGTTTTTTTATATGTCCATGGGACGATCTTGTAAGTTCCGACACTGGCTTTTTTGATTTTATGATTTGGAGGGATCTCCATCTGACCACAAAGAAATATCTTGGTCACAGTTAGTGCATCTGCCAGTCTGAAAAGGCCACCGATATTGTAAGTGTCATAAACATTTTCCAAAATAAGATAGATCGGTTGTCTTTTAATATTATCCCTTAAAACTTGCGCTTCAGTGAGTGAAATATTGCGAAGTTGTTTTGAATCAAGTTTTGTCATGTGATCTGTACCCCTTTTAATGGACACTTAACGAACCCCTAACCCTCGGTCTGAGTTAAAGATGATTTCTAAATTCAACTGGGGTCATTTTTTTTCTGGTCCACTGCTTTCTTTCGTAGTTATAGTATCTCATGTATTCTTTGATAGCAAAGCGCAATGCTTCGAATGATTTACAGGATTCATAATCCAGTTCGTCTTTCATATGGCCAAAGAATGACTCAATTGGCGCATTGTCGATGGATTTTCCTTTGCCAGACATTGATTGAATCATCTTCAACTCTTTCACAATTTTAATGTACGTTGGATTGGTGTAGTGAAATCCTTGATCCGAATGAATCATGATGTCTTCATATGAATCAAGCCTCATTTTCAGCCTCAAGGTATTTAACTTGTAACTCAAGCCGTCTCATCTTGTCTGCAGAATCCTTTGATCCTCGGTCTGATTGTATACCTCCTCGCTTAGTTAAACTCTCTAAATCCTCCTTTCTCTGTCATACGTCTCCAATCTTTGATGATGTACTTGCAGTAATTCTTCTTCCATATATTAACGTCGAAACCAGCTTGTTTCCAGATTTCATCTGGACTAATTCCTTCGACATACAACTCCAAAGCACGTTTTTTGAATTCAAAGGTGTAATGAATCGACCGTTTGGTGCACGCGAACACGCACGGATGTTGCTGAAACTTTGCAATTTGTTCACTTGAAAATATTGTCCTCATATTCTTTTGTTAATGATTAATTCTAACAAAAGAAGCAATGGATTCACATTTCGTGTCCACTTTATGGGGTACAGATCAATGAGCCCGAGGTGGGAATCGAACCCACGGCCTTCTTCTTACCAAGAAGATGCTCTACCACTGAGCCACTCGGGCATGAAATTCAATTTTAGCATACATTTTCTGTTCCTCATTCATTATTCAATAAAAATAAAGTTGAGAGAATGTGAAAAATGGATATTGTATAGTATATATATGGCAAAAGAACCTGATGAGTCACCGCAGCAACCACCATTTTTAGTTTATCTGAAAGTTGTTACATTATTATTCATATTTGGCACTGGGATTTTTCTCATGAATACTGTAGCTTTAAACTCGCAAAGTGTGAAAAATGATAAAGGAAGCTATACGTTTGATGGATTAAAAAAGTTTTTAACAAAAGAAGGTGTTAAAGAAGTGATTGACCAAGAAATTAGGACGAATGAGTCCTATAGAAAAGTGACTTCAGAAGTTGGAAAAAAATCAGAAGATATTTTAGGTGAGGCAACCCAAATCAAAGACAAGGCGATTAAAACCACATCAGAGTCAGTCCAGGATTATGTTTATGATCAAACCTTTGGAGCAGTCATTCAAACCGTTCTAGATCGTCTCCCTGAGAGACAACGGCAACAAGTTCTTGAAAATATCTGCAAAGGTCAATAAGCATTGTCAATTTCGCCAATATGTGTTAACCTAAGTGCTACTTATGGACATCAAATATTTCGGTCATTCATCTTTTCAAATTCGAACCAAAAATGCAAAAATTGTTACTGATCCCTTTGATCCAGAATATATTGGACTACCCTTTGCAAAGGTAGAGGCAGACATTCTCACCATTTCCCACGAGCACCGCGATCACAATTTCAAAGGAGGAATAAAAGGCGAGCCGCTCGTCCTTGATTGGCCGGGAGAGTTTGAAAAAAATGGAGTTAGAATAAATGGTTTTGATTCATTTCATGATGCGGTCGGAGGAACAGAGCGAGGTAGCAATGTGATGTACAAGTTTGAGGCTGATGGTTTTTCCGTTCTTCACCTTGGAGATTTGGGGCATTTGCTAGACGAGGCGATGATTGAGATGATCGGAGAGGTTGACGTCTTACTAATTCCAGTTGGTGGCAAATATACAATAAATCTAACAAATGTTGTCAAGACAATAAATAAGATAGAGCCACGCATCGTAATTCCTATGCATTACGGCAACCCAGAATTAAAACAAGATATTTTTGGCGAGCTTGCAGTGCTTCCAGTCTTTCTAAAAGAAATTGGAGCGTCAGACATCATACCTATTGACATGCTGACATTAAAACAAGAAGATGCGACCGACAACGTCCAAGTAGTCATCTTGAATATATAGACTACAATATGTTAGTATAACTTCCCCATGGATAATAAAGCTTCGACTCTCTATAAAACGCCTCCACATGATGATGAAGCTGAAAAGTCTATTCTTGGCGCAATTCTTATTGACTCTCAAGCAGTGGCATTGGTCGCCGAATTTATAGTTCCAAGGCATTTTTACGATCGTAAACACCAACTCATTTTTGAAACGATGCTCTTACTTTTTGAAGAACAAACTCCGATTGATGTCATTACTCTGAAAAACAAGTTGACAGAAAAAGGGATTATAAAGCATTGTGGCGGTCCAAAATACTTGTCTGAACTTTTAAATGCAGTTGCTACCTCAGCTTACGTCGAACAGTATGCCCATATTGTAAAAGGACTTTACACGAAAAGAATGTTAATCGACATATCTTCGCGCTCGGTTGAAAAAGCATTTTCTTCGGAAGGGGAGATTCAAGAGCTCATAGACAGCATCGAATCTGAAATTTTTTTACTTGCCCAAGAAAATCAACATCGTGATTTTATTCCATTAAAGGAGGTTTTGAACGAAAGTTTTGAGAAACTTGAGGAGTTTATGAAGAGCGGAGTCGGTCATCGTGGAGTGCCAACGGGATTTAGTACTCTTGATATGAAACTGTCTGGTTTGCAAGATTCAAATCTCATCATTCTTGCCGCGAGGCCTGGAGTAGGAAAAACCTCATTTGCACTAAATATAGCTTTAAATATCGCAATGATTCAAAAGAGACCAGTCGGATTTTTTTCTCTTGAGATGAGTAAGGAAGAACTCGCGGATCGTCTACTTGTAGGCCAATCGGACGTTGATGCCTGGAGATTGAAAACGGGCAAGCTTTCAGATTCAGACACAAGTCGAGTGATAAAAGCAATGGGAGAGCTTTCAGACGCTCAAATATTTATTGACGACACCCCAGGAATGTCGATCATGGAGATGCGGACAAAGGCCCGCAAGCTCAAAGCCGAGCGAGGACTTGATTTAATCATCGTTGATTATTTACAGTTAGCACAAGGCGGGAAACGATTCGAATCTCGTGTTCAGGAAGTTTCATATATCTCACAAGGATTAAAAAATCTTGCTCGTGAGCTAAAGACTCCAGTTCTCGCATTATCCCAACTTTCCCGCGCTGTGGAACAGCGCGGAGAAAAAAGACCACAACTTGCAGATCTTCGTGAATCTGGGGCCATAGAGCAGGATGCAGACGTGGTAATGTTCATTTATTCAGAAGGAAATGATGAAGATTTACTTGAACCAAGTCAGCGCGCCGTGAAGCTCAGTATTGCCAAACACCGAAATGGTTCGACCGGAGACATTGATCTGATATTCCGAGGAGATCGTATCAAGTTCTACACGGTCGAAAACAATCATGGCCTTTGACGTTGTTAAAACCCTATTAGCTCATTTCTCGCTCAATGAGAGTGCGAATGTAATCTGCTTTACTGATACTCATTTCTTGAGCTTTATCCATCAGAAATGTATTAATATCTCGACTTAACATAAGATTAAATCGGTAACTAAGTCGTTGTTTTTCAATAACTTGTGCAAAATCCTGGAAGTTTTTCTCAAGCTTTTTTAGATTATCAAGTTCATAATTTTTAGTGTTTACTAGTCTACTTTCTCCAAGCTCCAACGACTGCGTACTTCCTTTTGGCTCCAAAATAAGCATAGGCTTGTGTTGAAGAAGAGTAATTGTTAGTAATCTTCCAAGGTCAAAGTTCGTCTGTGAGACTTCAGCAACAATTCCATCTGCCTTTTTAATTTCCTTCATCGTTTGTGCGAGATGATCGGGCTTATTTTTGGTAGAATCATTAAATGATAAATCAGTCACTGTCCCAAATTGACTTTTTAGAACGGGAAGGATCGCAGAATGGGTTTTTTGGTCCGAAGACACTGAGATGTATAATATATTCATATGTGATTATTCTATCACAAGATGTTACCCAATTACATTACATTAATTGTTATTTAACTAAATTATGAGTATTGAAGATGTATATATCAAATATAAGATAATGCCAAATCTGAGGTTGCACCAATATCGGGTTGCTGCAGTAGGGAGGATGATTGCAGAAAAATTTGAAGCGACAAATATTGAAATTGAAAATATTACTATCGCTTGTCTATTACACGATATGGGAAATATTATCAAGTTCCGCCTTGATCTTTTTCCAGAGTTTCTTAAGCCTGAGGGTTTAAATTTCTGGAAAGCGGTTCAAAAAGATTACTTCAAAAAATACGGTTACGATGAGCATGTTGCAACAATAAAAATTGCCGAAAGTATTCTAAATCCAAAAAAGGAAGCTGACAGAATTTTAGAACTAATTGATGCAATATCTTTCAGTGAAGCTATAACAAATTCTATATGCGACGATTTTAATCGTAAAATCGTCGCATATGCTGATACGCGAGTCGATCCACATGGAGTGACATCTCAAAATGATAGATTGCAAGATGGTAGGAAGCGTTTTAGGATAAATAAAAAAGCCAGTACAAACGAGTATTTTGAAAGCATGGCTGCAGGTTTGAAAAAAATTGAGAAACAAATATTTGATGAAATCGACATTGAACCTCAAGACATTACGGAAGAATATGTGAAGGAAATTGTCAAAAAAGTTCAGTTCTACACCATTTGAAATGATTGTTGGCAGACTCCATTACTTTAACTGATATGTGAAAATATCGTGCGCCCCGGTAGCTTTATCCAGATGCTTTTTGCTTGAAATTGGGTAAAAGTATGAAATGACACGAACTGGTTTCCCTAGTTTTGAAATCAAATTCCAAACTCTCTCAGTAAACCAAGGCGAGATGTAAATGTAGAAAATTGCATCTTTTGAGTTATCGATGTAGTTTCCGAAGTTGTAATCAAATTTAAACATATCGCCCCAGATGATGTGAATTTGCTCCTTGTTGGGGTGAAAAAAACGGCAAACCATTAAAAATGCAACAAGTAGAATATTTATCTCAATTGCAACAAATACAGTGTCTAAATTTTTGTTGTATGCTTCGCTAGCTGCTTTAAATAGGACGGTTCCATCTCCTGCTCCTAAGTCGAAAATAACCTGATTATTTTTAAGCTTAAATGTTTTTATAATAAGCGAAAGATCTTTATGATTAGTAGGGAAATATGGGATTGGGGAGACACGCGATGAGAAAAAATAAAAAACGATAGCTAAGATTGCGACTGGTATAAGTAATGCTGTCATATTGGAGAAATTATAGCAGAAAGTTAGAAAAAATAGGTATTGTTCAAGCTTCAAACAATTTTTACCTTCATAAGTATTTTTATTGACAAAACTCCGATTGTGTATCCGATTAACGCTCCGAATATTACATCAAGAAGATAATGACAACTGAGATATATTCTTGAAAATGAGATCAAAAATGCTATAAAGTAGTAAATCCAGGCACGTTTTTTATCAAAATATGCGAAAATCACAGCTCCAGCAAAAGCTCCGGCAGCATGACCGGAAGGAAAACTAAAATCAGAGGGACAAAACGTTTCAAGTAGTCCTTGTTCAATCCATGGGCGAGTGCGGTGAGCGATATTTTTTATCACAATATTCACAAGAACTGATGTAATGCTAAAGCTTGTCACAAAAGCAAGAAAAAAATGATGATGGGTTTTGTCTTTCTGTTCATTTCGCCAAAACACAAAAAAGAGTATGATCCAAACGATCATAGTGAGCCCGAGAAGGGAGAAAAATGAAAAAAAGGTATCAAAAAACGCATTGTGGGGAAGAAGTGAAGATAGGCGTGCTGTAATTGCCTGATCAAATTGGAAGATGGCACTAATCATGACTTATAGATATATATATCATGAATGCCTTTGATTTTTTCATCCTCTCTCTTATTTTCTATTGGATAAAAATATGATACGATTCGTGCGTTAAGTTTTTGGTCTTGAATCGTATGTGCGGTTGCTTCGGTAAACCAGGGAGAAATGTATATATAAAAAACACGCTGAGAATACTTTTTGAGCATTGGTGCATAATCAATCTTAAACATGTCGCCCAAAATGAGCCTTATGTTTGCTTTATTGGGATGAAAGAATCTGTATATCCACATATATGCGATTAGAACCGGGTTGATATCGATTGCGATAAAATATGTATTTAATTTGTCTTGATAGGCTTTTGTAGCTGCCGCAAAGATGATCGTGCCGTCTCCTGCACCAAGATCAAGAATTACTCCATCCTTTTTCATATCAAGCGCCTTGATGATCTTGTCAAGGTCTTCTCTGTTAGTTGGAAAATAGGGGATAGGGGAAACTTTTGAGGTAAAAAAAAAGAAAAAAAAGAGAAGCAGAAAAGGAATGATAATGTATATCATGAGTCGATTATACCAATTATTTTTTTAAACAAACAGTATATTATAAAAGTTACTCTTGACGTTTATTTAGAATAAGGTAAATAAACATCGGGTACTTTTGACTATTTAGGAAATGATGGTGCCCGAGGTAAAAGCCGAACTCACATGAACCGAAGTTCACAGGTTTTTGACCCACCAAAAATATGTGGCGCGAGAGGGAGTCGAACCCTCACGAGGTTGCCCTCATCAGTTTTTGAGACTGACTTGTCTGCCATTCCAACATCGCGCCATATTTGAACCACTATCACTGGGTCAACATACTTCCATTCAAGCCAAATTATATCAAAGAAGTGATCGGGTAATGTAACAACGGGTCAAAATATTATAAGTCCTTATATGTATTTGTCGAAAGAGTTGCATTTTCCCTCCAATTGATGTATATTTTGTCTGAATCAAAAGTATAATAGTAAAAAATACCCATTTTCCTCATTATTATTTGCACATTTTTGTATGAAACAGAAACAGGATTACGTCAAAGTCTCCAGTTATGAAGGTCGAAAAGGAGAGGTCAAAAAAGTTGTATTGCTGTATTCGGGCGGACTTGACACCTCGGTCATGCTCAAATGGATTCAGGATGAGTATAATGCAGAAGTCATCGCGCTCACCATAGACATTGGACAACAAGCTGATGATCTTGGAAAGATTCACGAAAAAGCTCTCAAACTTGGTGCTATAAAGGCCATGGTTATCGATGCTAAAGACGAGTTTGCAGAAGAGTACATTGCAAAAGGAATAAAGGCAAATGCGTCATATCAGGGGAGATATTATTTAGCAACTTCAATGGGTAGGCCACTTCTTGCCAAATGGGCAGTAAAAATTGCCGCTCAGGAAGGTGCCGACACAATCGCACACGGATGTACCGGAAAAGGGAATGATCAGGTTCGGATAGAAGGTAGCGCATTAGCGTTAAATCCTGATATAAAAATTATTGCTCCTGTCCGAGAATGGGGAATGGGAAGAGATGAAGAATTAGAATATGCTAAAGAGCATAATATTCCGGTAAAACAAACTGCGGATAAAATTTATAGTTATGATGATAATCTCTGGGGGGTTTCTGCTGAAGGCGGTGAAATAGAGAATCCGGCATTAATTCCAAATCTCGAAAAAATCTTAGTAGTTTGTAAATCACCCAAAAACGCTATAGATAAAGAAGAGATAATTACTATTTCTTTTGTAAAAGGCATTCCTGTAGCAATTAATCAGAAGAGATATAAACTTTCTCGATTGATTCAGGGATTGAACAAAATAGGTGCTAAACACGGCATTGGGATTGCTACTCATATAGAGGATCGAGTTGTTGGACTAAAAATTAGAAATGTGTATGAAGCTCCTGGAGCAGAAATTATTACAATAGCACACCAGACACTAGAAAAATTTGTCTGTACTCGATCTGAGAATGAATTTAAGAATGCTATTGATATAAAATGGGCATATATGTGTTACGGCGCTCTATGGAGTGATCCTTTGATGTCTCACTTAAACGCATATACAAATGATGTCAATCAAAAAGTGACCGGAGAAGTCAAGGTAAATCTGTATAAGGGAAAGGTAGAGGTACAAGCTCTAGAAACCCCAAATAGTGTCTTTAGTGAAAAGTTAGTGACATTTATGGCATCGAGCGATTTTAATCAAAATGCAGCTCCTGGATTTACCGAGTTGTATACACTGCAGATGAGAATGGCCCAAAGAAGTGAAAAAACCGCCCTGTTGTCAATCGGATCAAGGGAAAACAAGATGAAGCTGAAAAAGACGGTTCATACCCTGTCTGACATGGGGTATAAGCTCTACGCGACGTACAAAACGCATAAATACCTGACACGCGAAAAGATCGAAGCGATTCTTGTGAATAAGATTTCCGAGCCGAATAAAAAACCAAATCTGAAAGATATGCTTGAATCAAATCGGTTTGATCTCATCATCAATATTCCAACTGCCCCTGATAAGGAAGAGCGTTCAGACAAAGAACTTACCGATGGACAAGTCATAAGGCAGATGGCGGTTAAAAACAACGTGAAAATGGTGACATCCGTTGAAGTTGCAAAAGAGATTGTGAAGAAATTGCAGGCAGGACGAGTGAAGAAGTGATTATTTTGACCAAAAGATTTGCGGATTTTGTATGAGTGGTGGATGGTTGCCACATATGTGGCAACCATCCAAAGTCCAATAGCTGACTTCAATTGTTCCGTCTTGTAGAGTAGCCTCAACTGCAAACTCAGTTCCAGTTGTTCCCGTAATAGTGCTTACTGATACAATGGCACATGATCCTTGAATAGTCATTTCTGTATATCCGATTGTTCCACCATTTGTGCCTGCGATAAGCGCACCCATAAACGAAGGTCTTTCAAACATACATTCAGTTGAATTGTTTATGCTATCCCCAGAACTTTTCTCCCGTTAACAGTGGCGATTTTGACCAACTCATCAAGATCCATAAAACGATTGCCAATTGCCATAAGCTTCAGTTCGCTCCACATATCGCCATCGGTAAACGGAAGCATATAATCTGCGATGTTGTCTGAGCCTATCGCAACAGTGATACCATGTTTGACGAGCTCATCAACTGGGGTGAGTGCGTTGTGAAATGGCTGGCTCTCTTCATGTCGTGGGGCATCGATCCAGGCGGTAGGGCAGCCGATAATCATAACCTTAGCTTGTTGTAATTTTTTATACACTTTCTTGCGATAAGCCTTTGGGTGCGCAGCAAGTGAGATTGAGTGAATTGCAACCACCTTGCCTTGCATACCGTACTCTATAGTTTTATCTGCAAGCATCTCTGTTTCCTTATCAGAGTGGAGATTAAATTGATCTACGTGAACGTGTACCATTTTCCCTAATTTTTTAGCTGTAGAAAGTAAAATATTAAAATGCTCTTCGCCTTTACCATAATCACGTTCATCCCTTTTGGGAAGCCCTCCGATAATGTCTACCATCTCAGCGCCAATATCAAACCATTTTCGAGCTGCAGGTTCTATAACGCCCTTCAATGTTTGTCCGATTAATACCACTTCTATTTGGTCTTGATAACTTTCTTTTGCCTTTAGTGCAGCCTTAATCGCACGATCTTCTACAATTGGGTCAACATCGATAAATGATCCAACTGCAGTTACTCCCTGATCTATCATGAGCTCAAGCGCCTTTGAAATCCGCCTGTAATACTCATCTTCTGAAGCGTGTTTTACAGCATCAACAATATCCCATTTTTCCTCAAGCATGTATTTTTTGTAAATATCGAGACTATCTGGGCTGATGGTGAAGGCACGGTCAATATGAGCGTGAGCATTTACCCATCCCCCATTTTTTTTAATTTCTCCGATGATTAGATCTTTGAAGTTCCAGTGGATTGACATATAAGTTAAATTGCTAAACTGCTAAATTGCTTTCAATCTCTTCTCAACAGTATGAATAATTGTTGATACCGCTTTTTCATTCTTTCCACCACGTGGGACGATGATATCGGCAAATTCCTTCGTGGGTTCGACAAATTTCTCATGCATTGGTCGTGCAAAAGCAATGTACTGTGCGTACACAGAGTCGAGCGTCCGACCACGTTCCTCAAAATCGCGTTTTGCGCGTCTTAAAATACGAATATCAGCAGGGACGTCGACAAAAACCTTCAGATCCATCAAATCGCGTAAAGCTGGATCGTCAAATATCAAAATACCTTCGATGATGATGAGTGGGGCAGGATCAGCGTGGGTTGTTGTGGCGGCTTTTCGTGTGTGATTGGTAAAATCATATATGGGGACATCGATCGATTTTCCGTCGAGAAGCTGTTTGAGGTGAGCGATAAATAAATCAGTCTCGAGTGCATCGGGGTGATCATAGTTTGTCTTGATCCGTTCTTCCATCGATTTTTCCGACTGGTCCTTATAGTAGCGATCATGGGGGATGTAGACGGCTTTATCTCTAAAATAGTCCTGAATTTTTTCAGAAATAGTTGTTTTACCAGAACCGGTGCCACCGGCAATGCCGAGGATGAAAGGAGTGTGCATAGTTGTCATATCTTAGAATGATTTTGGAGAAAATGCAATCAAAGTTATTGCATGGTGCGATGCGGTCAAGTGGAATGAGTATTTACAGAGAGGCTCGAGGGAAGCGACAAGCTCCACACACCGCGCTGACTGAAGGTGAAATTATCTGAATTGTCAGGATCGGCACATTGAAACCCAGCTTCTTCAACTGGTGTACTAGTATCAATAATGCCATAAGAAATTAATTCCATAGTCGTGGCGTTTTTCCTTACAAAACGCACTGCATGTGGATGTTGTGGGTCGCCTGTTTTAATCATCATACGTGGTGTAATGACACCTGCAGCATTTAGCACATATGAATCATTTTGAGATAGATCGAGAGTTTGAAAAGCATATTGTGAAAGATCTGCAAGATTAGTTGGGATCGGGAGATCGTTTTTTGATACTGATATGTCTGCTCCTTGAAGACCATCTAAACCGTCATAGTGTGCTGTGACTACTCTCCAGTTCCCGGTTAAGTCCAGCAGGGCAGACGCAAATTGTACTTGCAAAACACCGTTCACATTTGTTCTTGTAAGAATTGTGGATGAAGCTTCACCAAGTGTTTGCACATCGCCGCCATGTTTGCCCATAAGTAAAGTAAAAGGCATACAGTTGGGATCGGGGTCGATCATGAGCCAATCTTGAGAATCGAGTCCTAATCGAGAAACAAATTGTTTTAAATTATTAAACCCATGAGAACCCATTGTTGTGAGTATTTCGTCGAATCCTATCGGTGATTTTGGGACAGGGTGTATAGTATCAAGACGCATGACAGACCCAGGCATCATTTGTGTATATATTTTGTATCTATGTTGTGCTTCAGGGCTCATATTGTGCGTATTATATATCATAAACTCCACACGCGCACACATAAAAGTATTATAAGCTATTATAACACATGCAAGAGCTGAATCTACCTTTATTTCCTCCAGATATACCGACTGCCATTGATATTAAAACTTCAAACGGCAACTATGACCAAGTGGATTATGGAGAAGCCTTCGCTAATACTCTCCGATCTTTTCTTTTACACAAAGAAAATTCAGCATTTGGGAACAAACTAAGAAGAGCTATGGATGATCCTGAGCTCGCTCATCATGGACACCATCATTCACGGCATGTGGAAAAAGCCGCAGAGTGGGCGCTCAGAATGATGCTACAAAAAGGGAAGTTTGATACTTGTGCGCTTGGTTTTCAAGAGGATATCGTGGCATTTTCCCTATTTCATTATCTTCACGATCTCGATCAGCAGATGACGGCATTGTGCAATGTAGATTCGAAAAAATATCTCAGAGATCAGGATAGGACAACATCTATTAGTGAAAAGAGGGGACACGGTATTGCAGCTGCTGTTATAGCTCTTGCGCTTGCACAAGATATCGCTGATTCTACGGGAATTTCTCTGGATCAAGCCAGACGAATTATGTCATCTTCCGCGATCATGATGCTTCGGCATGACGAGCCAGAACAGTTTGATAAGACGTTTAATCAAGACAATTCAAAGGGATATACGATTGAAAACGGCAAGCAGATCCCACTTTCAGGAGGGGAGCTGTATAATTCATTTATTAACGACCAACTCGACGTCTTTACACTTTCACCGAGCCAGCTCATATATGTGTTGGACAGAGCAAAATCGAAGCATCACAATGCCATTCCAGGGTCATTCTATGGGCTTGATCCGAGTTTTGAAGAAGAGCACTTAGAGATTTTACATAGTTTGGCAAATGATGAAAATCCGTTGTTTGACACTCAAGATCAGTCTTCCCAGCAGACACGAGAGCGTATTGTAGATCTTTCTGAAATTGCTTACTGGGCAGATATATCTGACATGATCAGTCCGTATACCGATCAAATTACACGAACTCTACTCACACAATATTCACTGCAGCGGCCTTTGAGCGCATTTTCTGATAGTAGTCGTACTGTCGAAGAATCTTTCCAAGCAGTCATGGGAAATGAAGGAGGTTCTCTCCGAGGTGATGATGAGCGTATCTTCTGGGAGCTCGTGCATGCTGGGAGCTTCAGAGAAAATTCATTTATAGCAGATGACCCAGAAATCTATAAATTCACCCGTGAGCACGTCATGCTTAGTGCGATTGCATTTAAGCGATTTGGTGAAGCAATAATCCAGAAACAGTATGCTATTATCAATGAGCTATATATCGCGAGGCTGAATAGGTATACGGAAAAATACATGAAAAGATGGAAACATAGCCCTGAAGAAAATATTTTGATAGAGCATGTTTTTCACAAAAGAGTTAAGCAAATAATTGATGAAAAAAATGCATTGTTACTACACGTCAGTTCAGTCAAACCCGGATGCGATATATCGAGTCGCGAGGAGATGGATACCAAACTGAGGAAGTTTCAGGAATTGTCTAGTATGGTTATTGATATGCTAAAAAACAAACTTGGAGTCGATGACGCTCAGATGGCAAAGTATGAAGGTACTGTCTCGGATTTTTCTCCTGCTGAAACTCAGTTTTACACAGCAAGCGACTCGCTCCCAATTCGTGGATTTAAAATATTAGAAAGTGGGCAAATTATAGTATCTAGTAGAATAGAATAATATGAGCGAAAAGTTTTCAAACAAATCAATTTCTCAACTTCTTCGAAATGTTGCAACAGTGTATCTACTGCTTGAGGGATCTGAGTCAGAAAAAAATAATCGTTTTAAAATAATTGCATACCAAAAAGCTGCTGATATTGTCGAGCAAATGCCTGAAAATTTGTATGAAGTCTGGAAGATCGGTAGGCTTCAAAAAGTACCAGGAATTGGGCCTGGTATTGGTTCAAAACTGGATGAGTATTTTCGGAGTGGGAGATCAGAGCGCTTTGAAGAAATTCTCGCCATGATTCCCTCTACTGTTTTTACTTTGATGAAAATTCCTGGAATGGGTCCCAAGAAAGCTTTCAAATTAGTACTTAAGTTTGGACTAGTAAATGATCAAACTTTAATAAATGATTTATGCAAAATCGCAGATGATGGGCGGATCGCAGAGTTGCCTGGATTTGGTGAAAAATCTCAAAGTGATATCATCGAAGGAATTGAGTTATTTAAGCGAAAAGATAAAAGAGAGGAGAGAATACCATTCAAAAATGCAGAAAAAATAGCAGATGAAATCGTTTTATATTTAAAAAAACTCAGTCCAATCATTAAAAGAATTGACACCTTAGGTTCTCTTCGAAGAAAGGAAAAAACGATAGGGGATATCGATATCGCCGCAGTTGTTGAAACGTCCTATAAAAAAGGGATAGTCCCGAAACGGGACTATCCCTATCTGAAAATCATAGAGCACTTTCTAAAATATCCAGGCGTTCGGTCGGTTGAAGCGGCTGGCGACGCAAAAGCCTCTATTCTAATTGATGAAAATATCCGAGTCGACCTCAGAGTTCATGATGAGGATGGTTACGGCACAATGCTTCAGTATTTCACAGGCAGCAAAGCGCATAATATTAAATTGAGAGAGCATGCATTAAAAAAAGGATATTCACTAAATGAGTATGGCCTTAAAAATCTTGAAAGTGGAGAAGTTATGAAATTCGCAAATGAAGAGTTGCTATATTCTTTTTTGGGGCTTGAATTTATTCCTCCTGAAAAAAGACGTGGAGATAATGAGATTACAGAAGCTTTGAAATGATATAATGTTCTTATGCTCGATCTCTCAATAAACCTCGCCGGAATCCCACTCAAAAATCCCACCATTCTTGCCTCGGGTATTATGGGAGTAAGTTCTGCATCTCTTAGATTTTGCGAAGAGAATGGCGCTGGCGCAGTCACATTAAAGTCTATTGGTTCAGTTGAAAGAAGTGGTCATGCAAATCCTACAGTTATTGTCTGGGAAAAAGGTATTCAAAATGCTGTCGGGCTTTCAAATCCCGGAATTGATGGATCAATCGAAAAGATTGAAAAAGCCGTAAAAACATTGTCTATTCCACTTATTGGAAGCATGTTTGCTGATACGATCAAAAATTTTAAAACGATAGCTTTGAAAATGGCGGAAACTGGAGTTGCTGGAATCGAAGTAAATTTATCTTGCCCAAACACCGAAGACGATTTTGGAAAAATGTTTGCACTGGACCCGAAGATGACTGAGGATCTCATAAAAGCTGTAAAAGGCGAAGTTGGCGATCTTCCAATTTTTGCCAAATTATCAGGCGAACATTCTGATATTACCGAGGTTGGAAAAGCGGCTGAGGCTGCTGGTGCGGATGGGATAACTGCCATCAATACCATGTCTGGCATTGTAATAGACATTTATCAAAAACGTCCAATATTGAAAAATATCGTTGGAGGTATTTCTGGGCCTGCAATACGACCATTTGGTGTACGCGCCGTGTGGAATCTCTTTCAGGCGGTCAAAATTCCGATCATCGGGACCGGTGGGATAAATACCGGAGAAGATGCGATCGAATACATTATGGCCGGTGCAACGGCAGTCGGGATAGGATCAGGAATATATTATCGAGGAATTGATACTTTTAAAAAAGTAACTGATGAAATTACCATGTTTATGAAAGAGGAAGGATATAAATCAGTTGAAGAAATGAAAGGGATTGCACATCTATGAAACACGAAAAATCATTAGCTTTGCCTATAAAGAACATCATCATCGAAAATGAGCGCGTAAAAACGTTTGTTTTCGAATATGACATGGATTTTGCACCTGGGCAGTTTGTTATGACGTGGATCCCAGGGTATGATGAAAAACCGTTTGGAATAGTTTCTCGAAAAAAGGGAGAGTTTATGATTACCGTTGCCGCAGTCGGAGAATCGACGAAAGCACTTCACAGCATGAGCGTGGGCGATATGTTAGGATTTCGGGGCCCATTTGGCTCAACCTTTTCTCTTCCAGAATCAGGACCAATTGCACTAATTGCCGGAGGTTATGGAATGGCATCGCTATTTAACTTGGCAAAAGAAGCTCGTGAGAAAAAGCTAGACGTGCATGTTTTTCTCGGAGCTCGAAATAAAAATGAACTTTTATATTTAGATTGGATGAAAGAACTTGGTGCAGAGCTCCATTTATCAACAGATGATGGGTCGGCGGGATATAAAGGATTCAACGTTCAAGTTTTTGAAAAGGAAGTGGGCAAACAGTCATTTTATAAAGTCTACACTGTAGGACCGGAGATAATGGAAATGAAAATTGCGCAAATCTGTTGGAAAAATAATATTCCATTTGAAGTATCACTTGAAAGATATATGAAGTGTGGGTTCGGCATTTGTGGCTCCTGTAGCGTCGATCCAAAGGGTTGGAGGATGTGTGTTGAGGGGCCAGTCATCGACGGGGAAAAACTAAAACAAATTAAAGAATTTGGAAAATATCACCGTACTGCATCTGGTAAAATTGAGCATTACTCCTCGGCTAAAAAATAAAACAATTTATTAGTTTAGCAATTAAAGACAATTTAAAATGCCAAAAAAATATTTCGGTAAACAGACAGAACAAGCTCTTCAAAACTTTCCATTTGATATTTCAGTTGTTTCACTTGAGTTGATTTATGCGATTGCCGACGTGAAGCAAGCTGCGGCAATCGCAAACAACAAATCAGAAATTCTTTCAAAATATATTTCCAGCGCGATCGTTACAGTCTGTAAAGAAATAAAAAAAGGTAAATTTGACGATCAATTTGTCACTTCATCGCTCCAGGGAGGTGCAGGAACCAGTATCAATATGAATGTAAATGAGGTGATTGCCAGCCGCGCCACAGAAATTCTTGGAAAAAACGTTCATCCAAATGATCATGTCAACATGAGTCAGTCGACAAACGATGTAAATCCGACGGCGCTTCGCTTGGTAAGCATTCAATTAATTAAGCAGTTGATCGTTGAAACTTCAAAATTAATCACAGCTTTTAATAGAAAATCTAAGAAATACATTAACGTAAATAAACTTGCCCGAACTCATATGCAGGATGCTGTCATGATGACGGCAGGGCAGGAAATTGCTGCATGGTCGGCGACTATTGAGCGAGATCTTCTTCGATTAAATACATTTTCCCCATTTCTTCACGATACTCATCTTGGCGGAACCGCGATCGGAAATAAGATAAATACGCCTCCAAAATTTATTGCAACTGTATTGCAAGAACTTAGATTAATTACAAAAATACCTTTTAAGCAGGCTAAAAACCTATTTTCATTTACTTCTACAACATCTGATTTTGCAAATCTTTCAAATATTGTCACACTTCTTGCCGGAGATCTTTCAAAAATAGCACACGACATAAGATTTCTTGCAAGTGGCCCCCGTGGGAGTATTGGCGAATACAAATTGAAACCACTTCAGCCTGGTTCGTCGATCATGCCTGGAAAGGTCAATCCAGTAATTCCTGAGATGATGAATCAAATTTATTATCATGTATCGGGGAAAAATCTAGCCGTTCAGATGGCAAATGAGACGTCAGATTTACAACTTGCTGTCATGTTTCCGACTGTTGCGGACTCACTTATCAATTCTTTGAAATTACTAATAACTGGAATTAAACAATTCAGGACCAGCTGTATTGATGTATTGGAAGTTGATGAAAAGCGATGTAGAGAAAATCTTGAAAAATCCACAGCTTATGCGACCTTACTCACCCCAATTTTGGGCTATGACATCGTCTCAAATTGTGTCAAGGAAGCTGTTAAAACAGATAAAACTATAAAAGAAGTTATTTTGACGCGTGGATTATTGAGTGCTGAAAAACTACCATGATATACTGATTCAAATGAGAACTATTCACTTTGACGTTGACGAGCATCTGAGTAAATATTTGTTAGGTGTTAAAAAAACTGGATCACTTCAAAACATTACGAATACTGACGATTTTCGTGACACTGAAATCATAAGTATCAAATCCGCATCTATTGCCTCTCAAAAAAATCTTTCTCAGTTTCCTTCGTTGAAAATGTTAATAACTCGAACTGTTGGAACGGATCATATAGACTTGGATTATTGTAAAGAGCACGACATTATTGTCAAAAATATCGCGGATTATGGATCCTTCAATATCGCTGAGCATGTATTTGCACTCCTTTTATCTGGAAGCAGAAATATAATTTCGACCCAAAGTGAAATTAATTCTGGTAAATTTACATTCAAAGGCCATCTAGGATTTTCACTAAAAGGAAAGACTTTGGGGGTTGTTGGTACAGGCCATATTGGTCTTGAAGTCATTAAAATCGCCAATGTATTTGGGATGAAAGTGGTCGCACATGACGTTTATAAAAATGAAGAAGCAAAAAAGGAATTAGAATATGAGTATGTTGGACTTGAGGAGTTGGCCGCGCAGTCTGATGTTATCACGCTTCACGCGCCACTTCTTGATAGTACTCATCATATGATTGACGATGTGATTATTTCAAAAATGAAAGACGGAGTTGTTCTCATAAATACAGCTCGGGGGGAACTTATTGACACCAAAGATTTGATTAAACATATTGAAAAATTTCGTTGGATTGGGCTTGATGTCATCGAAGGTGAAAAAAAATTCTCAAAAGATAACCCATTATTGAAATTTAAAAATGTTGTCATCACGCCACATATCGCATTTTACTCAGATTCATCAGTTAAAAAGATTGCAGAAAAAACAGAGAAGTTAATTATGGGATTATGATAAGGGCAATTCTTTTTGACGTTGACGGAACACTTCTCGATACGACCGAATATATTTATAAAGCATTTGAGCATAGTTTACATTTTCACGGACTTGAAAAAGTGACACGAAGCGAGATGAGTCATTCCATTGGTAAACCGCTTGAGGAGTGCTATAGAGATTATAGTCTTCTGCAAGACGTTAATCATTTGATTGACTCTCACAAAGAATTTCAACTTCAAAATCCAACCCTTTCGTTTCCCTTCAAAAATAGTTTGTCAACATTGATGGCGCTGAAATCAAATAATATTCTCATTGCTGCAATAACTACTCGCGCAAAGGTAAGCGCCTTGCAGACATTGAAGTCATCAAAATTATACGAATTGCTTGATTTTTTCGTTGCTCGTGAGGATGTAAAAAACGTTAAGCCAGATCCTGAATCACTTTATAAAGCATTAGACTTTCTTGGGCTGGATGCCGACGAAGCTATCATGGTAGGGGATAGTCCTTATGATGTTCTAGCTGGAAAAAATGCTGGTACTAAAACTGTTGGTGTGACTTATGGCTTTCACGGAGATCGAATTATCGAGTGCGATCCAGACTTTGTGATTGACGATATAGAAGGAATCTTAACTCTTGAGTATTGATGAAGAGTAATTTTTTATCATTAAACTTTGTATAATATTTTAAATCATGACATTTCTAAAAAAACTTGATGCAATTATTAATAATAACGAATCTCTTCTTTGTGTTGGTCTAGATTCCGATATTGACAAAATCCCCCATAAGTTTAATAACTTAGAAAATCCTCAGTTTGAGTTTAATAAATTTATTATTAATCAAACTTTCAATTATGTTTGTGCATACAAACCAAACACAGCATTTTACGAGGCAAAAGGTACTGTTGGGATTGAACAACTGAAATTAACCTTAGATTATCTTCATGATAACTGTCCTCAAATACCAGTAATTCTTGATGCTAAAAGAGGAGATATTGGCAACACAAATCAGGGCTATATAAATTTTGCTTATAATTATTTGGAAGTTGACGCCATTACACTGCATCCTTATCTAGGTTTCGAAGCGATCCAGCCGTTTCTGGATATCAAAGAAAAAGGAAGTATTATTCTTTGCAAGACTTCAAATCCAGGAGGCGGAGAATTTCAAGATCTGAGGATTGATGGGATAGAATTGTATAAAATTATTGCCAAAAAAGCCGCGATTTTATTTAAAAAACATGCAAATATTCTTTTAGTTCTTGGCGCGACATACACGTTGGAAATTGCTATAGTGCGTGAGATTATTGGCGACATGACGCTTCTTGTTCCTGGGATTGGAGCACAAGGCGGAGATGTAAAAAAAACCGTTTTGGCAGGTTTAAATTCAAAGAAAAAGGGAATTATTATTAACTCAAGTCGTGATATCATATTTTCAGAAAACCCGGAATATGAAGTTCGGAAATTGAGAGATGAGATAAATCTATATAGATAAATTCATGTTTAAATTATATTAAATTATCAAATCAAATTATGGATATTATTAAGATTCTAAAAAAGGTAAATGCTGTCATTACTGACGATCATTTTGTTTACACTTCCGAAAAACATGGAGAGGTTTACATTAATAAAGATGCTCTTTATCCCCATACGCAAGAGTCATCAAATGTTGGACTAATGTTTGCAGAAAATTTCAAAGATCTCAAGATTGACGTTGTTGCAGCGCCAGCTCTTGGTGGAATAATTCTTTCTCAATGGACCGCTTATCATTTATCAAAATTAAAAGGGACAGAAGTTCTAGGAGTATATACCGAAAAGGATGAGAATAGAAATCAGGTTTTTACTCGAGGGTATGATAAATTGATTGTTGGAAAAAATGTTTTAGTTATTGAAGATCTTACAACGACTGGAGGATCAGTAAAAAAAGTTGTTGAAACAGTGAAAAATTCAGGAGGAAATGTAGTCGCAGTTGGTGTCATGGTAAATCGAAACCCAAGCGATGTTAATGAGGAAATGATGGGAGTGAGGTTTAAAGCTCTTGGAACAATTCCGGCAAAAGCATACGATCAGTCTGAGTGCCCGTTTTGCAAAAAGGGGAGATTGATAAATACAACTGTAGGTCATGGACGAAAGTATTTAGAAAATAACCTATAGTTTCTCATTGACAATAGTTTTATGTATGCTATACTTGTTCGTAGTTAGCTTTAAATTGTTTAATCAGAATTGTATCTGATGTGAGTCGGTTTAGTTGAGACACTTCTTGAGTATCTCCATTCCTAATATCGTCTCCTACTTAAGGCGATTAATTTATACTTATGCAAAATTATAGAAGGTCCTCTTCAGGTGGTTATAAAAGTAATGGAAATAGATCAAGCAGTCCAAATAGATCCAGATCTTATGGCTCGAGCAGTTTTAACAGATCTAGAAATTCAAGTAGATCGTTCGGAGGCCAGAGATCAAATGGTGGCGGGAGAAGGTTTGGAGGCGGTCGTGGAAGAGCACGTGCTCTTGATCCTCGTATGTTTGTAAAAAAGGCCGAAAATATTGAAGTAAATGCTTATATTCCAACACATAAATTTGTTGACTTTGAGCTTAGTAAAACTGTACAGAAAAATGTGATTGCCAGAGGATTTGAGTATCCAACAGCTATCCAAGATCAATCGATCTCTCCAATTCTTGAAGGGCGCGACCTAGTTGGAGTTGCAGATACAGGAACCGGAAAGACTGCCGCATTTTTACTTCCACTTATCACAAAAATTTCAAATGACAGATTTCAAAAAGTATTAATCATAACCCCAACTCGAGAACTTGCGGCGCAAATTCAAGATGAACTGAAAATGTTTAGCTTGGGAATTGGAATTCACTCAACGCTTTGTATCGGTGGAGCATCACTAAGCATGCAGTCTAGACAGCTTTCTAGAAGACCTCAATTCGTAATCGGTACTCCGGGTAGGATTCAAGATTTACAAGAACGTCGAAGATTAAATTTAGCAGATTATCAAAATGTAGTTCTTGACGAGGTTGATAGAATGCTTGACATGGGATTCATCAATGACATCAAAAAAATTATTGCATTTCTTCCTCAAAAGCGTCAATCATTATTTTTCTCAGCAACACTTCCTGAGTCAACAAAAGTCATTATGCAGGCATTTTTAAATAATCATGTAACAGTTTCAGTAAAAACTAGTGCGACATCACAAAATGTTGACCAGGATGTTGTTAACTTGAGAGGGAGAAATAAACTTGAAGTTTTGCACGATATGTTAAATTTGGAAGAATTTAAAAAAGTATTGATTTTTGGTCGAACAAAATTTGGTGTAAATAAACTTGAACGCGAGCTTCGCGATCGAGGATTTGCCGTCGAGTCAATTCACGGAAATCGTAGCCAAGCACAGAGAACTCGTGCCTTGGATAAACTGAAAAAAGATCATGTAAAGATACTTCTTGCTACAGACGTAGTATCTCGCGGAATTGATATTGATGACATTACCCATGTCATAAACTTTGATCCTCCAGAAACCTATGAAGATTATATTCATCGAATTGGCCGAACGGGTCGTGCCGGTAAAAAAGGTGTGGCGCTGACATTTGTGAACTAATAATTGTTGTTTGAAATAACATCTTCATAGATTACAATATCCTATGATGTTAGACGATGTCCAAAAAATCCTCTCGAAAATCCCTTCTTCAGTTGATTACGCAGATGTACGAATTGTTGATGAGACTACCGAAGAAATTGCTACAAAAGATGGAGTTGTGGAGGCGCTCACCTCTGGAGACTCGCTTGGCTACAATGTTAGAATTCTGAAAAGCGGTGTTTGGGGATTTGCTGCATCAAATGATTTTTCAACAGATGGTATTGATATAACCATTAAAAAAGCATTAGCTTTGGTTGCGGCTTCTACTACTTATAAAACAACTAATGTCACTCTCGATGATCTAAAACCAATTATTGATTCATACGCTACTCCATATTCGGAAGATCCTTTCAAAGTTCCAATGGAAGAGAAAATTGCGCTTTTACTTCGCGCAGATAAGGCCCAAAGGGTGAGTAAAAAAATTGCAATTTCCCAAACTTCCTATCAGGCGCATCGACAAAAAAAATACTTCGCCTCAAGTATTGGTTCATTAATTTCACAAGAAATCTTGTGGACTGGCGCTGGAATTGATGCGTCAGCAGTCCACGGCTCAGAATTTCAAAATCGCTCATATCCTAACTCATTTCGAGGTCAAAATCAAACACGTGGATTTGAGTTAGTTCGAGAACTGGAACTTGAAAAACATGCTGAGGAAATTGCCAATCAAGCCGTTGAACTATTGACTGCTGATACTTGTCCGACAGGTGAGTTTGATCTCATTCTTGATAGTAATCAGCTTGCGCTTCAGATTCATGAAAGTTGTGGTCATGCAGTAGAGCTTGATCGAGCATTAGGGTTTGAAGCATCATACGCAGGCACGAGCTTTTTAACACCAGAGAAATTATTTAATTTCAAATACGGTTCTGAAATAGTGAATCTTACAGCAGATGCCACACTTCAGGGGGGATTGGGATCATTCAAATACGATGATGAAGGAGTTCCAGCGCAACGAACTTTTCTCGTGAAAAAAGGTATTTTTGAAGATTATATTACTTCTAGAGATACAGTTGGATTATTAAACAAGTTGAATCCAAAATATAATAAACCTTCAAATGGTACAGTTCGCGCTGAGTCTTGGGATAAGATGCCAATGATCAGAATGACAAATATTAATCTTGAGCCTGGCGAAGGTAGTCTTGAAGAACTAATCGCAGATACAAAATATGGAATTTTTATGTCTACGAATAGATCGTGGAGTATTGATGATAAGAGGTACAATTTTCAGTTTGGGACAGAGATCGGTTGGGAAGTGAAAAACGGTAAAATCGGACGGATGTTGAAAAATCCTACTTACCAGGGGATTACTCCAAAATTCTGGAATAGTTGTGACGCGATCTGCGGAAAAGATGAGTGGACTATTTGGGGAACTCCAAATTGTGGCAAAGGTCAGCCAAGTCAGATTATGCATACCGGGCATGGTGCAAGCCCAGCACGTTTTAAAAATGTAAAAATTGGTGTTGTCAAATGGATATGAAATTTTTTAAAGAAATAATTAATTATCTTAAAAAAAATCCTGCACTAATCGTTTTGATCATTATTGGCTCTACTTTAAATCTTCTTATTTCAGTTTTGTATGGAATCGATGGTTGTTTCAAGGACCAGTGCGGGTTGATAGTGGGAACTAATTCTGGAGATTCATTAATGCACATTGGAATATCTGCTATATCTTTTAAAACATTTCCTTTCCAAACACCATTTTTTGCCGGTGGTGTGATGCAGGGATACCATTATTTACCAAATTTACTGATGTATTTGATATCTCTCACTGGCATTCCAATTGTGACAGTTTTTTATCAGTTAACGCCAATAATCTACATGATTTTATTGCTATTCGTTGGAACTTATTTTGCAAAAAAAATTAATAAATCACCGCTCTTTGTTGGCCTAATATTATTTTTTATTTATTTTGGATCAACTCTTGCCGAATGGACGTCTTTTATTCGTGCAGGAAGTTTCATAGCAAATAACGACGTAATGGTGCCGCTCATGAGTGGCATGACCTATCTCAGAAGTCTCCACTATGCATTTTCAATAATATTATTACTTTTTGTATTAATAATTCTTAAAAAGAAGTCGTTGAAATTGGGAGATGTAATTAAATTGTCTATAATTATTTTTCTAGCTTTTGGGACAAAATTTTATGGGGCTATTGTTATATCATTGTTTATTGGATTTGATGAAATTTTCAGATTTATTTTATGTCGTGGCAAGGATTGGAAACCATTTATTCAACATTCATTTATCTATTTTCTTGGTGCAATTTTCGGAGTTTTAATATTTCTTGATCCTTTTTCTGTAGCTTTATCCAGTCAAAACATATTCATTTTTGCTCCGTTTTCAATAGTCCATCATGTTGTCGAAGAGCCAAGAATGTTGAAGCTAGACAACTTGATTTTAGCAAGGTATTACCTCCAAGAACATGGCTATTCTCCGCGACTTCTGATAATTGAGCTTTACTCAACTTTTCTATTCATGACTTATTATGCCGGAACAAGAATCCTCGGTCTAATTTACTTACTTAAGCAAATATTAACTCGGAAAATTGATAGGTTTGAATTGACCTTATTGATTACTTCCATTGTTACTACACTAATTTCGGTCTTATTTATTCAGACTGGTGATTGGTTTAATACGATTCAATTTTATGCCTATGTAACAATTATATTTGGGATTTTGTCGGCTCAACTATTATTTGAGTTATTAAACAGTAAGTATTTATTATTAAAAATTACAGCAATTTTAGTAATATTTTTAACTCTTCCATCAGCTGTATCCCAGTATCAGTACTTAATTAGACATAAAAATATAATTCGTCAATCTGAAGTCGAAGCATCAGCCTTTCTAAAGAAACAAGACGAAGGAACAGTATTTTCACTGCCTGCAAATGCAAAAAAAAGATCTTATATCCCAGCTCTGACTCACAAGTCGGAGTACATATCATTTGCAAATGTTCTCGAAAACTGGAGGATTGACAGTACTGAGCGACAAAATTTGATTTCAGATCCTACTTTGATTGATATTGATAAAATTGAGGCTAAATACTTCTTTCTTTTGAAATATGATGACGACTTCGTTCGATCATATCTCCAACTTTGGCGAAATGATAATTACAAACTAATTTTTCAAAATAAAGATGTTATGATTTACGAGAAGATAGTTAATTCAAAATAATCTATTTATAATAATGGTCACTGAAAAAAAACTCAAAAAAATCGCCGATAAGGTTCTTTTATTATCAAAATCACAGGAAACTGAAGTTCTGCTTTCGATCTCAGAAAATTCTTTAACCCGTTTTGCAAATAATCAAATTCATCAAAACGTTGCTTGGAGAAATATTGGAGTTTCTTTGCGTATTATTGATAATAAACGGATTGGAGTTGCAACAACAAACTCATTTGATACAGCTTCTCTTGAAAAGGTTGTTGAAAAGGCCACTTTTTTATCACAACTTCAAAAACCAGATGAACATTTTGTGAGTCTGCCTAAGCCGATGCCAATCCCAGAGGTTGACCAATCAATAGAATTTGCAACAGAGCACGGGATGGCAAAATCAGTTTATACGGTGATAAAAAAAGCCAAAGATGCCTCGCTGATTGCATCAGGTGCATACTCAAACGGCGCCGATCATCTAGCAGTTGCCAATTCACATGGAGTTTGGGCATATAATCAAAGCTCTTCATGTAATCTTTCAACAATTGTTATGGGGGAGAGTTCGAGTGGTTTTGCGTCAAATGTCTCAAAAAGGAATGATAATATTGATGCAGAATATATTGCTAAAACTGCTGTAAGTAAAACTATAGAAAGTTCGGATCCATCTGAGATCGAACCTGGTGAGTACGAGGTGATATTTGAGCCTCAAGCAGTATCTGAGATGCTGGCATTTCTTCAATGGTACGGTCCAAATGCCCGTATTTATCACGAAGGAGCAAGTGCTTTTTCAAACAAGATAGGGAATCTAGTTTTTGGAAAAAATATCACGTTGATCGATGATCCATTTCATAAGGATATTTTCCCAATGCCATTTGACTATGAAGGTGTTCCAAAAAAGAAATTAACAATAGTCGAAAATGGAGTTTTAAAAAACATTGCTTATGATTCGTACAATGCAAATCGATTCAAAATGCCAAATACTGGACATGCACTGCCGGCTCCAAACACTCTTGGCCCAATTCCACTTCATATGTATATAAAGCCTGGGATCTCAACGCGCGAAAAAATGATCAAATCTGTAAAGCGAGGATTATTAGTTACAAGATTATGGTATGTTCGAGTCTTAAATCCTAAACAACTAAACATAACTGGAATGACTCGCGATGGAACATTTCTCATAGAAAATGGTACAATTATCAAGCCAGTGAAAAATATGAGATTTAATCAAAGTATTCCACAAGCATTAAACAACACTCTTGCAATTGAGGATAAACTTACGCCTCTTGCAAGCTTTGAAGGGGAACTTATTGGTCTTGCTCCAACAATGCATATCGGATCGTGGAACTTTACAAGTGCAACTCTGTTTTGAAAGTCGTTATACATTTACCTTTTGCTCTATGAAACATATCAAGAAGATTTTGAAAACCGAAGGGATTATAAAAGCCCACCCAAATGACACCCTTTCAAGCGTCCTTTCAAAGCTTACAAGTTCCCATGATGCGGCGTTTATCTTTGATGATAAAAATGTATTTCAAGGCGTCATTAATCCTTATTACACCCTAATAAAATCATCATCATACGATGGGAGCACCAAGGTAGAGCATGCTTTATTTCATCCTCCACATGTAAAAGAAGAAGATACAATAGGTAGGATAGTACAACTCATGAATGAATCAAAAATTCATTATTTACCAGTTTTTAATAATAAAGATATCTTTTTAGGAATAACTTCTGCACGCCGAATCTTGAAATATATGCAGAATATGGATCTTTCCAAAGCAACAATCGGTTCTATTGCGCATACTCAAAAAGGACTGGTGATAACAGTTTTGCCACTTGACCCTGTTTCAAAAGCGCAAAAACTTTTCAAGGACTACAAAACATCAAAGATAGTCATGGTTGATAAGAATAATAAATTGAAAGGAATAGTAAGCCATTACGATCTAATTCCTTACCTTATGGCTCCAGCAAACAAGCCTCATAGAGGAGATAGGGGAGAGAAGTCAAAAGCCTCGTTCAGAGAGACGCCGGTTAAAAATTATGCCAAAACAACTGTCTTGACAATGTCAAAAAATCAAATGATAAGCGATGCAATTGAAAAGATTCTAACACTTGAAATTGGCAGCATTATTTTAATTGATACTGAAGATCATCCCATTGGGA
>Ga0210057_1002281_pt1 | contig 27705 bp, 29 predicted proteins | sample CryGeyCG2114_010_2_FD_183968 | JGI IMG/M metagenome (GOLD analysis project Ga0210057, IMG submission 183968) | Groundwater microbial communities from aquifer - Crystal Geyser CG10_big_fil_rev_8/21/14_0.10 (SPAdes) (version 2) | ecosystem: Environmental > Aquatic > Deep subsurface > Groundwater ...
TTTACCAACGACAATTAGTCCAAGAAGATGTGAGTTAATATCACCCAATCGGCCTTTTGAAAGATTAACAAGCAGTATCTTCCGATCATCCATAATTTCGCGGAAATTGAACGCGGAGCGCTCTTGCGCGATTATCGGACGCAGGTACTCGTTTGAAAGAAAGACATCGAATTTGCTCGTGATGTACGGCACTATGTTTGCCAGCGCGGATTCTCCTCCAGCTTTCTCCGCGATGTCTTTCCAGAATTGTACAACCACCGGATTCATTGCCTTTGATAGCTTCATCGCACGAAACGCAGGATCTGCAAGCACCCGCGACACATCAAAAAGTGTTCCGCCGCTTCCCGGGTCCTCCACCACAAGCATCGCCGCGTTTCTGAAATACTGTTCAAACATAGGCCCCATGGATTCCGGCACCGCACCGTATAGTTTCTGGAAGATACTGAATAATTCATTAACGACAAATGTCTTCTGCTCCGGAAAACGCGGATCGTACTCAAGCATATTGAGTCCCATCGGACGCGATAAGTCCGACGGATCAAAATAGATGACATCCTCCATCCGTTCGTTAGGTACAATACTTAAGATGTCCAACACATCGCTCCCATGCGGGTCTATCATGCACACGCCTTCGCCCGCGCGGATATCCTCGGCTATCATGTTCTTGAGAAGCGTTGTTTTTCCGGTGCCGGTTTGACCGATGACATAGAAGTGCCGCATGCGGTCTTCGCGCGCAAAGTGAATCTGTGTCTCCTTATTCCGAAAACGGTTCACGCCAAGAAGTACCCCATGGTCTGGCACATTCACCGGCACAGACGCAATGCCGGATTTCGCTTCTTTCAATTGTGGCGCGTGCATATCCCCCACCGGAAAATGTATAATTGTTGTCATTTCCTTAAGCGAAAGCGGGAAACTGCGCTCGTCTGAAAATATACGAAAACTATAACGGTGCAGAAGCTCGCGGAGCGCGCCTTTTTTCATAGGCTCAAACGAAATGCCGTTCCCGGACGGCACGCCAAACTGATTAAACGCGGCGATAAGATCATCTAAAACATCCCGTGCGCGACGCTCGCTTTCAGCCGCGGCAATGATTCTAATATTTGTATCGGCGATTGGCGATGATATTTTTTCCTCAATATACCGCGCAGCCGCCTCGTTTCTGCCTACCGGTCGCACGGCATCGCCCGCGTCATTCATACGCTCGCTTTTCGGCTTGTCTCCGCCAAACGCCAGTTCTTTAAGCGCTTGCCCAAAACCACCGACAAAACCATCGGAAACCTGAACCGCCTTTTTCACATCCAGACCGTTTTCCACCCGCTTCAGAACTTCCCGATACCGTTCCGTGTATTTCGTCCCCGCCGGTTTCACCAAAAGCTGGATTGCGGCTCCCTCGCCTTCTTTCTTTAATTTTGAAAACGCGTTCAAAATGCCGGCAAGCGGATCATGCTCAAACGATTCGTAAATCTTAAATGAAAGTGCCGACGAAAATGACGGCTTCCCCACCGCGCCGGCGGCATGACCGCCTGCTTGAAAAATGTTGTAGTCGTCCTTTGTGAGAGCGACCTGCGCCGAAGGAAACGACGCCGCAATCTGTTTTTCAAACAGGTCCGCTTTTTCGTCTGGTACGCTCACATAAAAGACGATATCATCGCTCTTGTCAGACAACGCTATCTCAATGGAGAAATAATCGGCGCGCTTCTCACGCGTATATGTTTCGGACGCAACCGAAAGCATGCCGGCATAAAACTGCTCCATCACGGATACGAGCTCCTTGAAGCTCTTTTCCACAGCATCCGCCGGAGGCAGTGTTACCTCATAGAGCTTCATACTAAGCGCGCGAAAAAGATTCTTGTCTTTCCGCACGCCCGTCGCGTCATACCCGGCTTTCAGATATTCAACAAGAAACCGGTGGAAGTCGTCGTCAATATGCGGGTTCCCAAGCCTTGCCACGACCGACAATGCATTTTTAATGCCACGCCCAATAAGAATGCCGAGCAATTCGTTCATCTGCTCATCGTGCTCCTCTGGCGCCAAATCAAGCGCAATTTGCTCCGTCTCACGCGCACTCATTCGATGCTCGGGTGCCAAGACTTCAGAGGGCTTTTTGAAACGGTAATCGCGTATTGTTTCAGCGGCAAGCGTCTCGGGCGCGGGCGCGTACTCCGCCTTTTCAAGCGCCGTTTCGCGACGCGCTATCTCCTTGCGCAAATACGCCACTTCCTCTTCAGGCGAGCGGAACTTCGGTATCTCTGTTGAAGAAAAAATCTCCATAGCAAATATACATTCATTATACGATGATTTTCATAAAGAAAAAGCCCGCGAAGATGATACGGGCATCATAGCGAGCTAATACAACATGGATTAAGGTTCCTTAAGGTTGAGGTGCTCAATTTCACGCGCTACTGTCTCGTCACTACTTCCCCGCCATCGGAACGGACGATTATAGTATGTTCAAAGTGCGCGCTCCGCGCTCCGTTTTTTGTTTGAAAAGTATAACCATCATCTGCTAGAAAAATATGTTCTCCTTTTTCTGTAAGCATCGGCTCAAGAGCGATAACCATGCCGTCTATTAGTTCATCTCCATCGCCAAGAGCGCCAAAATTCGGAATATACGGCCTCTCGTGCACCAAACGCCCAACACCGTGGCCGCCCAGTTCGCGGACAATACCGTAGCCCGCGCCGAATTCTTTTACATACGCTTCTATGGCATGGCCGATATCACCGGTCCTCCCGCCGGCACGGGCAGCAGCAATCCCCTCGGCAAGCGCGCCGCGAGTGACATCCATCAGTTGTTTCGCATCTGCATCTATCGCGCCCACGGCTACAGTCTCAGCCATGTCCGTTGTGAGTCCATCGTGCGTCAGACCAATGTCCAAGCCGATAATATCGCCTTCTTTCAATTCGCGCCCACCCGGAATTCCGTGTACGATTTCATCGTTCACGGAGGTACAAAGAGTCGCAGGATACGGATACTCCGCGCCATCCGGCTGGTACCCTTTGAACGCGGGAATATCTCCGTTATCGCGAATGAGTTTCTCCGCGATTTCATCAAGCATCTCTGTCGTGACACCCGGACGCACCGCCTGCTTCACCGCCGCCAACACGCGAGCGAGCCGCCTGCCCGCTTCACGAATAATCTCTTCTTCTTTTTTATTTCTGATTATCATGAAAAAACGCGCGAAATAATATCCTGATGAATATCTTCAATACTCCGCTCGCCGCTAACCTCAAAAAAACGATAATACTTGTTGTCGCGGTAATACTGAACCGCCGGCAGAACATCTGTTTCAAACCATTTCAAGCGCTCCGCGACATCTTGTTTATTGTCATCCATTCGTCCGCGCCCAAGAAGCCGCTCTATCGCCCATTCGTTTGAAACATTCAGATAGATAACGGTCGGCTCGGGAATGTCATAAAACCAGTCAAACGCGCGGTGAAGCATTTCGGCTTCCGCAAGCGTCCGCGGCGTACCATCCGCAATTAACATCTGTGGCTTCGCGTCGTCAATGTGCTTGAAAAAAAAGTTTGACCACATATTCACCGCGACAAAACTCGGCTGGCGGCCACCTGTCATATAGATATCGTTCATCCGCCGTGCGGAATAATTTTCACCGGCTTTAAAATCACGGATTAGCGCGCCTGTCTGAAGATAGAGCATCTCGCGCTCCGGCGCGCGCTTTTTAAGTTCGTCCGAAAGGAGCGCGGCCTGCGTTCCCTTCCCGCATCCGGAGCGTCCGATAAAAATGTATGTTGGCAATTCCATATATTGAAAGTATAACGCAGGTATGGCTGAAAAATAAAGTCCGCGGAGTACTCACAGAAATCACGATTTACACTTCCTACATAGTGCCCTACATAGGGTACTATGTAGCAGTCTAGTATTCGCGCATTGTTATCTGCGCATCTACTTTCTTCATCAAGTCAAGCACAACCGACACAACAATGAGAAGCGCTGTACCGCCAATTGCAAGTGAGGTTAGGCCGGTAATACCCTGCATAACTATCGGCAAAACGGCGATAATCCCCAAAAAGAGAGCGCCAAAAAGCGTAATGCGGTTTAAGATGGAGCCGATATGCTCAGCTGTGTGTACACCAGGCCGAACGCCTGGAATAAATGCGCCGCCGCGCTGTAGGTTCTGCGAAATCGCGTCCGGGTCAAATGTAATAGCGGTATAAAAGTATGTAAAAAGAAATACCAGAATGAAGTAGAGACCTCCGTAGATCCATGGATTCTGGAGAATCGCAAGAATAATTGACGATACCGTCTGGATGATTGCGTTATTCACATTCGCGAGAAAACTTACAATCATCTGCGGAAAAAGAAGAAGCGAGAGCGCGAAGATGATCGGTATAACACCGGCCTGATTTACTCGAAGCGGAAGGTAGGTGGACACCCCGCCGTATACCTTGTTGCCACGCACGCGCTTTGCGTAGGTGATAGGAATCGGACGCTCGGCTTCAGTGATAAAGACAACCCCACCAACAATAACGATTGCCGCTACAAAAAAGCCAATGTAGATAGGAATCTGCGACGGGTCAAATGTTGCGATAAGACGGCTTATCGTAGTCGGCAATGATGCGACAATACCGGCAAATATTAGAATGGACACGCCATTGCCGATACCCTTCTCGCTGATAATCTCGCCCAACCACATCAGAAGTACAGCTCCGGCAGTCACCACTATAATATCAAGCGATTTATCAAAAAAGTTCGCGTATGAAAGCACATTGCTCCGTTCAAGAAGAGTTAGAAGGCCAAAACCTTGAGTGACGGCAAGCGGTACTGTAAGCATCCGCGAATACTGGTTAAACCTACGCCTGCCGGCTTCTCCCTCCTCGTGGTATAGCGCTTTCAACTTTGACGACATAATGGTCGCAAGTTGCATGATAATAGAGCCGGTGATGTAAGGACCTAAACCAAGCATGACGATAGACAAGTTAGAAAGACCGCCACCAGAGAAAATATTCAAAAGCCCGAAAAATTGATTGCCTGATAAAAATGCTTCCAGTCGTAAAAGGTCTACTCCGGGCACGGGAATCGCCGCGCCGACACGGAATAAAAGCAAGATAAAAAAGATAAAACCGATCCGCTTACGCAGACCACTGTCTTGCAGTACGATTTTAAATTTTTGCCAGAATGTTTGAAACATAGTTTCCGGTAGTGTGCGACTACACAATTACTCCTCCGGCTTTCTCTATCTTCTCGCGGGCTGCTCTTGACGCAAGAACACCGGAAAGCGAAAACTTTTTTGCAATGTCACCGCCGGCAAGTATTTTAACCGACGGGATTTTCCCGGCGCGCGCCGTAATAAGCCCTTTCTTTAAAAGCGTTTTCGGTGTGATTGACGCACCGGATTCAAACGCATTCTCAAGCGCGCCGACATTAACAGGGATGACGATTTCGCGTCCGCTGTGCACCGCTGTCGCGCGGTGTTTTCCATAGCCACGCCGCTTCGGGAGTTTTTTGATAATATCGCGAAATTCCGGACGGAGTTTTCTGCCGGCGCGCGCTTTCTGTCCTTTCGTGCCACGACCGGAAGTCTTACCACGCCTACCACCGCGGCCCACCTGCCGCGCCTTCTTGTTCGCATGAGTTCTTGTAACATTATGGATTTGCATATGTAAAATATTAACGCCGCGCGGCGGTTGACGCGCCGGCAAGCATACCAAGCGCCTTAATGGCGGCACGCGCGTTGTTAGTTGGATTTTTACTGCGTGAAAGGATTTTCGCGCCAGCGTCTTTTATACCGGCGAGGTCAAGCACTATGCGTACCGAACTTCCGGCCACCACGCCTTTCCCCGGTGCCGGCCAAATTGTAACGCGCGAACTCGCGTACTTGGATCCAACTTCGTGGGCAATCATCATCTCTTTTGAAAGAGGTATCGCGAGCATATGCTTTTTCGCATCTCGCGTTGCTTTCTCAATCGCAAGCGCGGTATCGGCTGCCTTGCCCAAGCCGACCCCCACAGACCCTTTCCGATTCCCGATAACAACTGCCGCCGAAAAACTGAATCGGCGTCCGCCGGCAACAACGCGCGTCACGCGACGCACGCCGATAACTTTGTGATCAAACTCGGAGCGCGGGCGCTCTTTACGCTCACGCCGTAAAGGACGGCGACCGCCGGCGCCACCCGTATTCTCTCCTTTCCCATGTCGAGCGCGTTCCGGGCGACGCTTCCCTACCGGTGTTTTGTGCCCGCGCGCGCGTTCATTGTCTGGAGCTACACTCTGGCGTTTTGCGTCAGGTACAGCGACATTTGTTTTTTCTGTTGTGTGTTTTGCTTCAGGCATATTGATTATTAAAATAAGAGCCCTCCCTCACGCGCACCTTCAGCCAACGCCTTCACACGGCCGGTATAAATAAAACCGCCACGGTCAAAAACAACAGAAGAAATCTTTTTCGCCTTGGCTTCCTTCGCAAGCATCATACCGGCATTTTTTGCACGCTCCGTCTTCGTCTTACCGGCCACCTTCAAGTCGGTCACTGCCACAAGCGTCGCGTGAGCGTCATCATCTACAAGCTGCGCGGTAATCGCTTTTACAGAGCGATACACGGAGAGACGCGGCTTTGCCGCCGTTCCTGATACTATTGCGCGGATGCGACGGTGCCTCCGTGCGCGTTTTTCTTTTTTTTGCATACTGATTGCCATAATAATTTTTATGTGACCGATTTCTTGCCCTGCTTCCGGCGGACAATCTCGTTTTCATACCTTATACCTTTGCCTTTATACGGCTCCGGCTTCCGTGCGTCGCGGATCTTCGCCGCAAACTGACCGACAACCTCTTTATCTATACCGGAAATGGTAATGTTGTTTTTTTCTACAGTTACCGTGAGTCCGTTCGGAATTGAAAATAGTACCGGATGAGAGTAGCCGAGCAGAAATTTCAAACTCGTGCCGGAAACCTCTGCGCGATATCCCACGCCCTCAACAATTAACTTCTTCTGGAATGGCGTTACGACGCCATCTATCATATTGCGAATGTGTGACATATAAGTACCCCATAGCATACGCGCCTGCGCCGTTTCTTCTTTAAGAGACGAAGTGATTTCATTGCCCTCTTTGTGAATCGCAATACTTGTCACACCAAAACACCGTGAGAGTTCTCCGTGCGGACCTTTCACTGTAAGCGTGCCGTCATCAGATAGAGAAACCTCCACTTTTTCCGGTACCACGATAATTTGTTTGCCGATTCTAGACATAATCTGTTTACCTTACCAAATCGTAAATAGCACTTCGCCGCCAACCTTCGCTTTCCGTGCGTCCGTGTCCGAAAGAATACCTTTCGGCGTCGTAACGACAATCATACCGTGCCCGCGTCGTAAAGGGCGTATCTCACGGAAACCTTGATATATGCGACACGAAGGTTTGGAAACGCGGCGGCTACCTATAATCTTCGGAGCACCTTCCTTGGTGTATGCAAGTTCAACCTCAAGTAATTTATTCTGTTTTTTGCCGATAGTGCCTACCCGAGCTACATACCCGTTTTTCGCAAGTATCTTCGCGATATCATTCTTTATTTTTGAATACGGAAAACGCACGGATTGTTTCTTCGCCGCGCCAGCGTTTCTAATATGAGAAAGCATGTCTGAAATCGGATCCATATCTGCAAAAAATAACGGTTACCAGCTGGATTTGCGTATGCCGGGAAGCATACCTTCATTAGCAAGCTCTCTAAAGCAGATGCGGCATAGGTCAAAGTCGCGCATATAGCCGCGCTTCCTGCCACACCGAAAACACCGGCGCACAATCCGGGAACTAAATTTCGGCGTTTTTGCCGCTCGTGCAATGACTGATTTTTTCGCCATACTATGAAAAAAACTATGAAAAAATAAAAGCCAGCTTCGCCAGCGTTTCAAAGAGAATACTAGCAGGCGCGATATAGTCTGTCAAACAATCAAAAACCCGCACCGGCATAATGCGGGTGCGGGTTTTTGCGTTTTCTTTACGCGTGTGCGGTTTTTTAATACATATCAGGCATGCCGCCGCCCATTCCTCCCATACCTCCCATACCCGCATCTTTTTTCTCTTCCGGCTCGTCAGTTATCGCAACTTCCGTGGTGAGAAAAATCGCCGCCGCAGACGCCGCGTTCTCAAGCGCGGAACGCTCCACTTTGACGGGATCAACTATGCCGGCAGACACCATATCATGCACAAGTTCATCTGTAAGCGCGTTGTAACCGATCGCCGCGCCTTTTCCGAATTTTACTTTTTCAAGAATAATGGAGCCATCGCCCTTGCCGGAATTTTTCGCAATCTGGAGAAGCGGCATATCAAGCGCCCTTAAGAGAATCGCCACACCGACCGGAAACTCTTCCTTGAAATTACCGGTGGGCGACTTCATATCTCGTGCGCCGATTAACGCGCCGGCTTTCACGAGCGCGGTACCGCCGCCCGGCACGATGCCCTCTTCAATCGCCGCTTTCGTTGCCGCTACCGCATCTTCAATTTTTAATTTCAAATATTTCATTTCGGTCTCAGTCGCCGCACCCACACGGATGACCGCGACACCGCCCGAAAGCTTACCTATACGCTCGTCAAGCTTCTCCTTGTCAAATTTTGAATCGCTCTGCTCACGGAGTTTTTTCAGCTGTTCCACACGCACTGAAATATCCGCTTTTTTACCCTTACCGCCGACGATTGTCGTATTCTCTTTTGTCGCAATAACCTTCCCCGCATGCCCAAGCATGTTCGATTTAACATTCTCAAGCTTCACGCCAATGTCTTCAGACACAACACGGCCACCGGTGACAACCGCAATATCTTCAAGCATTTCTTTCTTTCGGTCGCCATAACCGGGCGCCTTCACCGCAAGCACATTAAACGCGCCGCGCAGCTTGTTAACGACAAAAGTCGCGAGCGCTTCGCCATCCACATCATCGGCAATAATCACCAGTTCTTTCCGTCCGCTACCGGCGAGCTCCTCAAGAAGCGGAAGAATATCTTTGATTGTTGATATTTTCTTATCGGTAATTAAAATCGGCGCATCTTTGTATTCCGCTTCCATCCGTTCTACATTCGTCACCATATATGGCGATACATAGCCATTATCAAATTCAAGCCCTTTCACCACATCCGATTCAACGCCGAATGATTGCGACTCTTCCACCGTTACCACGCCATCTTTACCGACCTTCTCAATCGTGTCGGCAATAATCGTGCCGATTTCGGCCGACTCAGCGGAAATGGTCGCGACCTGCATAATTTCACTCTTAGTCTTGATTGGCTTTGCCATTTTTCGTAGCGCTTCCACTACTTCGCGCGCCGCGTGCTCAATACCAAGCCGCACTCCCATTGCGTTCACCCCCATCGTAATTTGGCGCATACCCTCAGAAACAATCGCCTGCATTAGAACAACGGCGGTTGTTGTGCCGTCGCCGGCAACATCATTCGTCTTTGAGGCGACTTCTTTCACAATTTCGGCGCCCATATTTTCAAACTTGTCCGGCAACGAGATTTCTTTCGCGATGGTGACGCCGTCATTAGTAATCGTCGGCGCGCCATATCCTTTGTCCAAGACTACATTCCGTCCGCGCGGCCCGATTGTGATTTTGACCGCATCGGACACCTTATCAATGCCTGCTTTCAAGCGCAGGCGCGCCTGTTCATTAAAACTGATTTGTTTCGCCATAGATACCTATTTGATTACCGCTAAAATTGAATCTTCGCGAAGAATGTAATACTCTTCGCCGTCGACCTTAATTTCATCCGGGCCATACTTTGAAAAAACCACGATATCTCCTTTTTTAACTCGCATGGGGAGCACTGTCCCGTCATCAGTAATTTTTCCCTCGCCGACAGCGATAATCTTACCCTGCTCCGGCTTCTCTTTGTCAACTGTGTCGGGAATAATGATACCTTGGGCCGTCTTCGCGCCTTCACCAGACGCAATCGGTTGCACAAGAACTCTATCGCCAAGCGGAACAACCGTCCGTACCGTACCGCCCGATTTTATGCTCTTCTCTTTTGCCATAGTTACAAATTGATTGTTACAAAACACGACGCTTCATACTTTCTGTAATGATTAAAGATGTAAACGCCGTGCGGATATCTTATAATGTATGAGGCCAACCAACCTCGTATGGGCGCTATTATAGAACACTTATTTGTAAAAGCAAGTTGCAAATTCCTCCGGCGCGTTCAGTATCAAGCCCGTATAGTGTATTTACAAAAAAAGCGCCTTCTGCTATAGTATATACACATATGGCAGCACTCCTTCCATGGGCACAGATTATACTTTCTGTTGCGCTTATGACGCTTATTCTAATACAGCAGAGCACGGCGGGCGCCGGCGCGGCTTTTGGTGGCGGTGACAGCGAGTCATACCACACTCGCCGTGGCGCCGAGAAAACACTCTTCACCGTTACGGTTGCGCTTGCGATTCTTTTTGCGGCTACCGCATTTGCCGCACTCTTCATTTAACGGCTTTCGGCGCGGCTACCGCGCTGTTTCCTTTTGAGCCCGAAGGCGGTATTCTGCCTCGGGTAAACAAATTCCTACAGCATGGACATATCACGACAATTTTCCCTACCGGAAGAATCCATACGGCGTATTATACGCACATTACCTAAAACATCGAGGCGCATTTTTTACGCGCTTGTCGCCACCGCGTTTTTCTCTGCGTTCGGACTCTTCTGGCAAATGAACAACGCGTTGATGGTGACGATTCCGGCACACGGCGGCTCGCTTACGGAAGGCATTGTCGGTACGCCCCGCTTCATCAATCCGGTGCTTGCAATCTCCGATGCGGACCGCGATATAGCATCGCTTGTATACTCCGGGCTCCTACGCACCACTTCGTCAGGAGACCTTGTGCCTGACCTTGCCGAATCATACAGCATCTCCGAAGACGGGCTCGTATATACATTCACGATGCGCGATGACGCAGTGTTCCACGACGGTACTCCTGTCACAAGCGATGATGTAATTTTTACAGTTCGCAAAGCGCAAGACACAACATTGAAAAGTCCGAAACGCGCAAGCTGGGAAGGTATTATTGCCGAAGCTGTAGACCGGCAGACGGTCCGGTTTACATTGAAACAACCCTACGCCATCTTTCTTGAAAATACGACGCTCGGCATTCTACCACGGCATCTCTGGGAACAGATACCGCCGGAACAATTCGGATTTAGTGAGTTGAATATCCGCGCTATTGGCTCGGGACCGTACCGTATTACCGCTATTAAGCGTGATAAATCCGGCATACCGACATATTACGATTTTGAAAGTTTCCGGCGCTTTGCCGGCGGTGAGCCGTATATCAAAGATATTCGTATCCGTTTTTACCCTAATGAGTCAGCGCTTCTCCGTGCATACGCGGAAAAGAAAATTGAGAGTATGCATGCTATTTCTCCGACAACCGCGAGTGCGCTCGGACAAAGTGGCAACATCATCGCCACCACAGCACTCCCGCGCGTGTTCGGCGTATTTTTCAACCAAAACCAAGCTCCGGTATTCACCGATACTTCGGTGCGTCAAGCGCTTAACCTAGCCCTTAACCGCGAAGATATTATAGACGAAGTACTGTCCGGCTATGGCACGCCTCTGTTCGGTCCGATTCCTCCGGGCGCGGTCGGCTATATGGCAAACAGCGAAAACACAGCTGACGCATCAAACATCAACGCGGCACGGGAACTGATTGAGAAAAACGGCTGGACAAAAAACGAGGAAACTGGAATTTATGAAAAAAAGACAAACAAAGGTACCCTTACGCTTTCGTTCGCTCTTGCCACATCTGACGCGGAAGAATTGAAACACGCGGCAGAGCTCATCCGAGACACATGGAATAAGGTCGGTGCGGATGTAACGCTACAAATATTTGACATCGGTGAGCTAAATCAAAATATTATCAGACCGCGCAAATATGACGCGCTCTTCTTCGGTGAGATTATCGGCCGTGATTCGGACCCGTTCGCGTTCTGGCATTCGTCCCAACGCCTTGACCCGGGATTGAATATCGCACTTTACGCAAACATTACGACCGATAAGCTCCTTGAAGAAGCGCGTGTCCTCTCAGGCAAAGATGCCCGTGCTGAAAAGTATGCCGCATTTCAGATGGAAATCCGAAACGACACTCCGGCAGTGTTCGTCTACGCTCCGGATTTCATTTATGTTATTCCGGAAAAAATCGCGGGGTTTGCCTTAGGACCGATTACAATTCCCTCGGAGCGCTTTGCCTCCGTTACAGAATGGTATATACGAACAGATCGAGTATGGGAAATTTTCGCTCCGTAACGGCAGTATCCCCGCGAAACGCATGAACAAATTTTTCTCTCAAAGTAAGCACTAACCTATCATTATTAATATCGTCTTAATTATTCATAACATGAGGTGCCGCATGACACGCGTGGTTCACAACCACTCGCGCGATCCGTGGCAAAACATTCTACATCTATGATTCAACAAACACACGCCGGTTCCCTAGATAAACGGAACCCTAGACGAGAACGCGCAACTACATCCGGAGCCGGCGAAAAAAGAACAAACCGCGTAAACACCGCGCATTCAACCCATGGCGGAGAGCGAAAAGAAGGACGGCGAAAGGAGCTGCCGCGCGGCAAAGCACGCGGGATGCGGCGAGCTGACCGCGGACGAAGGCCGCCTGCGCCGATAGCGCGCACCCGAAAAGCAAGCGCGCGTATTCCGGCACTTGGCGAGGGTAATATCCGCATCATACCGCTCGGTGGCGTAGAAGAAATCGGCAAGAATATGACCGCTATTCAATTTGGCGAAGATATCATCGTCGTTGACGCAGGATTCCAATTCCGTGAAGAGGACACGCCGGGCATTGATTACATCCTCCCGAACACGAAATATCTTGAGGAGCGCAAGGCGAATGTGCGTGCGCTTGTCGTAACACACGGTCATTTGGACCACATCGGCGCCATCCCCTACCTTATGGAGAAACTTGGTAATCCACCGATCTACTCAAGAAATCTGACCACTATTATGATTAAAAAGCGTCAGGAGGAATTTCCGCACATGCCGGAGCTCAATATCCAAGTCGTAGAAAAAAGCGACCGCGTAAAATTAGGAAACCTCTCCGTTTCTTTTTTCGCAGTCACGCACACGATTCCCGATGCAATGGGCGTCATCATCAAAACGCCATACGGCAATATCGTCCACACCGGCGATTTAAAGCTTGACCATACAAACGGTATCCCAACAGATGCGGAAGAGGAAGAATTCAGCATCTTTACAAAAGAGCCAACGCTTCTTCTTATGGCGGATTCTACGAATGTTGAACGACCCGGCTTCTCCATACCTGAACGAAAGGTGCATGAGAACCTTGATGAAATCATAAAAAGCGTCCGAGGGAGAATCATCATTGGTACCTTTGCATCACAACTTGAACGCATCATCAAAATCATTGAGTTCGGCGAGAAAAACGGCAAAAAAATCGTTGTTGAAGGCCGTAGTATGAAAAATAATATTGAAGTCGCAAAAGCAACCGGTTACCTAAAGATGGCGCAACAGACAGTGATTCCGGCCGAGCAAATCGGCTCCTACCCTCCGTCAAAGATAATGATTCTCGCCACCGGCGCGCAAGGCGAAGAATACGCTGCGCTCATGCGCATCGCAAATAAACAGCACAAAACAATTCAATTCCGGAAAGACGACACGGTTCTACTCTCTTCTTCCATCATTCCGGGAAACGAGCGTTCCATCCAAAAACTGAAAGACAACATCTCGCGCCACGGCACAAAAATCATCCACTACCAGGTATCCGATGTGCATTCAAGCGGTCACGCATATCATGATGAGACGCTCTGGATTCACAAAAAAATCGCGCCGAAATTCTTTATTCCAATCCACGGCTATCACTACATGCTCCGTGTACATACGGAAATCGCGAAAGAAGCCGGCACTCTTGCAGAACATATTATTATTCCCGACAACGGCTCTGTAATTGAGATTACGGACAAAGGAACCAAAATCATATTAAGGAAAGAAACCGCGCCATCAAATCCCATTATGGTAGACGGATTCTCCGTCGGAGATGTACAGGAAGTTGTACTGCGCGATCGCCAGATGCTATCACAGGATGGCATGTTCGTTGTCATCGCAACAATAGATGTGAAAACCGGCAAACTTAAGAAATCGCCGGATATTATTTCGCGTGGCTTTGTGTACTTGAAAGAATCACAAGAACTACTCGCGCGCGCGAGAGATATCGTCAAAAAATCCGTAGAACAAACTACAGCCGGCATGCATCCTATCAACTTTGACTATGTCAAAAACAATATCACCGACGCTACATCGCGGTACCTTTTCCAAAAGGCCGGCAAACGGCCAATTGTCATTCCGGTTGTGTTAGGCGTATAAGACAGCGGTGTAAGGCGATTCAAGAACACCGCGGGAATATGGTATGCTGAAATAATGGCTGTGCTACACACAACAACCCGAATAGAACTCAGGGCTCTCTACACATCGAGTTTTTTATTCGCGTTCCATGTCGCGTTGCTCGCGTACATTGAATCATCCTTCTTATCCGCTTTCATTCCGGAACAATACATAGGGCTTGTATTTACCGCAGGCGCTATTTTTGCAACAGTCGCGCTCGTGTGGATGCCGGCTGTTCTTTCAAAAATCGGCAATTTCCGCACAATTTTTCTTCTAGCAGCGATTGAAATTATAGCACTCATCGTACTTGCGGCGGCAAAAACCGCCCCGCTTGCCGTCACTACATTTATTGTTCATGCCGCGCTCTATCCACTCATCCTGTTCGGTTTTGACATTTTCCTTGAACACGATTCGCCGAACACAAGCACCGGCAATATCCGCGGAATATTCCTAACCGCCTCGAATGCTGCGTGGATAGTGCCACCGCTTCTGACCGGACTGATTCTACAGAACGGAGACTACTGGAAAATTTTTGCTATCTCGGCTCTCCTGATGTTCCCGATACTTATGCTTTTCATGCGCAGATTCAGCAATTTTCGCGACCCCATCTACAACAGACCGCCTTTCTGGAAGACACTTAGAGAAATCGCGGCACGGAAAAATATTTTTCGGATTTTCATGTCAAACGGAATCCTTATGCTCTTTTTTGCGTGGATGACAATTTTTACACCGCTCTATCTTCATAATCATCTGGCGTTCCCGTGGAGCACTATCGGGATGATGTTCGCCGTAATGCTTATTCCGTTCGTGCTCGTAGATATACCGCTCGGACGGCTCGCCGACCGTTTCTTAGGTGAAAAAGAAATGCTCTCCGCCGGATTTATCATCGGCGCCGTATCAACCGGCGTGCTAGCGTTCCTGCCCGCAAACGCAGTACTCTGGACAATCGTTCTATTCGTTACGAGAATCGGCATGGCAACCGTCCAAATAATGAACGAGAGCTACTTTTTCAAACAGGTGAACGACATAGACGCGAACATTATAAGCATGTTCCGAAACACACAGCCGATTGCCTACATTATTGCGCCGCTTCTTGGCACAGTTGTGTTGTGGCTTTTTGAATTCAGATTTCTGTTTTTGGTGCTTGCGTGCATTACGCTCTTTGGACTCCGCTACAGTTTAACGCTCAAGGATACGAAGTGAAAAACTCGCCTCATGATGAGGCGAGTTTTTTTGTTTGCTTCTCAACAAAATACCGAGAGAGAAAAAGATACCGAATGAGTACTGTCAGTTATGCGGAAAAGATATGATGTGAATAATGTCAGAAAGCCGCGGAATAATCTGCGCTGGTGGCACACCCTGCTTTTCAAACGCTTGCCGCGAATATCCGCCTGAAGTAACTCCGATAAAAAGAAGGTCTGGTATAGCCCGCGCCGCCTCCCAGTCAGGGCTCCAATCACCAAAAAAGACGGCACGCCGAGCTGGAATGCCACTCTGGCAAAACAAATACAGAAGAGCTTCCGGGTCTGGCTTCGCCACACCTGAAGAACCGTGGTCTGGCGTACTGATATAATCAAACAAATCAATAGACAAAAGCGCAGCTTCTCCTCGATATCCGCGGAAGTGTCCGTAGTCGTGCTGCCGTGCCGCTTCGCACTTCCATATCACTGCTTCAAGCATGTTTGCGGTACATAGCGCCGTTTTGTATCCGCGTAGCTTGAGGAAGCGTAAAATATACACGCTCCCGATTATAATCGGGTACGAGTGTTCGCGCTCAACCGCTTGGATATTCCCTACCAATTCGGCAAGCGAACACCCATCAAGCTCAGGCCATATCGCGCTGATATTGTCGGAAAATGAATTTTTTGGCTGGATATCGCCATTCCATATCTGTTCAAAATATCGCTCTACATGGCCGTTTGAGAGCCCGATAGCTTCCGAGGCACGAATGATATTCTGCATAAATCCATCCATCAGGTCCAAAATCACGCCGTCAAGGTCAAAAATAAAAAGGTCCCGTTCGGTTCCAAGGATACGCATTCCTGTTTCTCCTTACATTATTATGGTGCACAGTCTATAGAGAGGCTAACACACGCGGTACAACGATACAATGTGATATACTTCAGGCATTATCAAAACAGTTAACCGAAACACCATGCTTGAAAACCATTCGTATAACTTAATTGAGCAAATGGCCGAGGAAAACAAATCGCTCTGGCGCATAAAGAACGAATATAAAAAAGACACATCCGGCTGTAGCGAATGTAGCGCGTTCTGGGAGAAACTTGAGAAAGACAAGGAAACGCACATTGCAGACCTGAAAGTACTCATCAAAACACATTTGTAAAAAACCTCCGGCAACGCCGGAGGTTTTTATATAGGGAAAACCCGTTCACCTTCTTTCTCAAGAATCTCTAAAATAGCGTCAAAGTAAACTGCAACCTCCGGGGACATGGCAATCTTATCTCGTTTCTGCGCAAGCATCATGTCAAAGGTAATATTTTTCTCTTTCCAAGTCCGTCCATCATTCAAATAAATGTTCAGAACAGGATGGAGCTTATCAAGCGCGTAGACAAATCGACTCTCCTCATTATGCCGCTCCTCATACTCCTCAATCAGCCGGTGTAGTTCTCCAAATTCCGGCAACTCTTCCTTGAGTCGCGCGGCCGCGATGCGTTCCCGCTCCGGCTTACTTTGAAGCTCTTCCGGATCGCTGTAAATATAGGTGTCACCGGCATACACTTCCACCAAATCATGTACCAGCGCGTATTTGAGCACAATGTCCGAGTCAAGCGGCAAATCGCCCGCCTCGCATAAATACCACGCAAGCATAGCAAGCTGGTAACTGTGCTCAACATCATTCTCCCATCGGTCCTCGCCGTTTGCGTGTACTACACGAGTTACGCGACGAAAGTCGTTCATTAGTCCTGAAAAACGGAGAAGGTGCGCGAGTGAGATGCTACCCATACTAGGCAGTATAACATGCCTACATTTCGATGGCGCACCCACTTAAATGGCGTACCCGACACAAGTGATTTCAATATTTTCTTCATTTATGCAAGCGCCCAAATATTTGTGATATATTTTTTCTACACCAACCCGATAGCTATCATTTCCACATCATGTAACGACAAAATTATGCTCAGGCAAAATCATTCTCGGATAGTTCCACGGTATCTCCGGCTTTAATATCACCGTTTAATTTCCTTAGCGCGATTACCTGCTCTACTTTCTCCTGAATCGCGCGCGACATAGGACGCGCGCCGAATTCAGGACTATATCCTTCATGCACAAGAAGATTAACCAGTGCCTCGTTTATGGAGAGCTCAATACCCTGCTCCCGCAAACGCTCCGCGAGCTCGGAAAGCAATATGTTTGCAATTGCGCGTATATGTTCCTTTTCAAGCGGATGGAAAACGATGACTCCGTCAAAGCGGTTTAAAAGTTCCGGTGCGTAGATGCCACGCTTGATAATCGTATCTATCAACTCGTCTTTATATTGCATCACATCTTCGTTTTTCTGGAAAAGCTGCCATATCATGTCACTCCCCGCGTTTGAAGTCGCAATAATAATCAAATTTCTCGCATTCACACGCTTGCCTGCCATATCCGAAAACACGCCCTCGTCAAGAATCTGGAGAAAAAGGTCATGCACATCTTTGTTGGTTTTCTCAAACTCATCAAGAAGAAGCACGCCGTAGGATTTCTCGCGAAGCATTGAAGTGAAGACACCGGGCTTCCCTTCAGCGTAGTGGCCGATGAGACGCTCCAAAGCATCGTCAGTTTGATATTCCGACATATCAAGCCGCATCATGTCGTTTTCGCTTCCAAAAAAGATTTTCGCAAGCGTCTTCGCGGTTTCCGTCTTCCCCACGCCTGTCGGCCCAAGGAAAAGAAACGAGCCCATCGGCCGATCCATCGCGCGCACTCCGGCACGCGCGCGACGCATCGCGTTTGCGATTGCAGACACTGCCTCGTCCTGCCCGACAATGCGTTCATGGATCAACGCTTCCAAGTTCAGCAATCGTTGTTTTTCGGCCTCGCCAACCGTACCGGTTGGTATGCCGGTCTTTTCCGAAACATAGTCCATAACATCAATCCTGCCGATAACCCTATTGCCTTTCCGCTTTACCGCGGAAATCACCTCAACCATAAGGTCAAGCGCCTTGTCAGGCATCACGCCGACGGTAATATATTGGTCGGCACTTCGCGCAATCGCCAGAACTGCCGGATATGTAAAAAATACTTTTTCAGATGATTCGTATGAAAGTACTGCATTCTCAAGCAAACGCACGACAGTGGTTTCGTCACTTGTTTGCATAAGTACCGGCTGGAACCTGCGCATCAGCTGGCTATTGCGCTCTATATCTTGATGATATTGGTCAAAATTTGCCGTTGCGATAATCTGCAAACCTTTTGACGCAAAATACGGGTCAAGCAGATTCACTACATCCGAGCCGATAGATGAAGCGCTCCTAATAAATGCTGGGAAATTTTTTAGCACCAAAATAATATTTCCTGCCCTGACAACTTGATTAAAAATACGCAGAAGCTCTTCTTCAAACGCACTTTTTTCCTTCTTACCAACAAGAAACGACGAGCCGTCAAATACAATTACCTGTTTGTGCTCAATTGGCGCAAACACCGTCCCTTCGTATATTTTCCGCGCAAACCTGGCGAGAATCTCCATCTTTCCGGCACCGTCTTCCCCAACAAGCACCGCGTTCGCTTCTTCCGCGCGCGAAAGAATCACTTCAAGCGCCTCAACCTCCTCGGCACCGCTTATCGCCCGTGTATTGACCGCGGAATAAAGCGGGCTGTCTTTGATATCATGGCCGTATCGCTTGAGGATATAGATCTGGCCATATGCCCATGTCTTGCCGATGCCGGGGATACGCCCCAGATTATCCCGTGACCAAAAGCGTTCTTTTTTGCGTCTAGTAACATATGTTCGTCCAATCCATTCTGCCGCTCTGACAAAATCATTTTCCTGAAGCTCCTTTGAAAACAGAAACTGCTGCAAATCTTTATCGCTTTGGTAAACTGCGCGCGCGTATGTCTCAAGCGTTACCTCGTCCAAATCGCCCGACACGGAAATGCTCATTGAAAGCTTCTCGCGCGAGCCGGAAAGAAACGCCGCCACTTCATTTTGCGACACGCCACACCGTGCAAAGACAAGCGCGCCATAGTAAGACATAGCGAAACCTTTCGTAACATCATCATCAGGTGTTTCCGCAAGTACTGTGGCTGCTTCATAACTTATTGAGATTTTTGCCCTATCTGCACCGCCGTATTCAAATAAAAAAGGCGCGAGATCCTTGAAGTAATAAGACGCATGAAACACATTGAACATACCAATCACAATGCGAAACGAGAGCGTGATGAGAAATATGCCATATATCTGTTCCGCAAACGGGAGTATAAACGCAAAAAACGGCAACAAGGCATCTATCTCCACGAGAGACGGGTAGCGGACAGATGCAAAAACAGAGAGCGCCGCAAGGCCGGATACCAATAGAAGAGCGCCGAGCATACTGTTTACCGCCCGCCGTGTACGCGGCAAAAATACGGCGTCTAGTGCGATTGCGGGACGGAAGGTCCGCAATGCTTGATGTTTGATATCAGAGTAGGTCATACCACAAGCTTAAACAAGCCGGTAAAGAAAAGACCGGTAATAATTACCGGCAATAAAATCCATACGAAGAAAAAGAGTATACCTGCGACAACGAGTGCCAGAAGTGACGCGAGTCCAAACATAATGGTGATACTCTTCACGCCAAATCCGACAATCCTCATTATCGTATTCACGATAAGTGCCGTGCCGAATTCTTCAAAATTAAACCCGCGGCGGCGCTCTATATCAAGTCGCTGCCACGGCGAAAAAAGCGTGCGGAAAAGAAGTGGTATGGAAAAAAAGTTGTACAAAAACCATATGAAGTTGGTCCATACGCCGAAAATAGCGCGAAATGCACCCGTATAGTGCCACACTATGTAGTAACCAAAAACAACCGCAAGATTCATACATTCAGTATACCACCACTGCTCCGGCGATGCCTAGAATTATTCACTCCGAAAAATTACACGGATTCTATCCACTTCAAAGGGTTCTTTTGAATGCGTAAAATGAATATCGGCAGTATTGAACGCATCTTTAATCTTTTTCGCGAGCCGGTCGGCAAGCTGGTTTTCGGTCGTCGTTATCCGATACCCCGTATCGGTATCTTCAACCGCGATAATCCTGTCTTGCGGGTCATTCGCGCGCGCGTGCTCGCCGAAATGTCTTATGAGATTCATGAGTTCTTCCCGAAACCGCTCAGGAACTTTCTCAAGAAACAACTCTCCTTCAAATGTGTGCTCGCGCACCATGGTGCATGCATGGCACCGCTTCTCACCAGACACCGCCAACATCTCATCTTTTGCGTGCTCATGTAGCGTGGCGAGTGACGCGTGCCATTTTTTCCTAAAATGCACATTGCCACAATCAGGACACAGAACGGCACCTTTCCCTTCGCGTCCGTACTCTTCATGTTGTGCCTCGCGGTCGCGCTGTGGTAGCTTTATTGAGCTTTTTTTGCCAAATATATTTGCCATAAGTGTTTAAAAATCAAGACACTTCTACTATACTCCCCGCGCAAACCGCTGTCTATTTCCAAAAAAGCATCGTGGTATGAATACAAGGTCGCGATTATCTCGCTCAACAAAAAACTGCCGGTAGGCCTGCTAATAGCAGACAAAGATATCGCCGCAACCCAGGCAATACTCTTTGATACACTCTAGGAACAGAGCAAAAGATAAACGCGCATCTAGAGCATCCAATATGAACATGAGTGCTTTACAAACCAATGCCAATGAGTAGCATTTGATAAGAATGTGCCTGTTTGACAACTACACTTCGGAAGGAGAATTGCTATGAGAGAACGCGTCCAAAAAATTACTCTTTCGGTAATAAAAGCGGATGTGGGAAGCATCGGTGGACACACAAAACCGTCTGACAGAATGCTTTCCGTTGTTTCAAATGAATTGAGTACCCAATGCGGAGAAATACTACTGTTGCGTGATTATATGGTGACGCATACCGGCGACGATATCGCGCTCATTATGAGCCATGAAAAAGGTGTCGGAAACAAAGACATACACCAGCTCGCGTGGAAGTGTTTTGAGATGGCGACAAAAGCCGCGCAAGACGATGGCCTCTACGGCGCGGGGCAGGACCTTTTGGTGAATGCCCCATCTGGAAATATCCGCGGAGCCGGACCTGCAGTTGCGGAGATTGAATTTGATCTCCTCCCACATTACAGAAAAGCAGAGGCGTTCATGATTTTTACGGCTGATAAATGTGCTCCGGGCGCGTATAATTTTCCACTCTGGAACACATTCTGCAATGTGATAAAAAATACCGGCCTGCTATTGTCACCGGTCTTAAATCAAGGTTTCAAAATGGTCATTTTGGATATGGACCACAAAAGCAAAACCCATGACAAAAAAATCACCATTGATATTCCGGAGGAAAGCTGGGACGCGGCGGCACTTCTCATGGATACTGACCGCTTTGCCGTTGAGAGTATTTACTCTCGCGCATATCCGGAAGAAAAAATAGTATCGGTATCCGCGACACGCCTGCACAACATCGCTGGCACATATACCGGCAAAGACGATCCGGTAATGATTATGCGCACGCAGGGTATTTTCCCCGCGCCGGAAGAAGCGGTCGCGCCATATCAAGACACGCCGTATGTATCAGGAGACTGCCGTGGCAGCCACATTATGACACTCATGCCAATGGCGATAAACTCGCAGGTTTCTGGCGAATTCTGCCAACCAATCGTGAGTGCTATAGCCTGTTCAATGAACAAAAACGGCCGATTTAGTAACGCATGGGCCGATATCTTTGGCGGTTGCGAGTGGAATACGGCGCGACAAGAAGCGGTCCAAAAATCAACAGCAATTCGCCGGCAAGGTCCATTTGGACCGTCCATGGCATCGCGCACCGAGCTTGCCTATACCGGTCTCACGAGTATTATGGCACGACTCAACGGTAAATTTATCTTGTATGAACAAGGATAAAGCTACCAAAGCTACTGAAAGCACCCGGATAATTATCCGGGTGCTTATTTTAGACATTATTTCGGCCGATACTCAACTGGGTATGGCAGTGCATTATTAAAAATCCTGTAATGCGCGCCATGCTCTTCAGAGACTGTAAAATCAACACACTCTGTCCACGGCGCTTTCACAAAGAAGAGTCCTCTTTCTCTGATTTCGGTGATGCTTGCTTTAACGCGCATATATGCCCTTGGATAGCAATGGTCGGAAGATCGCGATGTGCAAAGAATTTTACAAAATAAATATTGAAATACCATGCGACGCTCGTCGCGTGGTATTTTTCATCAGCACACCAGCTACTCATTCACGCACTCACTTTTCGTGTAGGATTCCACGAGCGGATTTGCACACGCAACGCACGAATTTGAAAATGTTTCGTATACAGGCTGGCACGGTGCTTTAATACACTGAATATTCACCTGGCCGCATACCGGCTGGTAGAGCGCGATACAGACCTCGGCTCCCCGCTGTTCCGACTCGCAGAAAACTACTTTCGGCGCGGCGCGCTCTTCTCCAACTTCGCCAAAAAAAATTGGAATTTCAAGCGCGTCGTCGTGCTCAAGCAGACCGGACGGATTATTTTTTTGAAGAATGAGCGAGCCGCGTTCGCCATATGCTGGCTTTTCAAATTCAAATACTCCTCTAAACGGCACGAAATTCTCTGTCATCCACTCACCCTGCGCCGTTGCATAGCTCTCTGCAATAATTCTGCCGTCCCAGTCTGTAAGTATCAGCGGAAAAACACCCTCAAAAAACCACTGGCCACGCGCAAATCCTTTCACCACAAGCGGACTTGCGATTTTCTCGCCCGGGCGCGGGCTATCAAGACGAACCAGCATGCTTTTCTCAATCTCATTGCCTATATCTCGTACGAATATCCGGCCGTCTCTGGTACGACACTGCTCGGGATAACTTTCCATCACCGGATTTCCAGCTGAAGCACAGGACTCAAAGTCTACAATATCCGATTCGGGCAAAGAAACACCTTTAACAAATATGAAGTAGCCCGCCGCGAGCACACAAGCGATAACGGCACTTAATATGATTTTGTCTTTCATATATTTCGGTGAGATAAAAAATTATTTTTCTTTCTTATTCCCATGCTCAAGACAAACGGAATTGATACAGTAACGCTTGCCGGTGTCTGTTGGACCATCATCAAACACATGCCCAAGGTGCGAGCCACATTTCGCGCACACTACCTCAGTGCGCTCTGTTCCGCCTGCAGTATCTATGCGGTACCGAATCGCGTCCGGAATTGCTTTATCAAAAGAAGGCCAGCCTGTGCCGGAATCAAATTTCGTGTCCGAAGAAAAGAGCTTATTTCCGCATGCCTTGCATAGAAACTCGCCTTTTTCTTTTGTGTCCGTGAACTTGCCTGAAAAAGGCCGCTCGGTACCCTTCTCACGAAGCACGGCATATTCCTCCGGCGTGAGCTCGTTTCTCCACTCCTCTTCCGTTTTCTTTATTTTGTCGCCTCTCATACGCATAAGTGATTAAGTAGTTTACTGATACATATCTACTCGTATGTCACAATAATGAAATGTAGACCCGTATATGTCAACTACCTGGAGAAACCTGCGCCTGGACAGGATGCGCACCAGAATTTATAATCTAAAAACATACTCGTATTATTGGTATCTTAATAACTTAACAAATTCTCACGATGAAAACATCGACTATTTGGATAGTGGTCATTATTATTATTGCCGTTGCCGGCTGGTATTTATTCTTCCAGCCAAATATGGACGGTGTGTCAAATATTGAAACGGCGGAGCAGGCGGAAACGCCGACAGAAAATGGAGCTGCTATTTCGGAACAAGATGCAGTGAAAATCTTTGACATCTCCGGCAAAAACTTTGAGTTCTCAACTAAAGAAATCCGTGTAAAAAAAGGCGACACGGTAACGATTAACTTTACCAGTGCCGGCGGATTCCACGACTGGAAGATTGATAAATTCAACGCCGCTACACAGCGAGTTGAGGAAGGCAACACTTCAAGCGTTACCTTTACCGCCGACACATCAGGAACATTTGAGTACTACTGTTCTGTCGGCTCGCACCGGCAACTCGGAATGGTCGGCTCACTTATTGTAGAAGAATAGTTGGCATACAATGCAGACCGCAAAAAATCCGGGCATTACGCTCGGTTTTTTTGCGGTCGCTCTTCATACCCGGGGAAATAATCCCGCCGTATCCTTCTCATGGGAACTCCAATGTCTGACAGCATTTTCTGAACAGATCGTACCATCGGCTCCGGTCCGGATACATAAAATATCCGTTCGCGAAAATCAGGCACTTCAGCCTCGATACGCGCCGCGTCTATCATGCCATGCCGATAATTAGCGTTTTCGCGCGTCTCTTCCGACAGAACAAAGATGGTCTTCAAACCAACCTTTATCCCCGCTTCTGCAAATACATCTTTAAAAATAATGTCGCCATCCGTTCTCGCGCCATATAAAAGAATAATGTCGCGGCTCTCGCCCTTATCCAAAAGATGCCGAACCATAGATCGAAACGGCGTGATGCCTATGCCACCGGCAATAAAAACAAGTTTGTCGGACAGAGTATGCGGTAGTATGAAATCTCCGCCAACATGCGACGCCGCGATTGTCCCGCCCGGCCACATCGCGCGAAGCACATGCTTAAAACTACTACTTTTATCTATAATTTTTGTAGTCAGAAGAATCTTTTGTTCAGCGGGAGACGACGCTATTGTGAAGTATCGCCGCTCGCCACGATTGTCTGGATGTTTATGCGGTAAAGTATAGATGAGATACTGCCCGGGCAAAAACGCAAACGACCGGTCCGTCACAAACAAAAAACTGTAGATATCCTCGGTTATTTTTTCTTTCTCGGCAAGCGTCAATAACTGTCTGAAACCGGGCTCTATAACCTTGGCGAAAATGTTACCGGAAAGAAGTGAGAGCTCAATGAGATACGAGATACCCCCTCCAAATTTTTGAAGAATAAAAAATATCGCCGCGACAAATCCTGCATACAGCAAAGTATTCTTCTCGGTTCCCGGAGAAGTAAGCGGCTCTATAAGCATCACCGAGGCAAAGAAAAGAATAAAAGGCGACCACGCGAGCGCGCCAACAAATGAAAGCGCCACAAGAACACCCGCTCCAGAGAAAAATACACTGTCAATAAAGAAAAGAGCCGTGAGTACAAAAAGAAACACGCCGACCATGCGAAATCTTCTCATTTTCATAAGCACCAAAAAACCGCCGATAAGAATTGCCGGCAGAAATACTCCTATTCCCACCCACCAACTTGCCGTATGTCCAAAAACAAATGACGAGGCGAGCGCACCAAACGCAGCTGGATTTAAGACATGGCTCTTCCGTACCGTCAGTACATATTTCGAAGCAATCGCAATCAGTGAAATTACAAAAATAAGAGCCGTGCCAACAAGAGAAAACACCGGTTCAAGAATAAGCGAGAGTATCAGCCCGGTGATAACGGGCGATTCCTTGTTCGGCGCAATGCGCCACACATGCGCTAGAGCTGTATTTATCAGCACACAAAAGAAAACAAACAATACAGCATGGCCGAGAATCTCTGTAGGCGCGTATGACACGACCCCCAGCGCACCGAAAACAGCGCCAAGCGCCGTGAGCGCGGCAAGAAAATAAATCATCAGACGATACATCGTGACGCTGTTCAAAAAATCAGAAAGAGTCCGCATGGTATCCTCACTGGCTTCCTATTGGTTCCGAGACTCTTTCAGCGTGCGGGCCCACGAGAGTAACTCTTCAATAAGAATGCCGGCTGGTTTCGCAAGTCCGGCAAAGAGCTCGCCTGCATCCGCGTGCCCCATGATCACCGGAAACACTTTCTCCCCCGGCATGTGTATAGCGTTCCGAAGCGGCGCCATCTGAAGCTCCACTGCAACCTGACGCAATTGCTCAACCGAACGCGCGCCGCCAGCTGACCCGTATGCAACATATGTCACCGGCTTCCTGCCCCACTCTTTGTAGACATAATCAAAAGCATTTTTGAGTACAGCCGGATAGCCGTGATTGTATTCCGGCGTAACGATTATGAAGCCATCGGCCTCGGCTATTTTTCCGGTCCACCGCTTCACAACCTCATGTTCATACGGCTCCTGTATCATCGCAGGAGACATCGGTTCGTCAAAAAATGGCATCGGATAGTCGCGCAGGTCCAAAAGTTCCGCATTAACGCCCTCCCGCTTCTTCACTTCTTCAAATATCCACGCGGCGGGCTTTTCGCTAAAGCGTCCCTTTCGCGTGGAACCTATAATAACTTTAATATTGAGCATTTCGTTTGTCATAATACGATTGTATAGTTACTGCTGATAATTTATGTCCTGCGCTTTTTTGATTGAAGCGATTCGGACAAGCGCTTCAAAAGGCGAACAGTATGTTCGGCATTAAGCTTGTAATATACTTCCTGCCCTTGCCTCTCATCTTCCACAAGCTCGGTTTCCTTGAGCACGCGAAGATGCTGAGATACGAGTGGCTGGGAAAGCTTTGTTTTCTTCACAATTTCCCCCACAGTCTGCGAGCCGGCAAAAAGCGCCTCAATAATGCGATAGCGGGAAGTATTCCCTATGCCTCTGCCAAATTTCCTCATATCCTCGCACAAATCAACCATATAAATATATTAGCATATCCTCATATATATATACGAACAAGCCCTAAATATATCATATCAAAATTATACTCTAAGTAAGAGCATACATGGGCAGTATGAGATACTACTTCTTATGCTTTACACGCTCTCCTTCTTTTAAATACTGTTTGCGGAGGCGCACTGTCGTTGGTGTTACCTCAAGAAGTTCGTCATTCGCCATAATCTCAAGACCGTTCTCTATGGTGAGTGCGTGGTATGGAATAAGATCAAGTGCTTCATCAGCTCCGGATGAGCGTACATTGGTAAGCTGCTTCCCTTTTGTCGGATTCACCACCATTTCTTCCCCCTTTGATGTATTTCCTATTACCATTCCTTCATATACCTCTGTTCCCGGACCAATATAGAGTATCCCGCGATCTTGTAAATTCCAAAGAGAAAACCCCAACGCCTTGCCGCTCGCCATAGAAACCATAGACCCGACGACGCGTTTCCTGATTTCCCCCGCAAACGGTCGGAACCCAAGCACTCGTGAGCACAAAATACCTTCGCCCTTCGTGTCAATTACGAATTGTCCGCGATATCCTAAAAGCCCGCGTGTTGGGCCTTCAAAAATAAGTCGGGACTGATTTCCTGATTTGATAAGGTTTTGCATGACAAA
>Ga0210057_1002282_pt1 | contig 27705 bp, 32 predicted proteins | sample CryGeyCG2114_010_2_FD_183968 | JGI IMG/M metagenome (GOLD analysis project Ga0210057, IMG submission 183968) | Groundwater microbial communities from aquifer - Crystal Geyser CG10_big_fil_rev_8/21/14_0.10 (SPAdes) (version 2) | ecosystem: Environmental > Aquatic > Deep subsurface > Groundwater ...
AAATAAGCGAGCAGGAAGAGTCAATAAAGCGTGCAATTGACCAAGATCCTGATTTTATTAAGGAAATTGCAAACCAGATTGAAAATGCATTTGGTGTGTTTTTTGTTGCATGCGGAACAAGCTACCATGCATGCCTGTCAGCATCTTATTTATTTTCAAAAATAGCTAAAAAACATATTAATGTTGTTATTGCATCAGAGTTCAGAAACTACAGGCACTTCCTGACAGAAAACACATTGGTAGTTGCTGTCTCGCAGTCAGGAGAAACAGCTGATGTTTTAGATGCTGTTAGGGCTGCAAAGGAAAAGCATTTAAGAATAATCTCCATAGTCAATGTTCCTGGCTCAAGCCTTACAAAGCTCTCTAATGAGGTTATAATGATGAATGCCGGCCAAGAGGTAAGTGTTCTCTCAACAAAAAGCTATACCTCCCAGCTTGCAATATTATCATTATTAGCTTATGCCTCAATAGGTGAATTTGAAAAAGGAATAGGATTAATAAAAAAAGCAGCCAGTTATGTTGATGAGATAATATCCAAAAACCTCAATAAATTAGAAAATCTTGCAGAGATGCTAAAGAATAAAAAAGATATATTTTTAATTGGTAGAAGCCTTGGTTTTCCAACTGCATTAGAGGGGGCATTAAAGATAAAAGAGGTCTCTTATATACATGCAGAAGGCCTGGCCGGAGGAGAGCTAAAGCACGGAACACTTGCATTAGTTGAAAAAGGTGTTCCGGTGATAGTGGTTTCAACTGATGAAACAAAAAAGGATATTTTAAATAATGCACTGGAAATAAAAGCAAGAGGAGGATATATAATAGGGTTCAACTCTGAAAACAATGATGTGTATGATTACTTCATAAAAATACCATTGCTTGAGAATATGGAGCCAATAATAAGCATTATCCCAATACAAATCCTTGCATATTATCTTGCTGTAAAAAGAGGCTGTGATCCTGACAAGCCAAGAAATCTTGCAAAGTCAGTAACAGTAAAATAGGTGAAAAAATGAAAAAACTTTTTGGAACAGACGGAGTGAGGGGCAAGGCAAACATTTACCCGATGAATGCAGAGACAGCCTTAAAATTAGGAAAAGCAGCAGCAGCTGTTTTTATGAATGGAAAGAAAAGGCATAAGATAGTTATTGGAAAAGACACAAGAATATCATGCTACATGATAGAGAATGCACTGACATCCGGAATATTGTCAATGGGTGTTGACGTTCTTTTGGTTGGGCCAATGCCTACTCCTGCAATAGCACATCTTACAAAATCATTTGCAGCAGATGCAGGAATTGTAATATCTGCATCACATAATCCAGCAGAGGATAATGGAATAAAATTCTTTGACAGCAATGGATTCAAGCTTTCTGATGAGATAGAGGAAAAGATTGAAAAAATTGCATTTTCAGAGATAAAGACAGATCATATTATTGGTGAGCTTGTTGGAAGGGCAAAAAGAATAGATGACGCTCAGGGCAGGTATATAGAATTTGCAAAAAGCTCTGTTGATAATATCTCTTTAAAGGGCATAAAGATAGTGCTTGACTGTGCAAATGGCGCTGCATACAAAGTAAGCCCTTTAATATTTGAAGAGCTTGGAGCCCAGGTTGTCACAATAAATAACACGCCAAACGGCCTTAACATAAATGACCATTGCGGTGCTCTTTATCCAGAGCAGATGAAAAAATTTGTTGTGCAGTATGGGGCAGATATCGGGATTGCCTTGGATGGAGATGCTGATCGGGTTATAATGGTTGATGAAAATGCAAACGATGTTGATGGAGACCAGATAATGGCTTTATGCGCTCTTAATTTGATAAGAGATAAAAAGCTGAAAGACAATACAATAGTTGTAACAGAATACAGCAACCTTGGGCTTGATAAGGCCATTAAGAACGCTAATGGAAAAGTTATAAGAGTAATGAATGGCGACAGGTATGTTGTTGAGGAGATGAGGAAGCATAAATATAATTTCGGCGGCGAGCAGTCAGGCCATATCGTATTCCTGGATTATACAACAACAGGCGATGGGACAATATCAGCATTGCAGGTCTTGAGGATTATGAAAAAAACAGGAAAAAAATTATCAGAGCTTGCAAAGTGCATAACAAAATTTCCGCAGCTTATGGTTAATGTCAAGGTCAGGAAAAAGATTGATTTTGAAAAAATGCCCAGGGTAATGGAAAAGATTAATAAAGCAAAGGAAAAATTAAAGAATAATGGCCGTGTTATTGTAAGGTATTCGGGAACACAGAACCTTGCAAGAATAATGGCTGAAGGCATTAATAAAAAAGAAATAAGAAGATATGCCAAGGAAATAGCTGATGAAATAAAAAAAGGAGCTTGTTAAAAATGAAAGCTGTAATAATGGCTGCAGGAAAGGGTGTAAGATGTTATCCGCTTACTGTTACAAAGCCAAAGCCATTACTAAAAATAATTAATAAAACAATTCTTGAGCATAATCTTGAGCAGCTAAATGGCCTGGTTGATGAGGCAATTATAATTGTTGGCTATAAAAAAGAAATGATTATGAGCAAGATTAAAAAAAAGTATAATAACATCAGGATTACTTATGTTGAGCAAAAAGAGCAGTTGGGGACAGGCCATGCATTGATGCAGGCAGAAAAATTTGTCAATGGCAAGTTTATCTTAATGAACGGTGATGACTTGTTTTCAGGGAATGATATAAAAAACTGCTTAAGGCATAAATATTGTGTTTTGGCAAAAGGGGTTGATGATCCTGAAAGGTTTGGGATTGTTTATCTGAAAAATGGTTTTGTTAAGGAGATTGTAGAAAAATCAGAAAATCCTAAAAGCAATCTTGCTAACACAGGCTTTTATGTATTTGACAGAAAGATTTTTGATATTTTGAAAAAAACCAGGAAAACAAAAAGAGGGGAATATGAAATAACTGATGCCCTTAAAGAGCTTGCAAAAAAAGAAAAAATCCATTGTGAAAAAGTAAGAGATTACTGGATTCCTATCACATATCCATGGAACTATCTTGAGGCAAATGTTTTTATGGTTGAGAAAATGAAGAAAATGCAGATACACGGAAAAATAGAGCCAAATGTCACAATAAAAGGCAATGTTTTTGTTGGTAAGGGCACTTTAATAAAATCAGGGACATATATTGAGGGGCCTGTTTATATTGGAAATGACTGCGAAATCGGGCCAAATGCTTTCATAAGAAAAGACACAGTAATAATGGATATGGTAAGGACAAGGGCAGAGATAGTTGATTCTGTTTTAATGGAAGGTGTTGCAGCAAAGCATAACTGCTACATAGGCCATTCTGTGATTGGAGAAAATGTTAATATCGGCGCAGGAACAATAAGCGCAGATTACAGGCATGATGCAAAAAACAACATAACCATTGTCAATGGAAAAAAGGTTGACTCAAAGAGAAGAAAGCTTGGCGCTTTTATTGGAGATAATGTAAATACAGGCATTGGAACATTGATTTATCCCGGAAGAAAGATCTGGCCAGGCCTTGGAACACTTCCTGGTGAAGTTGTAACAAAAGATATCATCTGATTCTTCTTGCAAATGTAATAAATCCTGAGAATCCTATTCCGTCTGACTTTGGCCTTATTCTTCTTCCATCTATTTTCCATTCCCTGTCAATAAGCTCAGATGTTTTCAGGAATAGAAATTTATCGCTTTTTCTTACTTCGTCAACAAAGTCTGCTGTCTGGGGAATGGAAGTTGAGTATGAAACAAGAAAACCGCCAATCTTCAATGCCTTTTCAGCATGCTTTATGACTTTCCATGGCTCAGGAAGGTCTAATGTTATCAGGTCAATATTTTTTTCTTTGATTCCCTCATAAATATTGCTTTTTTTTAGCTCTATGTTTTTCAGTTCAAGCATATTTATATTTTCCTTGACCAAATCAATAAAATCATCTCTTATTTCATAAGTGTATATCTTGTTAACATAGTTTGCAAGAAAGCAGCACAAAGCACCTGAGCCAGAGCCTGCATCAACAACTGTGCTGTTCTTGTTAATTCCTGTTTCTGCGATTATTAGCCCGATATCCTTTAGCAGCACTATCTGGGCTTTTCTTTGGATTCTTTTGTAATGGTCAATAAAGCATGGTGAGAACATGATTAATTCTTTGCCCTGTTTTGTTTTTATTATGCTCCCGTCTTTTTTCTTAAGCTCGGTTTTAGGGATTATTCCTTCGCTTGTATGAAAATCTTTTTCCAAATCCTCAACATAATATATTCTTTTCTTTGCTATTCTGACCTCTTTTTGAAGGTCTTCTATGAATTCCCTTTTCTCTTTCCTTATAAGGATTTTTTTCAGTGCCATCAGAACTCCTATTTAAGTAAAAAAGCAGAGGCAGGGACTCGAACCCTGGAATAAGCGGGTTGCAGCCGCTCGCCTTAGCCGCTTGGCTACCTCTGCATGGCGGGCCTAGAGGGACTTCCGACATTTGTTTGCGAGCGAAGCGAGCTCGGTGGGCTTGAATTTTTAATTCAATGCCCGCCCTGCGTGCCAGCTGAGCAAGCAGCTGTTTCGAACCCTCGATCTACAGCTTAGAAGGCTGTCGCCTTATTTGCCCAATAGATAACCTATTACCAGACTAGGCTATAGGCCCACAAAACAAAAGAGAAGGGTTTTATTTATAAAGTTTATTAAAATTATTCTTTTTCAGAGTGCATTGAGCATTCTTTCTTGCCTTCCCAATACACCCAGCACTTGTCACCAAAGGCCTCCCATTTAGCACAACCTTTGCAGCAGACGGGTGTTTTTTTCTTGTTGGCCATATAACACCAGAAAAACAACTTTTTAATAAATCTTTCTATTAAGCAAAGTATAAATCACTTAATAAAAGTTATACAACATTTGAATAGGGGCTTACAACAAAACCCTTATAAAGTTTGATTTATTATTTCAAAATATGATAAGAAACGTTGCTATAATAATTTTGTATGATAATAAAAAAAGAATTCTTTTACAACATCGAAAAGAGGATGCTGAAAGACTCCCAGGATATTGGGGATTTTTTGGGGGCGGTATTGATGAAGGTGAAACACCGGAAGAAGCTGTAAGAAGAGAAACAAAGGAAGAACTAAATTATGAGTTAGGGAATCCAAAACTTATTATGGTTCAGGAATTTAAAGGCAAACATCATGATGGGACAAAATATGTCTTTGTTGAGAAATATAATCCCTCTAAAAAATTAAAACTATGTGAAGGGCAAGGTATGAAATGGGTATTACTTAATGAAACAAAGCTATTGAAAATTGTTGACCATGACATAGAAGTTCTTGGATATATTAAAGATAAATTTTAAGCTAACTCTCTTATAACCAAAACATTATATAGGGGTTGTTGTTGTTATTTTATATGTGTTTCACGCCGATTGTTTCATTGTCCACGGCAATACTTGAGTTTGTTGTCGCTACTGCAATTCTTATGTTTTGCAGAAAATCCTTAATCAACAGGTTCTTCCCATTATTAATATATATTTTAGGTTTTTATCAGTTTACAGAATTTATGCTGTGCACAAGCAATTATCCCTTCTTTTGGGCTAGAATGGGTTTTGTTACCTATTCTTTCCTTCCGGCAGTCGGGCTGCATTTTGTTATGAAACTGACCAACAGAAAGTGTAACTATATAACCATTTATATGATGCCTGTAATCTTCTCTTTAATGGCTCTTTTCAAGCCAGGATTTATTATTGAAAGCACATGCACCACTTTTTTTGTGATAGTCATTAAAGACCTGTTTAACTCATTATTTACATATATTTATGGGCTCTATTATTTTGGGTTTATTTTGCTTTTTTGTTATTTTTTATTGAAGAGCTTTAACAAGGAAAAAGATCAGTTAAAAAGAAAATCATATGCTATAATTTTTGCAGCTACTCTGATAACACTTCTTCCAGCAGTGGTTCTTTTTATTATTTTTCCTGCGTTTAAGGTTATTTTTCCTTCTGTTTATTGTGAGTTTGCAGTACTGTTCACAGCTGCAGCAATTATTGCTTCATATTTAGACAATAAGATTCAAAAAAAGAAATAATATTTGAGTGCCATAAGATTGTTAAAGAACAAAAACACTCAAAAATCTAAAGTTTTATTAATAATCAAACTTTCTTTGATAGTATGAATATTGAAACAGAAGTTAGAAGCTTTATTTCAAAAGAACAATTTGAAGAATTATTAAATTTCTTTAAGCAGAATGCTCAATTAAGCAAAGAAGATTATCAAGAGACTTTTTATTTTGATTGTGATGAAGATTTAAGAATACAAAGAAATAACTTTTTTTCTAAAGTCTGGATGAAAAAGGGAAAGATTCACGATGATTTTAGGGAAGAAATAGAAATTAAATTTGATAGAAGTGAATTTGAGAATTTAGAAAAATTATTTCTTGCCTTAGGTTATAATATTGAAATAAAATGGTTCAGGAAAAGATTTGAGTTTAAATGGGAGAATATCACTGCTTGTTTGGATTTTACTAAAGGATATGGCTATATTATAGAACTTGAGAAGATGTGTTCTGAAGAAACCAAAGAAAAAGAATCTAAATTACTTAAGAAAAAACTCAAATCCTTGAATGTAGAACTCACTTCCAAAGACGAATTCAACAAAAAGTTTCAGTATTACAAAAAGAATTGGAAATCTTTGGTGTAATATATCCATAACAAGAGTCTAAAGGTTATAGTTTTGTTGTATGTACACATAATGTATAAATCTTAGTTAATTGTGCACATAGAAAAATTTTGATTTAATATGTCATATATTTCAGACAATAAGATTCAAAAAAATTTAACAAATATAACATTATTAAAGAACAAGGTAATGAGGTTAAATATAAAGTATATATATTTTTAACTTAATAGTAGTTATAAAACGAAAAGTTTATAAACTACACCTTATTAGAACAAATGTAATGAAAGATACACTTAAGATGATTGGACTTTATGTAGGAGTTACTTTAGCTTTGCTTGGACTAGCAAGAGGAATCAATATACATTTCAATAATAGGACAATAAATAAACCTGCTTATTATATGGAATCTCGCGCAATAGGATTAAGTGGGCATGTTGAATATATAAAATATGCTGATGGTTCCCAAGATGTAAAAGAATATCCTGGTTTTGGGCATAGATTATTTGATTCTCAACTTTCTCAAGATTTAGATGGAGATGGTCTTGTTGATAGAATCAGAAAAAATGGTTCAGAATTTAAGATGAATGGATTGTCTGAATTACTTGTAAGAAAATATGATTATGAATCAAATAAAGAAAGATTCGATAAAGAAGACAAAAAATTACAAGAATTAGCTACAAAATATTCTAAACCATTCATTAATTTTTAAGGTTATTATTTTTAAGGCAGCCATGTCTTGTGGTTTCTTAATTTGTCCGGCAGGTATTTTTCCATGACAAAGTTAAGGCCGCCAACTGCCAAGGCCTGCTGCTCTGCCCTGACTTTCATGTCATTCAGCTGCTTTATGGCCTTCTGCCATTCCTTGTAATGATGAACAAAAGGGTCATTCTTAAGTGCGTCCTTGCCCCTTTTCACATCAACCTCTTTTAATGGATGAGTTGGCAGTTTATAGTCTATTATATCCTGTGGGGTTAGGCCAATAAACTGGGCATTTGGCACACAAAAATATTGATTGATGTGGGCAGCATTTCCACTCCCTACTTTCAGTGTTCTGTAAATATTCATGAATCCATAAAAGTCGCAGTCAGTAAAAACATAAACAGGCAATTTCTTTTCATCGCTTAATCTTCTTATAAAACGCCTGCATGCCCTTGTCGGAACACCACCCATGCTGATTAAAATGCAGTTTGCCTTTTTCCAATATTGGTGTTTTACTAATCTCTGGTGCATACCTGCTGTCTCAATTGCAAGTATAAAATCAGCATTTGTTTCAAAACCTAAATTCTCTACAGAGTTAGGTATGGCATATGCCCCAGAGCCCATTTTTGTGCAGTCTATCTTAATTTCTTTTTTTGTATCTGGATCCTGGTCAATAACAATAAGCTTTCCGGAAACAGCTCCCCCTTTTTCCTCAGGGATAAATCCAAGAGCTTCCCTGTTTACCATCATCATTGCCTCAACATCATCCATGACAGTGTCTGATTCCGGCTGCTCCTTAAAGCGGGCATCGCCCCAGTTCTTGCTTACATAGTATATCTCTCTTTTTGTTGCAAGGTCATCACTTTCAACCAGTTGTTTTGACAATATCATCATCCTTAGTGTTTGCGCAAATGTTTTTATTGTAGAAGCAGTTAATGTCCTTGTTTTTGTCTTTCCGAGAAGCTTGAAATAACCTTCCTTGTCATTGTACCCAACATTGCTTAATGAACGCAATGGCACTGTTAAATCCGGCTGCTTTTTGCTTAAAATCTTTTTATAAATTTCAGAAGCAAGCTCTTTTATTTTTGAAGAAACATTATTATTCACTGTACTCACCTTCTTCCTCGCGATTTAATGCAAGCTCTTCATCAAAGTCTGAGTTCTTTTCTTTATCAAATTCCATTGATTCAACCTTGCCCCTGTGCTTCTCTAAAATCTCTTTTAGCAATACCTCAACTTTCTTCTCTTCATCATCCTTTAAGCCAATAAGTTCTTTTAATGCCTCTCCCACATGAGAGATATATTTTTCAATATAACCTCTTTTCTTCAGCTCGAAGCCAACTTTTTTTTTCTTGTTTACATAAGAGCCAAGTTTTCTTCCAGCCTCCTGCATTGCAAGCTTTATTTCTTTTGTTATTTCAGGATAATGCGCAATTGCCTCCTTGCTTTCTGATGTGAAAGGAACCCAGACAGAAGCAATATGGACAAGGATGGTCAACGGCCCAATAGGCAAAGATCCGTTGCTTTGCTGCAGTCCATAGTTTCTCCATGCTGTTGATACAACTGACTTAAACATTGCACCAGCTCCCTGCTGGTACAATAAAGGAACCCTGTTTGCAAACCTGAGTAATGTTGCTGGCTTATCAGCCGGCTGGTTTCCGCCATATGCAATTCCAACCTCAATCACAAAAGGATTTCCGCTGTAGACACTTGGCGGCCTTGTAACAGAGCAGTAAAACTCTGCATTTATTTCTTTTCTTAGCCCCTTTTCAACTAATTCCTGGCCAATCGGGGAAATGCAGTCTGTTGGCGGAGAGATTATTTTTGTTTTTTTTATTCCCTCAACAAGCTTTTCTGTCATTTCCATTGAGAGCTTGCCTGGCTTTGTATTAGGCAGTAAGGCAGCATTTTCGCAGATTTGCTTTGCAGTTCCAGAGCCAACCCTTGAAAATTCATTTGTAAGAAAGCTTTGCAAGGTTCTTGATTCAGTTAGATTAAGCATTTTTATCATCCTGCCAATCTCAACACCATATGGATGCGGCTTTATGTCCTTTGGCTCTTTTGGCAGTTGATCAGTTGCCCTTGTGAATATAATTTGCTCTGCTTTTGGATTTGTATAAATTATTGTAACATGGGGGTTTATTATTGCTGTCTGCTTTATGTATTCGTCAACACCCTGGCTGCCTTTAAGATAAGATGCCTCAATATCAACCTCAACCTTTGTTCCATGATCTTTGCTCCACTCAACAATTTCTTCCTTTAAAATCTGCGGCTTGTTTTTGTGCGTGTCTATATGCAACTCATAATAATGCGCTGGCTCATTAGGTGAGATTTTTGATGTTATTTTTGCCGGGCGCCCAGTTGTCAGCTGGCCATACATAACCGATGCTGATATCCCGATGCCCTGCTGCCCCCTGCTCTGGCTTAGCTTAAAGAACTTGCTTCCGTACAGTAATTTTGCAAATATTTTTGGAATCTGGCTTTTTATTATTCCTGGGCCGTTATCTTCAACAATAATCCTAAAGCGGTCATTTCCCATGTCTATGGCTTGTATATTAACCTCAGGCAAAATTCTTGCTTCCTCGCAGGCATCAAGAGAATTGTCAACAGCTTCTTTTATTGTTGTCAATAATGCTTTCCTCTTGTTGTCAAAGCCAAGAAGATGCCTGTTACGGCTAAAAAACTCGGCAACAGATATTTCCCTCTGCTTTTTTGCCATCTCATGCGCTTTGGTTTTTTTTGGTATTTCAACAAGTTCTGGATTTATTTCGGTTAAGTCACTAAGCTCTGTTTGTTTTATCATTTTATCTCTAAATCTTTTCTTTTCATATCGCTTCTTCTTTTTTCCAGCCATTTGTAAACACTTGAGTGAGGGCTTCCGCTTAACAATGATTCAACAGCTTTTTTTGCTATAGTAACATTCTCTGAAAAGCCGATTATGCCTATTGTCTTGCCATAAACTGAAATATATGTTTCTGTAAGGCTCTCTATTGTTTTTCTTGATTGCCCTTCTGCTCCAATAACCCTTCCTTTCAGCCTTATCATATGGTTCTTTGATTTAACATAATCCAGCGTGTTAATCATTTCAAACATGTAATCTGGTTTTAATAAAAGCAGTGCTATATCAGGGTTAAATCCTCTCCCGATTGCCTTTACAACCTCTCTTGCACTGTAAAGCCCTAATGCATTTTCCCCTTCTAAAAAAACATCTCCTTCTTTTGAGTCTATCTTTAGCTTTATCTTGGTGGCTGACTCTATATGTTTCTTGGTGATGCCATCCTTTCCTATAAGCACAGCAATTCTTTCTTTTGGGATTTTTGTATCATACAAATATTCTGCCATGTTCAAAAGTGAATCTGGGTTTGTTTTTAAATTTTTATATGCGCGAGTTACTCTTTTATTGTTTTTGAGTCCCTTAAATTTTTCAAAAAATATTCCATGCAGTCAAGAGCGCAAAAAGATGCTTTTTTTCTGAAATCCCTTGGGCCAAATATCAGTTTGTAATGCTCTGTGTAATAGGGGTTTATTGGCTTTCCACATACAGCACATATTACTTTTTCATTATCTTCAAGCTGCTGTATCTTCTCACTAACAAGCTTTTTTACATGCATTCCCCCTTCTTCCTCAATGTCTTTTTGCAGTTTTATTAAATCCTCATGCTCTAAGTTGTCAACTATCTCCTTTAGTTTTTTCTTCATGATTACCTCTTCTTTGTTTCTTCAAATTTTATAATCCAGATATTTTGTTTTGGCTCAAACTGGAAAATAACATCATACTTTTTATTTTTATCAAGCGCAAAGAGCAGCGGCATGGGTATGGTTGTCTCATAACTTGAGCCGCGCTTGTAAAGCTTTCTTCTTATCTCGTGCATTTTATACTTATTTTTTTACTTATTTTAATTAATCTTATTATACTTATAATTATACTTATATATAAATGTTTTGATTTTAAAATCTGTCTAATGGAGGGGTCACACCTTTAGTTATCTAATTCAGCTGAAACTTATATTGTGTTATATGAGGTGGGGGCTAGTCTATTATTACTTTAAAGAAACGAAAAATTTAAATATATATAAAATAAATTGTATTGTATGAGAATTAAAGCCCAGGATTCAAAAATTGGAAGATATATCTGTAGTAGTGGTAATGACATATTATATGATAATAATGTGTGTTTTTGTTTTGTAATTGGACTAAAGGACAGGAAAGGAAATGGTTATCTTGGACATATTGGCACTGATAAAGGAGCAATAACCAAATTAACAAAACAATTAGAAGAATTTTTTAGTATTCCAAGAAATAACATCGAAGCTATAATTGGAGGTCCAAAAAATCCTGGATTTAAAAAAGATTGGAAGATAATCAAAAAAGAGTTAAAAAAATATACGAGAAATATCCATGAAGAAGTGTATGATAACACGGATCCAAAAACAATTGAACTGCCTTTAAAAACATTTAAATTAGAGATTTCCTATAAATAGTTTTTCTCCCCAAGCCCAAAAATTTATTTCATTTAACATCAATTAATATTTTGATTTAAAAGAAGTAGAAATTATTTTTTTGGTTTGATAATCTCATGGACTGCTAAGATAAACAACCCTGCTGTCCAGCTAAACCTGTTCTCGCTCTGGTAAACCCAGGTTCTAATTCTTTTTCCATCGCTGTTGTATATTTCAGAGGTTGTGCTGTGTTTACAGATCAGTCTGGCTATTCTTTTAAGAACATTCTCAGATTCTTTTTTCATACCCAATTTATGCTTTGCAATAGCGTCAAAGCAGCCAATCCACGGCCATGAATATCCATTATGATATTTCAGGAGTCCTCCAAGAATATTAAGAATAGATGACTTATACCAAGGATATGACGGATAGTTTGTTACCATAGGAACAAGATCAAGCTTATTTTTTATTATGAACTGTTGTATTTTCTTTCCTTTTTTTCTGTCTGCAACATCCCACGCAATTGCCAGAACATTGCCTGTTGATGAAAAATAATTTTGTCTTTTGCGGTCAATCCAGTCTATGTAATAATTCCCGTTCCAGAACTCTTTGTTAATATTTTTCTTAACATTTTCTGCCATCTTTGAATATCCCTTAGCGTCATCCTTTTTTTTGAGCAGTGCTGCCATTTTGCTAAAATCTACTAAAGCCTTGAAATAGCAGGTGTTTGTAAACATTACCTCTCCCTGCTTCAGGGCAGATTCTGCCCAGTTAGCACCAAAGCCTTCATCTATAAGATAATTATTGTCTTTGTCCTGCTTTGATATCCAGACCATTGCTTTTAGAATTTTTTTATAATTATCCTCTAAAAATTTTTTGTCTTTGCTTTGCATAACATAATCATAGCATGCTATTATAAAAATAATATTCTGGGTTACAGAGGGAGAGATAAAATAACTTCCATGATAGACAGGAAACAAAAGATTCCATCTTGGCTTAAATCCTATTGTACTAAGGTAATATAAGGGGCTTGATATCCTCTTTGGCAAGAGACCGTCCTTGCGCTGGTATTTTAAATAAAGCAAAAGGTTTTTCTTTACTATCTCAAAATCTTTTAATTTGTTTGCGCCAAATGATGCAAAAAAAGAATCCCATGACCAGTACGTGCGCCGAAGGTTTCCTGTGATAATACCTAAAGGATAATAATTTTTTCTCAAGTCTCTTACTGCTACTTTATAGGCCTTATCAATAATGGACATATCTTTCATGTTATGTAATAATTATAAAAACCTATTGGTTTTATGGCTTTTTTACCGCAAAGTTTAAAAAGGGCAGCATAATTTCATAAAATTACTGCCCAATTTATTGAGCAGAAAAAATTTAGTAGAGGAATTAAAAAATGGAAGGAAAAGTAAAGTGGTTTAACAGCAGGAAAGGATTCGGCTTCATAGAAGGCGAAGATGGACAGGATTATTTTGTTCATCATACAGCAGTAGGAGAAGGAGCATTTTTGCGTGAGAATGATGAAGTAACATTTGAAGCTGCTGAAACAGACAGGGGAAAGCAAGCCCAAAAGGTTGTTTTAAAGGGAGGCAAAAGTTCAGCTCCAAAAGAGCGAAAGGCCCCTAAAGAAGAGCCTGCTGAGGAAGAACCAGATAATGAAGAAGATGCAGACAGTGAAGATTTCTGAATTGAAACTGCATAAAAAAATAGCATAATTCTTGAAAAGAATTATATTTTTTGAATTTTTTTCTTTTATTTTATTTATAATTTTTAGTAAACTTTTTATATCAACTCTTTATCTTTGATTATTAAGCGCTGGTGGTCTAACGGCTATGACTGCGGCCTTCCAAGCCGTATATCCGGGTTCGAATCCCGGCCTGCGCAGTTTTAATTTTTAGAAATAGGTTTTAAAGTCTCTGGCCTTGCATAATAAACATAAATTTGTTCTTAAACCAGAGAGAAGTTATTATTTTTTCTTATTACAATCTTTTAAAAAGAAAACTATTTAAGCAACCTCGCCATTAGAAAAGGGCTGATTACCAGCATAAAAGAGGAAAACATGAACCAAATAAGAATCTGTGAGAGATGCAAGGCAGCTTTTCCTTTAGACAAAATCAGGTTGTTCCATTGCACCAAAGAGAAAGATATGCTTGTTTGTGAGGATTGTTGCAAATTCTTAAAAAATAGGGATAAAAGGATAATACCTTCCCTTAAAACAGATACAAAAACTAAAATAAAAGCAGAACCAAAACCATTCTATAAAACAAAGTACTGTTCTCGCTGTGAATACGCATTCAAGGTTGATATAAACAAAGTAGATGTTCTACGTTGCCCTTATTGTGGTAAAACAGACAGAATATGCGAAAAAGCTGAATAAATAAGGGGAGAGAATGTTATATATCCATAAATTTCTAGACACGGAAAATCAGCTGAGATAGAAAGTGTTCCTATCATAAGAGACATAAAAAAGAATATGCCTCTCCCTTTTTCTAAACAAAAATTAGAGGAATATGTTCTAGACTGCCTCATACCCAAATCAGAGATAGAAGTTATTGAAAGCAAACTGCCTTTAGTTGAACCAACAATAAATATGGTTAGGGAATTATTAATCCAAAAAGATCGTATCCATGAACCTATAAACCTACAGAGAACTATCCAGATATTAAAAACTGTTCCTGTTCCTCTTCTTAACAATATCACTTATCTTAAAGGTATCTATACATGGCAAAATGACTCTTTAAATCAAGCTGCAGAGCTACTAAATATGATACCTAAGCTAAATACAAAAGAAGAAAGAATTGATGTTAATGAAAAAATAAACAAAATATTTGAAAAAATTCTACGTAATAAAGAAATGTGTTTTAATTACGCAGATATTATCCATGAGGGACATATTTCTAATTTGGGAGCATTAAGCGAAAGCCTTGCAAACGGTTTCTTATTCCACACAACCCTAGAAGAAGAGCTGAAAAAACTGGACTTTAATAGTATCAAACTAAGAATTCCTCTTGAAAAACTGAAAGAAGCAGGAGATATTGAAAAAAATGTTCTGGAGATAAGAAATGTAGTCGAGCAAACTTACAATATTAACATGAGAATGATTAATTATGCGGTAATATTATATTCCTGTATAAAATTAATGATGAACAAATAGTAAATTTCAAAAACTTTATATAATCCCTCTTTATTCATTATGATTATGTTCGATGTTGAAAAGATAACAAAAGCTTCAAAGCTTGCAAAAGAGCTTGTAGAAAAAGGACTTGCAAAAGATATAAATGAAGCGCTTGAGATGGCGCAAGGCATGTCCAATTTTAAGGATGAAGGTGATGTTCTGCATTCTCAAAAAGTAGAAGAAACAGAAAAACAAGGAGAGAGTGAACTAAAAAACCATATCGAGAGATTAAAGCAAAGAGTCAATAAGATGGAGCTCTTTATTAATGATTATACATCAAAAAATGAGGAAAATATTAAAAATATTAATGCACATCTTGAAAGAATTTTTAATGCTGTAGAATATTTAAAGGAAGCACATTACTCAGAAAAAAAATCAGAGCAACCAGAGCAAAAAATCCCTGAGCAGAGCAAAGAAAAAGATGAATTTCCTCAAAAACCAAAAAATAGAGACGAAATTGACAAAAACATCTATGACGTTAACAAAATCTTTGACAACAGCCACTCCAGACTAATGAACAGGCTTAAAAAATAGGTTTTTGTATTTAATGATAATTAAAGCATCTAATAGTTTGTAATTCTAAAAAATTAATTAAGGATTCGATGACTGAAATTGTTACTGGAAGTATTGCAAGACTTGATTATATTGGGAACTAGTCCCAAAAAGTTACCATAGAAGGTATATAATCCGTGCGGGATTATTATGCCAGCTTTTTAATCTCTATAATGCTTGACAACAATATTTTAATATTTTATTAAACTTAGAAAATGTGGTGCATTGAAACAAGGCACTAAAACTTGATTTGCGCATTCATTAAAGAAAAAAAGTTATTGTTTATCTAACTCTAAATAATCTTTAGAACTTATTATTTTTTTGCCAAAAGTGGATTTGATGTTTTCCACGCTTGCAACTATGTTGAAGTCTTTTGTTATTGCCTTTAATTTAGGCAATTCTTTTCTGTATATTACCCCCTGATGTATTTTCCTGAGCTTGCCCTTGTGGCTGTAAAACCTCTTTGACTGGATAAAGATAAAACCATGTTCCTTTAAAACCTCTGCGAGCTTATTTGACTTTTCTCTTGCAATCTTAATAGTTACTATCACTTTTCCCAATGCCATTTTATCTTCTATATATGACCCAATTAAGTAGCCTAAAACATAGCCTGCTATAACAGCTATTATAACAAGTATAGTCAGCTCTCCTGTGATAACATCCTTAAATACCAAAAGCAAAATCAATGTTTCTATTGCAAGAAGGAAAGCGGTTATTGTCTTATGCCCTCCTATTTGTGTTATGTTCTGGATGGTCTTTACACATCTCATAATCATACACATTAAAAATATATAAGCTAATCTTAATATCATCTTAAGAAAAGAGAAACACACTAAGTTTATAAAGATTGTTTTTCCTTTTAAATTCTGTTATACTCAATTTTTTTGGGCAAAATAGTTGAGAGAGAAAGATATATTTGCCACTTTAAAATGACTATTAGCCAAAAGATTTAAATACCTATGATTATTTATATCTTTATTAAAAGTGATATAATCATGATTGAACATATTATTGAAAAAATAATGCCATATAAAGTTATAATAGTACCTGCAGATTGCTACGAACATGAATCTGATGGCAAAAGAGATATAATTGGTGGATTTTTTGGTTTTGAAAAAAGATTTATAACCAAATGTGGATTTAATAAATTCATTAAAAGGGTTGAAGATCCAAATGATATGTCTTCTTGCCCTAGAAGGATATTGAGACCTTCATCTATGATTGACGATAAAACATATATAGCAATACCAGATACAATGCCTGATGTTCCAGGAGAATATTCTATCGAAATTCCTGAAGAATTCAAAAAATATTTTGAACAATTTCAAAAATCATAAGTTTATAAATATTGTTTTTCCTCTTAAGTTCTGTTATATATAATTAAGTATTCAGCTTAAAATACATTCTCAGAAATTTTTCTTACTTTAGCCCTAACCTTTTGTTTTTCTTTTTTACTCCATCTGCCAGGCTTTCGCTTGAACTTACCATGCCTTCCATGTTTGGAGAATATCCTCATACTATCCTGATACTTAATTTTAATGTTGGGGTACTGCTCTCTGATTATCCTGAATATCTCTGATGCTGCAGTGGAAGAAACAGGATTCCATCTTGCTTTGATCCAATCATCATAAGAAGGGGTTCCTTTCATTGGACCGCAAGGCATGATCAGGAATTCTTCTGCCTTCATTTCCTCTGCTCCAAATCTAGCTGTGATAAATGCCTTATAAACAGGATCTTTTATCCTGTGAGGTGCTATAAGTATGTTTGCACAGACCTGTGCTCCTTTCCCATGGACATACCTTGAAGCTTTAATATAATCATCAAGACAGCATCTTTTATTTAATCTATTTAAGTCAGTGTCATAAGCAACTTCCAGGCCAAAACTTACAATATGGTTAGAACATATCTCTTCAAGTGCCATGGTCAATTCATCACAAGCTTTATCTGTTAAAACATTGATATTTTTATCAGTTGTAGCAAGATACATTATTTTTAATTCCTGCCTAGCTTTTTCTGGAATAAATAATGATGCCCTGGATTCATATTTTAAATGTGATATATAGTTTTGATTTATGAATTTATAGATATGGTGTCTCAGTCTTTTTGGGATTTCAGTGAACCAGCTTCCATTAGGAGCTATGATGAGCTTATCTGCTCTCTTGATGTTTTTGAAAAATTTATTTGCAAAGAGATCAAAATGTTCAATCATCTGATCGACTGATATTGGAGATTCAGATACAGTCCTTTTTTGAGAATGGTATCCACAGAAACTGCATCCTCCCTGATTATAAAAGTGATGGCAGATAATATGTGAAAAGGGATAATATTCATTTTTCATGTTAAAAAACCCTTTATCTCCTTTCAAGATAGCAAAAATCAAGATTGAAAATAAATTATTTATTATGGAACTTTTTGTTTTTCCTTGTTAATTTCATAATATTCGCTATTTTCCATGTGTAGTAATCAAATTCCTTAGGCATGCTCGGAAACGGGACTAGTATTGTATTGACCTCAGCATATTCAAGCTGCCTTATTATCTTCGAGGGAAGTTCACTTACCCTGTGCGATTTGTTGTCCCAAAGGATGTTCTCGGGAGCAAGAAACAGATAAATAAACTTATGGTTTTTATATAATGAAATAAGGGGATCAAAAACTTTATCAGCAATGGTTTTGGAATTATTTGTGTTGCTGCCTAGTTTTTTAAGATGGTGGGAATTTTTTGATGTTTTTGCCTCACCCACAAGAAGTATTTCTAAGGTATTTTTGTCTGAATAATCAATGCCTCCTTCTCTTTTAATATAACCACAATGGAAATAACCCATGCCATCAAGTTCAGTGGCCTGCAATCCATGCTTCTCCTGATGATATGAATGGGACGGATCCATTTCTGATGATTTTTCAAGTATTGTGAAATTTATTGTTCCTTTGTGTTTCAGTAGGTATTTATTATTGTATGTGACAACTAATTCTTTTCCTATATTTTTCTCCATTTCTTTAAGTATACCAAAATCAAGCCCAATACCGGACTTGCCTGGCACTTTTTTTCCTGTCTCAATAATTAGTTCCTTCATCACCAGATAAAGCATGTTTTCCCCTATTATGCTCCCCTGAAAATAAGAACCTGAGCCTTTGATCTTTTTTCCAGGATAATTTATAATATCACCCAGCCCAAAGATTGTATATGCTCTTTCTTTTACCAAGGCAATTAAAGAATGGTCCTTTTCCTTAAAACTTATTTCCGGCCTAAATACTTTAGAGACAACGTATTCAAGGTTGTCCTGTTTAATAGGGAAATATTCACAAAAAGGATTTATAATTTTCTTCATATTTTTACTATTCTATAGAAGTAATATAAATAGATTTAGTAAATCAAAAAGTTATAAAAGAAAACCAATTTTAGAGAATAATTATTTTTATGCAGCGGGTAAGTTAGTCATTATTGTGCCTGCAACAAAGTTAAATAATAATGTAACAATAAAGGCAATAAATACATAAAGAAGGGTACTTTTTAGCATGTTTTGCCCTATAAGATACTGCTCATTTAGTGTGTCAGAACCGTTTTCAATCCCATTTGCAAGTATTGTAAGGATATATATTATCTCAACAACATATATTCCCACAATTATCTGAAAATAGTATGTTGGCATTCCATCGCCAAACATTCCAACTATGTTTCCTGCTCCTCCTGCTCCAGACTCAGCCTGCATGTTACGCATTTGGATTCCTAAGGTTCCGAGTATTGTTGTAACCATTGAGGTTATTCCAACAACAACCCCTGCTATTGCCGGTGCAATGAAAGATAATTGCGATTTCATTGATGAAATAACATCTGCAAGCAAATCTTTTAATCTTTCATTAACCCTGTGAATTTCTTTTATATAGCGTGAAACATTGACAAGTGCCTGGGCTGCAACAACAGGCCCTTTTTTAATGCTCTGCAGCAGTACTTTCATTGAGCTTTGGATAATGTTTGATGGAAAATATAGTATTGCCCCTGACTTATTATTGAATATAGCTTCCTTAACACTCATGCCAAGCTTGCTTATGTTCATGCTGACAATATTAAAAAAATTTCCAGATGCTGTGTCCCTCATAATCTCTGCTACTCTACCAAAGGCAATCTCAGCAGGCAGGCCATCCCCAAGCCGATTTCCAAGCTGAAATAAAGCTGAGGCAAACTCATTCTCAAGCTTTTTTGTATTCTCCCTTATATCAATAAGATTTTTTGACTTTAAGTTATAATAAATCCCAATGCTAAGACCAAAAGCTAATGTTACGAAGAAGCTTAGGATAGCTGCCCCTAAACCAAAAGGGCCAACTGTTTTTCCAACTAGTTCCCCTTCTGTTGCAATGCTTGTATGGTAATCAAGAAAATGAAAACCACCTATAGGAGCAGGGTCAACAAAGCCTGGAACAAGAGGGAGTATCACTGGGAGCAACCCAATAATAAGAAATATTATTCCAATAGATATACTTAAAAAAATAGGGTTTATCCTTAGTTCCAATGATCCTATTCGAATAATAATATTTTTGTATTTCATTAATTCTGGATTTGCCTGCGAGATGTCTGTTTCGCCATAACCAGTGGGCCTTTTGGACAGGATTATCTTACCCATATAATAAACAGTAATTGGCAATGTTATATTGTAAATAAGTGCTATGGTATACCATTTAATTCCCCCCATAAAACTAACAATCAAAGGTAATATTACTAAACCCAGGAGAGGCATTATTACGCCAAGCATATGCAATGTTTGTATTGGTGACTGCAGGTTATGTGCATAATGCAGCATCTTTTCATAAGTTCCTTCAAGCATAACATCTAAAGCCCTGTCAACCAGACTTAGCCTGCGATCTTCAGATGGCTCATATAGTGATGACTCAATAAGGTGGAATGATTCTATAAACTCTATGTTCCACTTCCTCCATGTTTCAAGATAAATATCCAAAGACTCCTTTACAGATTCGTATTTTTCTGTTTCAACATCCCATAAAACCTTTTTCATGTCAAGTGACAAAGGCGGAGCAATATGTTCTGCAGCAAATGCTATTGCCCCCTCCAGGTTAGAGGTATGCCTCATAAATGTAACAATATAGAATATGCACTGGACCATCTGGTTGCTTGCCTTCAAACGCCAGTTATTAGCCAGGAATTCAGGAAGCTTTCTGAACATAACCATTAAGATAAGACCAACTAGAACAAAATATCCTATAAAAAAGAACGATTTAAATGCCAAAAAACTAAGAAGGCTTCCAAAGATTATAATTATCAAAGGGATAAGTATTGCAAAACTCTCTGTTCCAGTAGGAGTTACATTCAAATGGCATATATCAATTGATTCTTTTATCAAATTTGCTGCTTTTTCATCTGGTTTAATCTTCAATACCTTTTCGCTTAGGTTGCATAATTTTTCATATAATGAGAATTCACTTGGCAGAAAATCTTTTTTAAACTCAATATACTCTGTGGATGTTATTTCTTTTCTGGTTTCCTCTATAGGGGTATTAAGCTCTTCATTTAGTTTTTCCCTGTATTTTGATAAAATTTTTCTAAGGTCTTGGTCCCCTTCCATAAAAAACTCCTCAAATTTTACTTAACTGGTTTTTTCTTGATCTCTTTTTTAAGCCATTTCTCCCACTCGGATAATATCCTTTTGCTGTCTAAAGAGCCAATATCTTCTTCTACTTTATTTGATATATTATGAAACTCATCATTTGCATTAATAACAAAACCTGCTTCTAGGATTTCGGGCATCTTTAATTTAATAGAGTAGTCAACAATCATTTTTTTTATATCTGCCCTTAACATTATATTGCTCCAGACAGCATCCCAGTCAGAGGCCCATTCCTTTACATTGCCGGCAATTGCCTTGAGAACATCTGAGTCGCCATTTATTACGTCCTTGCTTGGCTCAAGCATATCTGTTTTGGGATCATATTTCATAAGGTCTGAGAAACCTGCCTCTAATAATGGATCATTTTCCCAGTGCTTTCTTACCTCTGTTATCTGTGTGACGCGTCTCCATCTATGCAAGCCATCAGGGCTCTTTATTGGATTTGTAACTATTATAATATCTGTTGCCTTGAAAGATGTTCTTGGAACTTTAAGGTCATTGACAACCCTGTCATAAACACCATAAGGTGAATCACCATGGATTGTTCCTGCAACAACATTTGCCAAAGCACCAACCCTCATAGCTTCATAAAGAGCCAGAGCCTCTACGCTTCTTACCTCTCCAACTATTAGGCATGAATCACCCATTCTCAGGGTTGTTCTTATGCCCTCGTCAGCAGCAACCTCTGTTGTGCCCTTAGTCATGGCAGATGCTACCTTCATTGACTGTATGTTATAGCCAAGTTTTCTTAAAGAATCTACTGGAAGCTCTAATGTGTCCTCTATTGTAATAACACGGTATTTCCTCATAATCTCTGTCATCATAGCTGCAAGAAGGCTTGTTTTTCCAGCAGACCTTGTTCCTGCAAAAAGTATTGTTCTTGAGCCGTCAACAATAAAGCTTATCAGGCCAGCTGCAAGCGGTGATAGCATGCGGTTCTTTACAAATAAAGGGAGTGTCCATGGCCTGTCTCTATGGCGCCTGAATGCGTATGCAAGCCCTGATGGATTTAATGGAGCAGAGATAACAGCAACTCTTGCTCTTGCTCCAGGAATTATAAGCTCTGTATCAAGGATGGGATTTGCCTCATCAAGGGGCCTTCCAGACAACATTCTTAATTTTGATGCCCATGACTCTGATTCTGTTCCTGTAGGAATAACATTAGTTATACATTCGCCAAAATCCTGGTGAACAATAAACATCGGTGTCTGGCCCATCGGACTGTTAATTGTTATGTCTTGGATTCTCTCGTCTTGAAGCAGGACTTCTATTAATCCAAAACCAACAGTATATCTCACCAAAATACCTGTTAGCTCTTCTATCTCCTTTTCCTTTATCCTAAAGTTATTGTGTTCTGCAAGGTCCTCAATTAAATCATGGCCGATGTTGTAAAAAATTTGTCTCATACGTTCTGGATTAACAAATTCTGATTGTTTTGGCTTATATTCTGAGATTATTTTTCTTGCCTGATCAAGCAAGTCATATTTCTCTTCAGAAATTTTAAACTCTGGCGGCAAAATATGGTAGAGATATTGTATTGTGTCTGGAAGCCTGAAGATTGTTACCTCATTTTCACCAACAAGGTAGTTAGCTAGAACATCACCCTCTGGAGGATAGGAAGCCATTAACTTTGTGAACATAAAGTCTGGCTTTATTGAGGGGGTAAATATCTGTCTGTAAATATCCCTATCACCTAACCTGAAGCCTGCAAGATTGGGCTTTGCTATGATTATCAACTTTGTTTCATCTAACAAGTCAAAAGCATATTTAATTATGGAAATAAACTTTTTTTCACAATAAATACATTCTTCATTAACGGTTTTCTCAAGCTTTATTTTTTCTCTTCTCAAGAGCCTTTTTAGCTCAACATATGCACCCAATGGATCACTTTTTAAGAGATTAAATACTATATTCTGTATCTGTGCATACCTGGTGTTAGAGCATTTTACGCAACCAGAATCTGAACCAAGGCCATAATAATCAAATAGGCTCTTATTTTTAGCAAGTTTTTTGTAAAGTTTTGCTATTTCCACAAGAATCTGCGTTTGGTCAAAGTCATACTCATAATCCCGTTTCTGGGAGAAGATTATTTTAGTAACATTCCCTACTTCAACTAGCTTGGTTATTGTCCTTGACATACATTGAGGATTGTCCTCTAATGAAGGAAGGGATGAGCATCTTTCGCAATTTATTTTAAGGGTAACACCCTCCCCTCCTCTTATTATCTCATAAGAGCAAACCTTTTTTCCACTAAATAAAGGCATTTTATTCTTTATTTTTTTCCTCCTCTTTTTTTAGAAGCTGCAAAGCTATCTCAATAAAATGGGATTTATTCCTATATTTAATATTATCCTTAAGCTGGGAATTAACCCAGTCTGCAAGCTTTTTGTCTATTGTTGCACTAATGGGCTGCTTCATGTTTAAAATATATTTTATATTTTTTTTAATATATTATATATTTTATAACATAACTCCTATTTAAATGTTATGATTATTTTTGTACTACTTTAATATACTAACATAAGATTTATTATTAAGCTTGGTTTATTGGTGTTATAACTAATAAAATCTTAGGAAAAGGTTTAAAGAATGCAAGAATCACCTGAAACGTCTGACCAATCAACGCTATCCATGTCAAATATTGTTAACAGCCTTAACAGAAGGCTTAGAGTTCTTGAGGAAAGGCATAGCCAGATACAGAGAAAAACAGAGGTTATTGAGGATAATATGATTAATAACCATAAAGAGGTCTCTGAAGGCATAAAAAAAATAAACTCTGATATAAAAGAGATGAAAAGGGATTTTGAGGATATCAAGGAGAATATGAGGAGGTTGATTAAAGAAGTTGGGTCAAGGGCAAAGAAAGAGGATGTTGATGTAATACAAAAATATCTTGACTTATGGAACCCAACAAACTTTGTAACAAACCGCGAGTTAGATAAAGCAGTTAAAAGAATAATCAGTGAGAAATAGAAAGTTTTAAAAAGTTTTTATAAAATAAAGTAAGCAAGGTGAAATAATGGCCTTATTTGGATTAAAAAAGAGTGAGGAAGAAACTAATGAGTAATGGGCAACCGAATACTACTGAGACTCCTGTTGACTTAGTTCTGAAAATGAGAGAACAAGGACTTTCCAATAATCAGATTATCACCAGTTTGCAAAGAGAGGGATATCAGACGACAGAGGTATTTGACGCGATGAACCAGGCAGACCTTGGTGGGACAAATGAGACTCCAGTTGGATTGAATGAAGAAACAATGCAGAAGGAGGTTTATCAAGAAGAACCTCTAGGGCAGCCAGAACAACAACAGCTATATGAACAACCAACAGGTTATGAAGCAGAATCTTATAATGACAATGAAATAACTAAAATAGAGGAACTTGTAGAGGCAGTAGTAGAGGAAAAATGGGTTGACCTTGTAAAGGATGTAAATAAGGTTATTGAATGGAAGTCAAATGTAGAGTCAGACACAGCCTCAATAAGGCAGGAGATTGAAGATTTGAAATCTAGCTTTAGTGAGCTGCAAAAAAATATACTAACCAAAGTAGATGAATATGACAGGAATATTGTCAAGGTCAGCACAAATATAAAAGCAATGGAAAATGTTTTTCAGAAAGCAATACCAACATTTACAGAGAATATCAACGAACTTGCAAGAACAGTTGAAAGCCTGAAAAATATTTCAAATAAAAGGAAAAAATAGGATTTCTTACTCAAGTTTCATTATACTAGATTGCCTAGATAAGAAACTCATTGCAAAAGCACCTATAAACAATATCAATACAAGCCCAAGAACCTTAGGATGTGTTAATGTTGCAGTTAATGCAGATTCTCCTGTAGTGCCAACAGCTGATGCATTTGCAGCTGTTGTTTCATTAACCTCTGATGCTGTTGACCCTGTAAAAAATATCTTACCAAATGAAGACAGGATAATTATTAAAATTATTATAAGTATAAAGCTCCTTGTTCCTGATTTAGTGCCCATAATGCTTAACACATCACTGTCTGATGCCCCCATAAACTTATAGATTAAGATTGTAAAGAATGCAAAGAATATAAAGACAAAAAATGTGGGAGTTATAAATTTGATTAGGTCTCTTGTAGGTCCTGATAAAGCAAGTAATAGAGCTAGAGCAAGAGCAAGCATTGCATTAAGGTTCTTGTTCTCACCCAATACTTTAGTGAGGGATAAGATGGCATACAATAAAACAAATATAAATATTAAATAAAAAATTATATTAAAATATTCCAATAGTCCTATATCTAAAAAAGTAGCCATTTTTATTTATTTTTAAATACATTTACTGTATCCTTAAGGGGCTTAAATGTGTTCTCACCAGCTGTAATGATCCATATGATTATGCCAAACACCAAAAGCACTAAAACAACAGCCATTGTGTCTGGATCAATATTAAACCAGCCGAAGTTTTCCCACCATCCTGCTGAAATTCCAAATAACCATATTATAACTGCAAAAGCAGGAATCATTATCGCACCGCCAGCACCTTTAGCCTCGTATCCAAAAACACCTGACAACAGCAAAACCATTATAATTGCTATAAGCACTAATGCAACATTTGGCAATAAATTGTTGATTATAAGAACTGCATCCTGGCCTTCAGGATAAGTGCCTAGGATATGGGGAATAACAACAACCATTCCTAAGACTAAAGCAATAATAACATTGAATCTTTTGCTATCCTCTCCAAATATTTTTGCTTTTTGAAGAACAGCAAAAACAACTGTAAATATCAATAAAAATGGAAGCAACACATCAAGCATGCCCCAGCTTTCCATTGTCTCAAACAACTCAACAAAATTAGTCATTTTTCATCCTCCTTTTTTAATAAGATTTTTTATTATTCCTTTTTTTCCTTTGTTTTTTTTGGACCGCCACCAGTAATCAAAAACATTATACCAATAACAAAACCAATAAGTATTAATGACGCAAACCAGTCTGTATTCCATTTTGTGCTTATGAATTCCATAATAAAGCTAAGCCATGTCTGCTCGCTTTCTGTTTTGATTGCATTAAGGAATATTGCTATTATCCCTACAAACATAATTATCATAAATGCTACATTCCATCCCCCTTGCAAGAAAAAACCCTTTTCAGTTTCCTCATGAAATGAACCAACTAACATCAGGAAAAGAATAGACAGCAAAAGCAATATTACAACCTGAGATGAAACCTGTGTTATTACCTCAACAAGCTTTGATGATGCAATAACAAAAAATGCAATAACAAATGCAACCATTGCATCAAGGTTCTTTTTTGTGTATTTTTTCCCCTCTATTTCTTCTACACCAAAAATCTTTGTTTTTTCAAGTATTGCAAAAATAATTGTAAAAACAAGCAAAAATGGAAGAATAACATCATAGATTCCAAGTCTTCCAAAAAAATCTATTGTTCCTCTGAATACAGATTGCTCTACCATTATGCAATATCAGAGATTGAGTGATATATAAAACTTTCGCTTTTTAAAGAGCATTGTTCAATTTGATAATCAGTTCACACTTTTAACTTTCTTCTAATTTCTTTCTTTTTGGTGATATTAATGAATGAATTAACCAAAAAGAAAAGGAAATGGATTGTACATCAGTTTAGGGCTGGCAGGAGCGCTACTTCTATAGCAAGAATCCAAAAAATTAGCAGACGTTATGTATACAAACTTGTTGCTAGGTACAAGAAGGAAGGAATTAGTGCTTATGAGGGTAAAAAATCCGGAAGACCTAAGATAGATATCAACCCTTCTTTTGTAAAAAAAGTTGTAGAAATTAGAGAAAGAGATGATTATGGGAGTGAGAAAATACATTTTGTTATGAGGAGAGATGGTTTTGGTGTCTCTCAACACATAATCCAAAGAATTCTTGATGAACAAGGTCTTACAGATCCTTGCCCTAAAAGAAGAGGCCAAAGAAAGTATGTAAGATACCAATGGCCCATAAGCAACTATATGTGGCATTGTGACTGGAGTGAATACAAAGGATATTGGTATTGTATCTTTATAGATGACAGAAGCAGGAAAATAATGGCTGCTGGCAAATTTAAGAATGCTAATACAAAGAACGCTTTGTTTGTTCTCTATCAGGCAATATTGATTAATGGAGTTTGTCCAGTTGTAGTATTAAGCGACAAGGGATCACAATTCTACGCAAATAAATATGATAAAACTGGTAAAAAAGGTATGTCTGAATTTGAAAAAGAAGTAGAAATGATTGGCATTGATTTCTGGACGTCTAGAAGAAATCACCCCCAGACAAATGGAAAGATGGAGAAATGGTTTGATACAATGAAAAAGAGATTTAAGAAACACCCAGAAGAAAGTCTTCAAGAATTTGTTAAATGGTATAATAAAGAGAGAATCCATCATGCTTTGAGTTATGATACTCCGGAAAAAGTCTACTGGGAAAAAGTGTGAACTACTTTCCGAATTGAGAACAGATTTCCGAATTATACATTTTGTAGACGAATGGATAATTCTTAATGTGAAAAGTAGTTCACAAAATGTAAGAGTATATGTAGGTATGTTTGCTTTATAAATTTTATAAATGACCTATATACTGGAAAAGTGAGAACTACTTTCCGAATTATTCA
>Ga0210057_1002284_pt1 | contig 27687 bp, 29 predicted proteins | sample CryGeyCG2114_010_2_FD_183968 | JGI IMG/M metagenome (GOLD analysis project Ga0210057, IMG submission 183968) | Groundwater microbial communities from aquifer - Crystal Geyser CG10_big_fil_rev_8/21/14_0.10 (SPAdes) (version 2) | ecosystem: Environmental > Aquatic > Deep subsurface > Groundwater ...
CTAAGAGGTCAGAATCATACCTTGCGAACCGAGCCTCTCCTAGAATCCATGTTTGCAATCTAGAGACTTCTAAAACATTCCACTCAAAGCCAATGGAAGGATTACCAAGTTCATTGACCGCCTTACCGCTTTTTTGCCCACTGATATAGTGAAGGCGAGAGTACAAGCTCCAAGAGTTCACCCCATAAAGACCCAGGCCTAAGGAGTAATTAAAACCGCCGCTGTTTAATGCTGAATAACGAAAAGGCTCCAAGGAAAGATCCAAACCAACAACGACTGGACTAAAGTCTGTGCTCACTTCTTCTGAGTCAGGATTATATTGGCTAGATCCACTTTGTGCCAACAAGAGTGAGGGAAACAAAAGCATCAAACCCAATAGAATCATAAACTTCTTCATAATTACCCCAGTAATTTAGCAGTGATATACAGGATACCCATTCTTTACCGACAACTCGACTCTTTATTTAGATTAAAAAACTCGACAAATCATGTCAATTTAAGGAGAACTAGACAGATAGGGATATACAAGAAAAACTGAATGAAGAAACAAAAAAGTTAACAACTCTAAGCACGGAGGCTGAGCAGTTGATATACATCAATAAAACACAGTTGAAGCAGCTAGAAACTCTATTGACTCAATCCGCCAACGGCATTCATTTGTTATTTGATAAATCATCCTTATCAAAAATACTTAGTGAGCCCACCGAGTCCGATGAGTTTTTTACCTTTGAAAATTTAAACCGAGTCCAAGCGCTACTTGGAGAATTTCTGCAGCAATCTAGTTTTGAAAAAAAACGCCAATTTGTTGTGGATCTAGATAATGACTCCTACGAACTACTTGTTCGTAGCTATTTCAATATTGTTGAAAATACAGTTTTGGAATCCACAAAAGAAAAGCATTAAGGCCCTAGCCTAATAAAGGTATAAGAAACATAGGGGTGTAGCCGATAAATAGCCATGCCCTATGTTTTGACACTCATTTTTACTCTCGTTCTGCCAACTCTTTCTTGGGCAGAGTATCGTGCCTACGATTTAAAGATCATTGGTCCAGTGGGAGAGCGTAAAGTAAGGGCCACCCTAGACCACCGTCAATACCCAGACTATTATCCCTTAGGTGCAACTGAACGCATAGAGTACCTAGATTCGTGGATGTGTTATGGACGACAGGATCGCTTTGAGCCTCCCTGCCCAAATCCTCGTCAACCGGCCAGTTCTTCACCTTAGATCAGGTCCAAAGCAGAACCTTTTAAAAGAGTTATGATAAGCTAATATCTGAAATTGGAACCAAAGTATCCAGGAGGGATCTTGGCTTCAGATATGTCAGGCATTGAAAAAAATAAACAGCTCAACGAGCTCAAGTCTAACTATGAGCAACAAAAGAAAGAGTTGAGAGCTAAGAGTGAATCTGAGATTCGCTCTATTAAACAAGCCTATAAAGAAAAAATAGACTACGAAAAGCAGCACGGTGATGCCGCTATCAATCATATTCGAAAGAACAGATCAGACCAGGCAGAGCAGATCTATCAACAAAACCAAGAGACTCTCAACTACATGCGTGATCGCATGAGACAAAACATGGAAGAGCAGCAAGTCAATGCCAAACAACAAGCAGAGCGTTTGTCCGAAACAGAAAAAGAAGTTTTAGCTAAAACTCAAGAGGCCCAAGAAAAACAGAGATTAAGACTAGGAGAAATGAAAGGCAGTCACCAACACGAACAAGAGCAATTACGTTCCCAACTCAATAACTTGAACACTCGCTATCAAAAATACATTAGCGAGCAACAAAAATTAAATGAAACACGATTAAAAAATATTCGTGCCAGCAGCTCGGAACAAATGGAAAAAGAAATTGCCACCCACTCTCGGGAACACGATCGCATTCGCACTGGTTACAATCAAATTTTAAAACAACAAAAAGTAGAGCAAGATAGAAAATTAGATCAAATTCAAAAAAAGAGTCATGAGACTGTTGAAAAACAAAAACATCTAGCTCACAAGCAAATTAACGAGCAACAAAAAATGTATCGAGCACAATCTGAAAAAATGGAATATGATAACCAAAGCCATATTACACAAAGAAAAAAAGCACATGAGCAGCTCAAAACTCGCCAAGAAACTGAAATAAGAAAAGATATTGCAGCTCAAAAAAAGCGTCATGAAGAGAAACTCAATGATGTCACAGCCAACTTAGAAAAAAACCTGGCCGTTCATCAGGAGAAATACCAACAAAGAATTGAAAAACAACGTAATGACTTTCAACGACAATACAAAACCAATGACAGCCTTAATAAACAATCTCTAGTCAACCAACGAGAAAATATAATGCGAGCTATTGTGAACGAACGAAAAGAGCTCTTACAGCACGTCAAAGACTACACTGATAAGAAAGCCGATCCTTTTTATCGTATTATCGATTACAATTCTGCTCTCCAAGAGGCCCCAGGAGGTTATGTTTTCTCAACCCACATACCAGAAACAGAAAAACAAAACATCTCAGTCAAAGTTCATGACGGAAAAGTGGTTTTAAGTGGCACTCGAAGCTTTGAAGATCAGCTAAACACTGAGAATAAAAAACTGGCGACTAACTCCTACCAAACTTTTCATGAAGAATATAAAATGGATAGACCCACCAAAGAAAATGATGTTGTCCAACTATATGAAAATGAAGTGTTGTCGGTTTATATACCTAAGGTTTAACGAACCAAAACAGATTGAACTTCTTTTAAAACCTGCTGAAGGCGCCCATGAAGATCCACGAGCTGTAACATTTGAGCTTGAACATCTTGAAGATTAACACCTTCGTGTAGAGCCGCTTCACGCATTAAGGCTTCATAAGCTGCCGGCAACCTGCCAGCAGAGGCCTCAGCATCAGTGTTTTGATCTAACCTTGATGACTCAGTGATAATTTCAAAGGGGCGATTGTTCTGATCTTTCATTCTCTTTCAAACTCCAAAAACTATGCTAACGTCCTATGCTCTACTCTTAAACTTAAATTTTCTTAAATCAAAAGTTTTTTTTAATATTCACAACTCAAAGACTGTACATCCAGGGGAGAGGGGGATCTTCTCAACACCTCATAACCTAGTTTTTCAGCCATCACACTACCCTCCGTACTACTATGCTTTAAACCTAAAACATGCCCTAACTCATGGACTAATAGACTCTCTAAATCCACCCTATTAGGCTCTGGGGTCACCGTAAAAAACTCATAACCCTCTGGAATAGCTGAGGCATTGATCTTTACATCAGCATCTTTAATCTGATTGCCTTCCCAGGAGACCAATGTACGACCCTGCTCTTCTTTTTTTCCATCCCATTGCTGAGTTTCCCAATAAATTACCGAATACCGATCGTTGGGGTTTTGAGTCCCCTCATAATTTCCACCATAACGAAAGAGAGGTTTTCCAAGCGCGTCTTCCCAACGAAGCATGGCCTCTTGGATAATAGAAATATACTCTGTTGGAACACTGCTGTGCGTATAGATCACTATAGGTGTCGCGCCCTTCCAAGATACTCTTTGAACTTGGCTGTTTTGTACAAAATTGCAGTCTTCTTGAGGACGAGGCTTTTCAGAACAGGCCTGAACCACCACAAGAACTGCTAACAATATCCACAAAAGTCTTTTTGTCAGGCCCATGGACCCATTCCTCCAGTCAATAATTTACTCAATGATTTACAACGTCACAACCAACTACATTCCAAATAATAGGCCAAAAAAAATAGCTCTAAGTTATTGAAATTTCTAATCTTTTATATTGTTGACTGTCGACACTTTAAACAACAGGAGGCCCATTTTGGGCTCTCAGGGGAGCTGCCGGCGCAGCAGATGGGGAGATTTTTTGTTGAGAGGAGGGGGCTCGAATTCCAAAAAGTTTCATTAATACGATAAGAGCCAAAGAGATTAAGGCATAAACCGCTGTCATCAACCAACCCAACTTCACTTCTGTCAGGCCACAAGACATCCCTCCTAGGACAGCGAAAAGCACTGAGGCTGATAAGCTCTTTTGATCCAATTTGACACGAAAACGAACTAGGGCCAAGGCTGCAACAATGGCAAAAGCACGTACAATGCTATTGCTAATTAAAATCATCACTCCGGTGAGGCCCACACACAATAGTAGTAAATTAAAAGAGCCTAACATTAGCTGAAAGATTTCTGATTCTGTATTGGTTTCTTTTTTTCCATAGATAGTTCGGGTTCCAAAAAAAGTCATCACACTCAAGCTCACACCAATGGCAATGGAATGAGCTAATAAATAAAGCAAAGAAGCTAGCTCCATATTAGACTCTGAGTTAGAGCTCGCAATTTCATTTCCAAGACCAGTTAAGAGACCATGAAACACAACAACATCTCCATCCAAAGATTAATGTAAAGTATCTTCCAAACGATCAATGATATTGGTAATGCCCCAACAGTACTTAGAAAAGCTCACTTTTTGAATAGAATGTTGGGCAAAAAACTCTTGGATCCACAGGGGGGTTCCCTCACTGTACTTTACCTCAGCCACAAAATAATCATTGTTAGAATAAAGCTCATTCATACCAGTTGCGGTTGCCCACAAGTTCTGGAGGCGAAGGCCATCAGCCACCTCATCACTCACCTGCTGCATTTCTTTAAATTTAATATTTTTATCCATTGTCACGCGAAAGCCATTTCTTTCAAAGGCCATACGCTCATACTGAATACGTAGTTGAGGTGAAAGAGCAAAGTTCTCAATGAGAGTGTTCACAAAGTGCACACGACTCTCCAGATCTTCATGATACATTTTCGCATTCATAGATTCCAATCGATCATTCATAACAATCCCTCCACCAAAGAGCATTTGCTGAAGGTTCACAGGATCCAACCGAAATCTTTTCTTACTGGAAATACTCTGTTGTCCAGACACTCTGACTTTACATTTTGCCTCTAAAAATGCAGGACCATTTTCCCAAATACCATTGGGAGCATATCGACGAACCCTCACTTTAAATCTCTGCTCTAATTGGCTAAAGTGGTGCTGGAAAAAATCAAGAGATTCTGAGTCAAAGTAAATAGACTCCACTAAGGTAAATTCTGTTTCAGCATTTGCGTAAGTAGGATCTAGATGTTGAGAAAGAAGTTCTTTAAACTGTTCTGACAAGGCATTGGGAATTAAATATTTATCTTCAATACGAATAAAAGTCTCAGGAGCTTGGCTTTTTTCTAATTCAATACTTTTTAATAATTGGTCAAGGGCCCCCATCATATGTCACTCCCTCCATTTTCTTGGATGCGATGTACCATAGTCTCAGGGTAGCTAAGTCACAATAAGACAATGAGCTTTAAGAAAGTTTTTCAGGGTATCCCAAATAAACGTAAGGCTTGTACTAAAAGCACCGTCAGTAGATAGGCAGCCACAGTAAAAATTCCCAGTTGTCCAAGAGCGAAACTCCAACTTTCTGACTCTTTTTTTGCAATAACAACGGTGCTCATGCATTGAAGTGCCACAATAAAAAAGAAGATAAGACCAGTGACTGTGGAGGTAGTGAAAATGAATTCACCATTTGAATTTGTTGCTGTTTTCATAGAGTTAAGAAGTCCTTGCTGAAGTGAGTCCTCATCATCATCAGTGACATTAAAAATTAAAGCTAAGGAAGAAACAAAAACCTCACGAGCGGCAAAAGCAGACACTAAGCTCAACCCTACCCGCCAATCTCCACCCATGGGGGACATGATAGGCTCAATATAATGTCCTGCTTGAGCTGCATAGCTTGTGGCCAAACGCTCACTGGGATTTTCCATATTGTAATTGGGAAAAACGGTACCCACCCAAATGATCACAGAAAGCACTAAAATAGCCTTCCCGGCTCGCTGGATATAATGACCTGTTCGCTGATAGGCCGTCTTTAAGGCGTTTCTTAAGCGAGGACGACGATAAGACGGTAACTCCAGCATAAAAAAGGATGTCTCGTCTGAACGAATCCACCGAGAGGCCAAAGCGGCAGCTACCATTCCCAGAACAATACTTAAAATGTAAATGGCTGCTAAAGCCAAACCGGGCTTCCACGGTGCTTGATCTTGAAAAAGATAGGCCAACAAAAGGGCAAACACAGGTAGTCGAGCACTACAACTCATTAAAGGAATCACAAAAAGAGTTAAAAAGCGCTCATGTCGACTGGAGATTGTTCTGGCAGCCATCATAGCAGGAATAGCACATGCAAAACCACTCAGCAGAGGTACAAAGGAACGACCGTTCAGCCCCACCTTTGAAAGCGGCCGATCCATAATAGATGCAGCCCTTGCTAAATATCCCCAATCCTCTAGAAGAGTTAAACCTAAAAATAAAATAAAAATTTGCGGTACAAACACCAACACCGCCCCTAAACCCGCAATAAATCCATCTTGAAGAAACTGTCCAAAAAGCCCAGCCCCCACCAGGGCAAATGTTTGCTCTCCAAGAAAAGAAAAGAATATGTCCACCCAATCCATGAGAGGTTGGGCTAACCAAAAAATAGATGTAAAAAGGGTCCCCAAAATAAGGATAAAAATAGGGAGCCCAGCCCACGGACTCAAAACCCACCGGTCAATATAACGAGTGGTCATATCTGAGCGTTGAAAGTTCTGAAGTTTTTGGGAGCCACGGGTACTGACTACCTCAGTAATAATTTTATCAATGATTTGATAAGTTTTTTGAATGGTTCTCTCATCCCACTGGTGATGTTGAAACTCAAAAGATTCTGAAATCGTTGTGGCTGCTAACAACAATTCTTTAACTCCAGATCCCAAGCGACCATCTACAACAACAACAGGAATTTTCAGTATTTCTGAAAGTTTTTTGACATCAACTTCAAAGCCCTTTTTTTTCAATAAATCTGTCATGGTCAATGCCATCACTACTGGCACATTCTGCTCTTGTAACTGGTGAACAATAAATAAATGGCGGGCCAGTTGAGTAGCATCCACAACGGCAATCACACCTGTTGGAGCCTCGTCATTGAGTATACGTAGTGTCACCTCTTCTTCCGGTGACTTAGGTGATAAGGAATACACTCCAGGAGTATCAATCACTTCCAGTGGACACTCATACTGAGAGAGCGCGTGCCCAAGGGCAAACTCCACAGTGGACCCAGGATAGTTGACAGCTCTAAACTTTGAACCTGTGATCCAATTGTACAAAGTTGTTTTTCCAGCATTGGGAGCGCCAATCACTGCAATCCTAGGACAACTCACCGGTCACTCCCCTGATCGATCCACTTAACCTCTAAACAACGGGCCTCAATATCTCTTAAGGCTACAGCCACTCCCCTGAGCTCCACAAGAAAGGGTCCCTGAAAAGCAGTTCGCCCTAAAAACCAAATTGTTTCTCCCTGAATAAAACCCAATTGTTGTAAACGAAGTGTTAAGTCAGAAGGACCCACAAGGCCTAAAACCTTTAGCTCCTTTGGGGCTCCAGAATGATTTGTGATATCTCCAATGGTCACGATGACATAGAGTTAATTCTGAGCCCATGGCATTGTCTAGAAATTCCCGATCCCATAGGCTAATTAATATCCAATTGAAAATGACTAGGGAAAGAATTACCCCAAATTTTGAATTCCGGCCTGTATTCCTTTAAGGATAGTTTCCAGATGAACCTGCAAAGGGGCCACCTTTTCTTTCAAAAGCTGCTTAGACAGCTCATCCATATAGAGGGACCTATTCATTTCTACTTGAATACTGTGATGCCCCTTTGAGGGCTGACCATAGCGCTCTGTGATACGGCCACCTACATAGGGCCAATTTAAAGCCACACGAAATCCCTCAGAACGAAAAGTCTCCACTACCAAATCTCGAAACTCGGCAGAACAGCTTTTTCCATTTTGATCACTGATCACAAAGTCCGCTCGCATCTCACCAGGATCTCGGTGTTCTTGGGTTCCCATAGACGGCATACTGTGAGCATCTATGTGGTAAATTGTTTTTTGTCCCTGCGCCTTTAACTCAACTACCGCCTGAGCCACTGCTTGATGAAAGGGTTCAAAGTATTTTTGAACAAGGGTTTGATGCACTGTTGAATCAACAGGCCCTGGCATCAGCGGATAACCAGCTGTTGTTATGGCCCACAAAAAGCCTCGAGAGAATGTCCCTTTTGGGTGAGGGCTCCCTAGCACAGTTCCTTGATCCACATCATCAGCTAGGCGATTGAGGTCCCCTGAGTACCGATGCCATTCTGTTTTAACAGTGCTTAAACCTAGTTTTTTAATCACAGGTTCATAGAGCTGATCTACAAATCGATCAACATCATACATTAAAATGGTCTCTGGTAAGCCCTGAAGCCATGGAGCTTCTGGAGGAACCTTTTCCCCAGAATGAGGTATAGTTAGGAGTAGTTTCATATGGATAAGTTATTTGTGGAGAACAATTTTTTCAATTAGAATTCCTATATGAGCCGAATCTATACAAAAACGGGTGATAAAGGCGAAACAGGCCTTGTCAGTGGCAAGCGTGTCAAAAAAGATAATGTACGTCTCGATGCCTATGGAACACTGGACGAACTGAATGCCATTTTGGGCATCATCAGAAGCCTTAGCCTCAATCAAGATTCAGATCAATGGCTGGAGGAGTTACAAAACCAACTCTTTAATGCAGGGTCACGCCTTGCCTGTGACGACCAAACTTGGCTAGCTAAGATGCCTCCTCTTAAAGCTGATATTGTTGAGCGTATGGAAAAGCAAATGGACAAATGGACAGAGCAACTTCTCCCCTTAAAAAACTTTATCTTACCCGGAGGACACGTGACGGCCGCCCACCTTCACCATGCTCGCACAGTGTGCCGACGAGCCGAAAGAGTGCTGGTTCATCTTAAAGAAATCACTCCTAATACCGAGCCCATTGATGATCATATTATTTTATTTTTAAACCGCATGAGCGACTTTTTGTTTGTCATGGCCCGATGGCAAAATCATCAGCACGGCATTTCTGAACCCTTCTGGAAAAGCTAATAATGAAGATTATTAAAGCGACAAGTGACAACGAGGAAGAGATTTCGCAGTTTTACTCATCACAGGTACTCCATGGTCCCTTGGACCTAAAAGCTTCACGGCCAAAAAATTTTTTTCTACAGTATGAGCTCCAAGGTCAAGAGTACGACGTTTACCTCTTAAGAGACTCAAAAAATCAAATAGCAGGGCTTGCCTCCATTGTTTTTAAAGAAGCTTATCTTCACAGAGAAAAAGTAAGGGTTGGTTATTGTTCTGATCTTCGTATTGCTCCTACACGCGAAGCAGTTCTCACTTGGACAAAACATTTCTTACCTATTCTGCATGAGGGTATGGAATCTAAAAAGTGTGATTATTATTTTTCTGTTGTGGCGCCTCAAGAGAGCCGAGCCTTCAATGCCCTTGTCAGACCCCGGAGTTCACGAAGAAGCATCCCTCGTTTTTATATGCTTTCACGATTTGAAATGATCAATATTTTAGGTCGCTGGCCTTGGGCCCCAAAACCTTTAGACACATTAGTGCTTAAAAAAGGAGACGCTAGCCACTTGGACGCTCTCTTAGAGTACTTAGTGCAAAAATCTCAAGTCAGAACCCTGAGCACGGTTTACACAAAGGATCTTCTTCTCCAAAGATTCAACTCGTGGCCTGGATTTAGCTATGAAAGTTTCATCCTTGCTTTCGACTACCAAAACAACATTGTAGGTTGCACAGCTCCTTGGGATAATTTTGAAGTCCAACACTACCAAGTGGATGCCTACAAGGGGCTAATGAAAACTCTTTATTCGGCAGCACAGTTTGGATCCTACCTTGGCCTCACTCAAAGACTTCCAAAAGAGGGGGAGTACCTCAACTTTGCATACCTCACCCACCTCTATGCCGACAATCCCGATATCTTTTATAACCTGGTCTACGAAGCTCAAGAGCAAAACCATCCCCATAAGTCATTGTTATACCCATACTTTCATAATGACCTCACCACCCTGCCCCCGAAAGGCTTTATTTCAGTGGCCTTTCCATTGGCTGTTTACTCCATTCTTCCACCGGAAAAGCCCCTCCCTGAGTTCTTGCGAATCAATCGCCTGACGGACCCTGTGGATTTGGAGCTTGCCTTCTTATAGGCATAAGAAAAACTTATGTTAATGGTGCTTCTTTGGCACCAACCCTGGCGATTTTACCTCCCTGCTTTTGGTCGAATTTTCGTTTTTTTATCCAATAAGCAAACCAACGGACTTTCAGCTAGCAAATGTCACCACCTCTTATTGGCCCAGCCTTTGCTCTAGTATGTATGGTAACTTTCCTTGGCATCGCCTCAATCGAGGGTTCCTACGGTGCTAGAAGTTGTACCAAACACATCCTTTCCCACGGTCGGCCGGTTAAACACCGAAGCCGCCGCCTGCGCACAACACCATTAAAATAAAGTGGAAACAAACCGAAAAGGATGAAGATACAGCCTTGTTATAAAACACGAAAAAGGAAAGCAACAATGAGTCGCAAATTAACAGTGATCCCAGGTGATGGTATTGGTCCTGAAATAACAGAACAAGTGGTCAGGGTTTTACAAAAAGTAAAGGCTCCCTTTGAGTATATAGAAGCACATGCGGGTCTCATTGCTATTGAAAAACATAATGAACTTTTACCAGACAGTACACTCAATTCCATTAAAGAAACGGGCCTCGCTTTAAAGGGCCCCATCACCACTCCAGTCGGTGGTGGCTACAAAAGTTTAAATGTGACTCTTCGACAAACCTTTGATTTGTATGCCAATGTGAGACCCGTCTGCTCACTCCCCGGTATTGAAACCCGTTTTAGTGATATCAATATGATTATTGTTCGTGAAAACACTGAGGATCTTTACATGGGTATTGAACGACAAGAAAGCCCTGACGTTGCAGAGAGTATCAAGCGTATCACACGCAAAGGTTGCGAAAGAATTGTGCTGTATGCTTTTGACTTGGCTGTAAAACTCCAACGAAAAAAAGTACATATTGCCCATAAGGCCAACATTATGAAACTCACTGATGGTATGTTTTTGGATGTGTTCAGAAAAAAAGCAGAAAGTTATCCACAAGTAGAAGCTAAGGATATCATCATTGATAACTGCTGCATGCAACTGGTGACAAAGCCTGAGCAATTTGACGTTATTGTGACTGAAAACTTATATGGTGATATTTTAAGCGACCTCTGTGCTGGTTTGGTTGGGGGCCTTGGTGTCGTTCCAGGATCCAATATTGGCGAAAAAGTTGCTATTTTTGAAGCAGTTCATGGCTCTGCCCCAGATATTGCAGGTCAGGGTAAGGCCAATCCTACCGCCCTTCTACAAAGCGCCGTTATGATGCTTCAACACATTGGCGAGCTGGAAATGGCCAATAAAGTGACTCAAGCTCTTTGTGAAGCTCTCCAACATAAAGAAAGCCGCACCGCCGACCTAGGCGGGAAAGGCTCGACTGCTAGTTTCACAGAGGTCATACTTCAAAACCTATGAAAGCTATTGTCTTTGGTGCCAACGGAGGGCTTGGAAAAACATTTCAAGCCCATGTGCAAAAAACAGAATATAAAGGTGATTGGACTTTTTTAAGTCATCAGGATCTTGATATCAAAGACGAGGTGGCGGCTCGCGCTAGAATTCAGGTTCTCAAGCCTCATTTAGTCATAAACGCAGCTGCTTATAATGCTGTCGACAAAGCTGAAACTGAAAAAGAGGAGGCCTTTGCTATTAATGCTGAGGCTGTGGGGCGTTTAGCAAAAATTTGTGCTGACAATAAAATACCTTTTATTACCTACTCCACAGACTATGTATTTGATGGGCAAGAAAGCCTGCCCTATAAGGAAAAAGATCCGACCAACCCCCTCTCTGTCTATGGTCAATCTAAGCTTGAAGGAGAAAAACAAGCTCTTGCCTACCCCACAAGCACAGTCCTTCGCACCAGTTGGCTCTATAGCGAGTCCGGTAAAAGTTTTCCTAAATTTATTTTAGAAAAAATATTGGCCGATGAGCCCTTAAAGATCGTTAATGATCAAATTGGTTCCCCCACCTTTGCCCTTGATCTTATGCGTGCCACATTAAAAATCTATGCCCTTGGAGTTAATGGTCTATTACACTTTGCTGGATCTGGGCATACCAGCTGGCATGGCCTGGCCTGCGAAACAGTTGAGATTTATAATAAAAAGAAAAATAGGAATCTTCTACTTCCTGAAGCCATTTCATCTGATCAATACCCTCAAAAAGCCAAACGCCCTAGCTACTCTGTTTTATGCAGTGATAGAATACGAAAAAGAAGCATTCTGACACGTCCCTGGAAAATGGCACTTGAAGATTACGTAGACTCCTTGATTCGCTCGGGACTGTAAGGTAAGTCCTAAACCATGAAGCAATTTTGGACCCCTCAAAAAGTATTTGTGACTGGTTGTGCTGGTTTCATTGGATCCCACTTTTTAAAGTGGGTGTTAAAAAATCACCCACAAATTAAAATTATTCACTTAGATGCTCTCACTTATGCTGGAAACCTTGAAACCATCAAAGAAGTTATCGATCACCCTCAGCACCAATTTATAAAAGGGGATATACGAGACACGGAGCTGGTAGATAAACACCTCAAAGACTGCGATACATTGATTCATTTTGCAGCAGAAAGTCATGTGGATCGGTCCATTGATGGACCCTCAGCCTTTGTTGATACCAATATACGAGGCACATTTCAGCTTTTAGAGTGCGCAAGAAAAATCAAAGACATTAGATACGTACAAATTTCTACAGATGAAGTTTATGGTAGCCTTCATGATGAAGGACAGTTTACAGAAGATAGCCCCATGGCCCCCAATAGTCCCTACTCTGCATCCAAAGCCTCTGCAGACTTGCTAGTGCGATCTTACCATCATACTTTTGGTCTCAACACAATCACCACGAGATGCTCTAACAACTATGGCCCTTTTCAGTTTCCAGAAAAATTGATTCCACTGATGATCAGTAATGCTGTTGCTAATAAATCTTTACCCGTCTATGGGGATGGAAAGAATGTCAGAGATTGGATCCATGCAGAAGATCATTCACGAGGGGTATGGGCGGCCACATGTTTTGGACAGCCAGGCCAAGTCTATAATTTTGGCTCAGACAATGAATGGCCAAATATAGAAATTGTTAAAAAAATACTCTCTCTTCTTAATAAACCAGAAAGCCTCATTCAATACGTAAAAGATCGTCCAGGCCACGATCGACGATATGCTATTGATGCTTCAAAGGCTAAAAGGGAACTAGGATGGACACCTCAAATATCTTTTGAGGAAGGCTTAAAATCTACAGTGCAATGGTATTTAGAAAACACACAGTGGGTTGCTTCAGTGCAAAGCGGAGATTATCGTTTATTTTTTGAGCGATGGTATAAGAACCGTTAAAACAGCTCCGCCCTCAGGGGGAGATATTAAGTTTAAACTTCCACCATGCAAAACCGCTATTTGCCGAGCAATAGACAAACCTAAGCCAACCCCTGGAATACTGCCAGCGCCCCCTCTTTGGAAACGCTCGAATACTTTTTCAGCGGTCTCTTTATCAATGCCTCTGCCCTGATCAACAATTCTAACAGATAGCATTTCGCCTTTATTTTCTAATTCAATTTTAACCACTCCACCTTCCGAAGAAAACTTAATGGCATTTTCAATAAGATTGAAGAACATTGATTTTAATAAATCCCAATCCCCTAGAATTTCAAAATCCACCTCTTCGTCTGTATTTTCAACAAACTCTAACTTGAGGCGAACATTTCTTCTTTCAGCATACCTTCTTAAACTGGCAACTGCATCCATCGCAGGATCATCCAAGGTTAAGGGGTTCATTATAAAATCTGATTTGCCGGCATTCATTTTTGCAATCAACAGAAGATCTTCAACAATTTTAGACAGATGTTCTAACTCCTGCATTGTGCTTTCATGAAATTCCTGAATCTCAGCCATACTCCGGCTTTTAGATAAAATGAGCTGAAGTTCTCCTCTCATAATTGCCAATGGCGTCTTCAGTTGGTGTGAGGCATTTGCAACAAATTGATCCTGACTATCAAAAGCTAGCTGCAAGCGGTTTAAAAGGTCATTCAAAGTATTTGCCAATTCTCGCAATTCATCATCAGCCTGTGGAACCGGCACCCTCACATTCAAGTCAGTCACAGTGATCTCTTTTGCTTTCTGCGTGATGGCTCTAATGGGTTTTAGAGCATTTCCTGCCATATAGTACCCACCTATGGCTGCGACAACTAAAACAATAGGAATCCAAATCACAAAAAAGGTAAATAAGGAGCCCATTTGTCGATCTAAAAATGTTGTAGGAACTGCAATTTGTAAAACCATTCTAGGAATTGGTGGACGAGAGATAAGATAGTTAATTTGACGAAAGGTCCCCTGAATAGGGAGCCCAGATTCCTTAGGACTTAAAATACGGTAGACAGTTTGCCCCTGCACAAGGACACCCAGTTCTTCCTTTGTTATTTTTAATTCCGCATTTCCCAAAGTGACAGAGCGAGCAATGATTTCGCCACTCATCATACGAATTTGAATAAAGGCGCGACCAAAAGAAAATGGGAACACCTTCTCCCGAAACATTCTGTCTCTTAGCTCTACATCACCAAAAGTAGAAATATCCAAAGACTGGGCAATATCGACAGCATAATTATAAAGAGCTGCATCAAAGTCTGTTTGGTGGCTTTTGAGATAATCACGATAGAGAACCAAACTAAAAATCACGAGTGTGGTTCCAAAAACAATAAGAAAAAGAGATGTTAGTCTAACTCTAAAACTGTTATTAAAAATCACTTATCTGCTCGAAGAACATAGCCTACACCAACAACTGTATGGATAAGACGTTTGTCAAAAGGCACATCAATTTTTTTTCGGAGCATATTCACGTACACATCAATCACATTGGATTCATTATCAAAGTGTATATCCCAGACATGCTCCCCAATCTGAGTACGACTCAAAGGGCGTTCCGCATTTCTCATAAAATACTCTAAAAGAGCAAACTCCTTGGCTGTTAAACTAACTTCCTGGCCCGAGCGTGTGACTTTTCTTTGCACCAAACTCATTTCTAAATCATGAAATAATAAACTCGAAGCCACACTGGGCCCTTTGCGCCTTAACAAAGCACGTACCCTTGCTAAAAATTCTGCAAATTCAAAGGGCTTTGTCATGTAGTCATCGGCACCGGCATCAAGGCCTGTCACCTTTTCACGGGTTCCAGAAAGTGCCGTGAGCATGAGAATTGGGCCACTATAATTATCCCCCCGTAAACGACGAGCCGTATCAATCCCGTTTTGGTCGGGCAGCATAACATCCAAGACAATGAGATCATACTCATTGTCTGCGGCCAAAATCTCTGCGGAACCCCCAGATTCAGCCACATCCACTGTATAGCCAGCTTCATTGAGGCCCTTTTTAAGAAATGAGGCCATTTTTCTTTGGTCTTCGACCACGAGTATTCTCATAGCAAGAAACTACCTAGGCCTAAGGCCAAAGACTACTACTGAAACGCAACGTCAATGCACTTCAGGGGTTAGAATGAAAATATGGATAAATCCGACGTTAAAATCCTAATTGTGGAGGATGATAAGGCCTTCTCGGCGGCCTTAAAGAAAGCTCTTACTGAGCAAAGCTATCAAGTCTTCACAACACATAATCCAACAGAGGCTGAGCAACTCAAGCGCGGTCAGGATTTTCAACTAACCATCATTGATTGCCTACTTCCTAAAAAAAGTGGCGTGGACTTTGCCATAGAAATGAAGGCCGAAGGTTTACTCAACGAAGCCTGTATTTTAATGAGTGGCATTTTTAAGGATAAAGCCTTTGCCAAGGAGGCTGTCGCTAAAACAGGAGCCGTCGAGTTTTTAGTAAAACCCTTTGATTTAGAACTGTTTAAAACAACCATTGAAACTCACTTGGCCCCTATTTTGGATGACAATTTAGATCCTTTGCAGCAGTTGCTCACCCAAGTAAACCCCTCTCCTGGGCAACGAACTGATGTGATCAAAGATATTAAGAGTTTTCACGGCTATGAACTTCCACGTCTGCTTGCGGTGGCTCTTGGAGCCCAACACTATTTAAAGGGGCAACTGGTCCTTAAAGATGCCGACGGGCGAGAGGCCAAAATTCACTTTACCGACGGCAAGATTGTACGAGTGGAGCACTACTCTAAAGAATCCTTTTTTGGGGCCCTCCTTGTGGAAAAGCGTCTCATTTCAAAAGCAGAACTCGATGAGACCATTCAAAAACCTCAAGGTGAACAAAAGCGAATAGGCGAACGCTTAGTAGATGCAAATTTGATTAGCCCCCATATTATTTCTGTAGTGAACACAGAGCAAATGGGAATTCGCCTAAGCTCTCTAGTGAAAGATACAATGTATGAGTGTGAGTTTCAGTCAGAAGCCACTCAAGAGCTAGAGGGTCAATTTGACAGAACTTATCTCTCCACTCTCATCAATGAAAGTTTAAGTTCAAAAATTAATGCTGCCTGGCTCAAGAGCTTCTACACTCCATGGTTGGATTACCAAATAGAAATTTCAACGGAAGCCAGTAAGAATTCTTTTCTAAGTTTTGGACCCATCACTCAATTTTCAGCTCTCTTACAGTTGAGTGAGCCTACCAATCTACATCAACTCATTGAGCAATACCCACAGCAAGAAGAGATAATTTTAAAGGCTTCTTATCAACTTCTCTGCCATGGACTCTTCAGTTTCAAATCTAAGGCCAAAGTGTTTGATCAAAGTCTTATAGAGCAAAGGCTAAGAAAAATAGCTGATTCTCATGACAGCAAAAATGACTTTGAAATATTGGGAGTTTCCAAAAAGGCAAAACCATCAGATATTAAAAAAGCCTACCATGATTTAAGCAAAACCTTTCATCCCGACAAGCTCACACCTGAGGCGACTCCCGAAGTACACGAGCTCACTCAGAAAATATTTGCACGTATCACCACCGCCTACCATCGCTTGAGCGATGACAATAAACGAACTGAATACCTCAAAGAAATCGAAGTTGGACAGGCAGCAAAAATTCTTCAAGCCGAAAGTGTTTTTGAAGAAGGGCGTAGTTTATTAAGAATGGGGCAACATAAAAAAGCTTTAGAAAAATTCCGACAAGCCAATCAACTTCGAGTTCCCACAACAGAAATGAAATTATATAATGTTTGGGTTGAGCTAGTGATTCTAAATCAAGAGGCCGTCAAACCCCAGGATGTTCTCACAAAGGCTAGTGAAGAACTACAAAGAGTTCCCCCAGAAGATCGACGTAATCATCTATACTATTTTGTAAAAGGTTTGTTAGACAAAGTTTTAGGAGACAATCTTGCAGCCCTTGATAATATCAATCATGCACTATCATTAAAACCTGACTTTATTGAAGCCAAAAGAGAACTTCAGCTTCTCAATGTGGCACAAAAAAATCAGCGAAACAAAAGTACGAATATCTTTACAGCAGACTTACAAGATGTCGTTGGATTGCTGTTTAAAAAGAAATCTTAATTATTTTCTAAATTTTTGAGCGAGGATTAAAGCAAACATGCGGCGCTCATCATCAATGCGCTTGGTTTCCTCGCCTTCATCAGCTCGAAACTCTTTGATCTGCTCTTGCACTTGCTGTCTTGTGAAGCCTCGAAAGGGTGGTAGTTCAGAAGCTGTGGCTATTTTTTTATAGCGAGCGGCTCTTGCTGAACTTTTTTCTTTTGTTTCAAGACTGCGTGTGCAGCGACGGAAATTTTCTAGAATATCCACAACTGGGGCATTGTTCTCGCCAGCTCGAGCCGATTCATATTTGTGAAGAACGGTTTCCTCATCTAAATCCAATAAACTCGACAACACTTCTAAAAGAACAAGAGGTTGCACGGGGGCATCTAATGAGGCCGCCACGCCGTTCAAATTAATATTTAGTGTCTTTTTACTGACAATCAAAACAATCTCAGGAGCCGGCTTCATGGCTCTTAATCGTGGAACTAACTTATGGCCATTAATTCTTTTGCCCACGGCCGTCATCACCACAACATCAGGGTTATAAGCCATCACTCTTTCAGGAATCGCCACATCATTTTGTAAACTAATACAGTCAAAACCTGTCTTTTTTAAGGCAGTTTCACTTTGTAGAAGCTCATTATAATCCTCTATAGCTAGAAGTACTTTCTTCATTGAGTTAGTCTCTCATTTCCCTTTGAAAATGGTCAATGAGCTTAAGAGCTCCATTGACCCTTAATGACGCCACTGGTAATAGTAAACCTATGGAAAAAGTGATTCAAAACTCCCCGCCCATTAGTGGCTTCACAGTGGTTAGAAATGCTGTCCTCATGGACTACCCCATTGTGGAATCCATCAAAAGCCTACTTCCCATAGTGGATGAATATATTGTGGCTGTAGGACAGTCTGATGATCAAACGCGAGATCTCATTGCAGCCATAGGCAGTGATAAAATTAAAATTATTGATACCTTTTGGGATACAAAAAAAACCTCTGGAGGTTTAATTCTTAGTGAAAAGACAAACGAAGCCCTACAGCACTGTAGTCATGATTGGTGCTTTTATCTTCAGGCTGATGAGGTAATTCATGAAGAAGACTGGGAAAGCATTCGTCAATCGCTTGTCATGCACTCAAATGACCCTCGAGTTGAGGGTTTACTGTTTAAATACATACATTTCTATGGATCTCATCACGTTATAGCAACTGCCAGAAATTGGTACCGTCAGGAAATCCGACTGGTACGCAAAAGCACTGGAATCCAAAGCCATGGAGATGCCCAGGGTTTTCGAGTGGATGGCCGTAAGGCTTTTGTAAAGCCCACTAGAGCTCGCGTGTTTCATTATGGCTGGGCCAAGCCCCCAGAGCAAATGGGGCAAAAAAACAAACTCCTCAGTCGCTGGTGGCATGGTAACAAGCTGGATAATGCCTTTGATCAATTTCAATACTCCAATGATTACGGATTAAAAAAATTTACTGGAACACACCCCAAAGTCATGAGAGAAAGAGTGGCAGCTCAAACTTGGAATTTTGATCCAAAAAAGCACTGGAGCGATTGGAATTTGAAAGAGCTTAACTATTTGGCCAGTGATATATTTGAGTTTATTTTTAGATTTAGAATTGGTGAATACAAAAACTACCGCCTATTAAAAGATTAGGCCAACAGGTTGCAAAGGAAATTTTTATGAAAGCACGTATTGAAACCTTATCACTCCCCCAACGTCATTTTGAAGTGAAGACTGACAAGTCACACGTTAAGATTGGTAGTGGCCAAAAACTATCAGTGATTGCTGGCCCCTGTGTTGTAGAAGATGAAGCTCTCATGATGAAGACAGCTCAGGCCCTCGTTGAAATTTGTGAGAGACAAAATGTTGGCCTTATTTTTAAAAGTAGCTACGAAAAAGACAACCGCGGCTCTGAAAAGAACTGGCGGGGGCCAATGGCTGCAGATGGTTTAAAGATTTTAGCTAAAATTCGAAAAGAATTTGGTGTTCCTATTCTTACAGACATTCACCGAATAGAAGATGTCGATATGGTGGCTGAGTTTGTGGATGTCCTTCAAATCCCCGCCTATCTCTGCCAACAGACGTCCTTGGTTCTAGCTTGTGGAGAAACAGGCCGTGCCATTAACGTTAAAAAAGGTCAGTTTTTAGCCCCAGAAAATATGTCTAGTGCTATTAGCAAACTACGATCCGTTGGCAACAAGAACGTACTTCTGACAGAGCGTGGGGCTTGTTTTGGGTATAACCGTTTGGTGGCTGATATGCGCTCCATACCAGTCATGCAAGAGCTCGGCGCTCCTGTGGTTTTTGATGCTACCCACGTGGTGCGTCTCTACGGAATTTCCAGCGCCGACCCTGCTGGCGGAGAGCCTCGCTTTGTGCCTCACCTGACTTTAGCAGCAGTGGCAGCGGGTGCTGATGCCCTCTTTTTGGAAACACACCCCAACCCAATGGAAGCTAAATGTGATGCAGCCTCTCAATTAAACCTCAAACATTTTGAATCGCTACTGAAAATGTCAGTAGCTGTGCGAAATGCCATTGGAAAACCTGAAAACGTTGGTGAAATTCACCCTTAATCGTTCATAATAGAACCTAAGGGGGCCAAATTGAGTGAGCTCTTAAGAGGTCGATCAGCAGCAAAATATATCTTTGTGGAAATGCTACCTGGATTTCTTCTAGGGGTTTTGATTTTTATCTTTATTCTCCTGATGTTCCAGGCTCTTCGCCTCACTGAATTCGTCCTCATACATGGAGCTGATCTAAGAACTGCCGGCGCCATTATTCTCTACCTGACCATTAGCTTTCTTCCCGCCGTCCTACCCATGAGTTTACTGTTTTCTGTGCTCTTGAGCTTTAGTCGTTTTAGTAGTGACTCTGAAATTGTGGCCTTTAAGGCTGTGGGGCTACATATGGGCCACCTCACGGTTTCTCCTATTATCTTAGGAACGATTATCGCCCTTTTTTCTGCACATACCTCTTTTTACCTAGCCCCTTGGGGGAATCGCCAATTTGAAATTTTAGTGACTCGTTTAGGAAGTTCAAAGGCTGCGGCAACTATCAGAGAGGGGACGTTTTCCGAAGGTTTTTTTGATTTAGTAGTCTATGCCCAAGAGGTGGATGCCAAAACCAATGAACTAAAAAATGTTTTTATCTACGATGAAAGAGACAACCAAAATCCAGTCACTATTATTGCAAAAAGTGGTCGAATTCTTGGCAATGAGTCTCCCAACAAAGTGGGGGCAACCCTTCAACTAGCCAATGGACATATCAATCGTACCAATCGAGATACCTATACAAAAATTAATTTTGAAGCCTATGACATTAATCTTACAAAACAACTTTCTGATGGGCACACTGAAAAATCACTCCTCTCGCACACTTTGGATGAACTCCGTGAACTAATGGCAAAGCCAGATTTAGAACCTGAGAAACGTCTCGCCATTCAAAGCGAATACCACAAAAGATGGGCTATCTCTTTAGCCTGTATTTTATTTTCAGTTTTGGGCGTAGGATTGGGCACTGTTACCCATCGCAGAACAGTCCGCTCTGGTTCTCTTGTGATGAGCCTAGGAGTGATCATTGTATATTGGACCTTTTACGTCGTTGGTGACAACCTTGCCCGCAGTGGCACACTGCCAGCATGGGCTGCCATATGGGCGGCAAATTTCTTTTTCACCATTCTCAGTGTTTACCTCCTAAGACGGGCCTGGAACTAAAGAGTAAACTCTGAATATCCAAAGCATCTCTAGCAGGAAAGGCCCCCGAAGATAGAAGCTCTAAACTACCTCCCCAATGAGGGTTTAGGGGGTGACCAGGCACAACTGCTAAAGTACGATTGAGATCCATAGCTAATCGTGCGGTCATACTTGTTCCGCTGCGCCGATGAGCTTCAACAATCAAAGTGACTCCTGAAAGAGCCGCTATGATGCGATTTCGCTTTTCAAAGTAATGCTTTCGAACAGGGTTCATATGGCCTAACTCACTAATAACAATACCACCACAATCGCAAATATGAGAAACCACATCCTGCATTTCCCTAGGATATATCTGCCCCAAACCTGTGGGCAAAACCATCACTGTGGGTCTCTGCGCCCTTAGGCTAATAAAATGAGCTTTTTGATCTACTCCCCTTGCTCCTCCACTGACAGTCACAATTCCTTTTGCTACTAAATCTGAAAGATGTAGTTCCATCCAATCTAAAGATAGCGTCGTTGGCTCACGGCTACCGACCACAGAAAGGCTCAACTGTTGAAATACATCCAAACAACCTTCATAAGCTAAGTAACAAGGAGGGTCTTCCAAATCCAAAAGTTTTTGAGGATAAGAAGGATGGGAAGGGTAAATGAATTTCTGATCAGACAAAGCTCCACTCATCTGATAGCTAATTCTTTTACCTAGAGCCTCCTCTAACCACTGTCCCACCTCTTTTTCTTTATCAATAGGGCGGTTCTCAATTTCAAAAAAATGAAAAAATTTGATTTCAGAAATTTGCAAGCTAAGTAATGAAAGGGCCTCGTGAGTTGTCATACCAAGTTCTAAAAGCAAAGAGAAAGCCAAAGAGCCTTTCCACTTATTTAGAACTTAGCGCCCGAACCTGTTCGATCTCCGGGACGGATCTCATCTCTGGATTCTAGTATTAAACCTGTTGTCACGCCCTCAGTGACACTGATCACTTTTAATAAGCCAATGGGCTCTCGCAATTCCTTTAAAAGACTTTCAGGGTTATGAACTTCGTTGTTTTTAAAAATAGTAAGAAGTTCCCCAGGTTTTACATTATGGTCAATACCGCCTAGCAAATAAATAATGCTGCCAGCCCCCACAAGATCCGTTTGTTCATCCATGTTCGTACCTAAAATAGTGAGCTCCGCTGTTCCGTTGGGAGCCCCCTTCGTAGCGTAAGAAGACATCGGCAAGTGGCCTTTTATAATATGTGAACCAACATCCACTCGACCAACGAGACGAGTCACTAATGCACGCGCGCGCCCCTCTGAGAGAACCTCTAAGATTTCTACCTCTCCACCATAATTTACAGGGTACACTTTGCCTTCATAAAATTGAGTGACTAAAGGAGTTGTCGCTTTAAAAGCTATATAGGTTTCTCCCTCTTTTACAGTCTCTGAATGAATCACAACCTCTTGATAAAGCTGGGCAATGTTTTCACCGGTTTCAACCTCTACGATTTGCCCTTCTCCATCGGGAATACTCTCCATGGCTGTGGAGGTAACAAGAAAATCTTCCTTAATGTTAGCCGTCCGACCTTGTAAAATTTCAAAAGAATCTTTTTCTGGCATGGCAGTGGTATGCCATACAGGCAAACTGGGTGGGAGCTCTTGAAGAACAGGCATTCTCCGTGGCGGCGGAGGAATACGCACATTGGCCTCGTAAGCCCTAGCCTGTGCTGGAGTGACATGAGCAAGCGGAGGATCCTTATCACCAATCATTTCATTACTTGCCACAAAAATATGTGGCTCTTCAGATAAGCTTCCAGCAGAAAAGTGAATGGATTGCCTTGGTTCTAAAATATGAGGATTGGTATAGCCGCTATTGAGTTGCCAAAGTTTCGGCCAGAAAAAACCATTGCCAAAAAAAGTAGTACTAATTCCCCAGAGAGTATCTCCATTTTGAACATTATATGTCTCGCTAGTTTTAGGACCCGCCATCTGAAACCACTCAGCATCAGAAATTTTACGAGAGTAAAATTCGTTATATATTCTTGCCATACGAGCCTCTAGCTCCTCGTCAGGCTCATCGGAGCTCGGCTTAGAGGCCCACTCATTGTTTGGTGCAGTAAATTCAGGCTGTGGGGCATCTTCTGTAGGCACATTAAATTTATCATTAGGAACTTCAGCATTCTCTTTTTTGATCTCCGATTCTAATTCCTCTTCAAAAGTTAAGTTATTGGGTTCTTCAGCCGGCACGGATGTGTCTAAAGTTTCTTCTTCTACCACCTCAGGCGAAGGTGCCGTTGGTTCTGCCACAGGAGTTTCATCTAACTCATCTAAGGATAGATCATTTGAAGGTGTGGCATTTTGTATTTCGCTATCCAACGACTGAAACTCTTGATCCAATTGCTGAAACTCTTTGGACTCTTCATTTAGCTCAGGCTCTTGAGAAAATGTTTTAATAGAAAAGATAAGGAGTACAAAAAATAGTATTCGCCCTAATTGCTTTTGTTTCAAAGAAGCACCTGTTAGTTACTTATAACAGTCTAATGGTTTCCTGAGAGCTCTCCAATTTTGAAGACAAAATGTCATAGACTTTAGGCTAGGATAGAGTGAAAAAACTTAGTCTAATTTTGAGAGAGGATGATGCTTCTCGATAGCATCACTCATTCTCTTAGTGGTGACATTGGTATAAATCTGCGTGGTCTGAAGACTTGCATGCCCCAATATCATTTGAATGGTCTTTAAATCAGCACCGGATTCTAATAGAGCTGTTGCACACCCATGGCGAAACTTATGAGGATTCACAACTTCCTTAAAGCCAGATCTATGAGACCAAGCGGCCAACCAACGCCAAATATCCACTCGGCTTGGCCGATGTCCACGATCGTTGATCAAAATAGATCGCTCTGGCCCATCTTTTACAAGTTGTGGTCTTACATCTCTAAGATACTGTTTGATTTCTACAAGTAAACGCTCTGTGAGGGGCACTAGCCTTTGCTTACCACCCTTGCCAACAATTGAAAGCCAAGATTCTACTTCATTAAAATCAGAAAGATTTAAAGAAATCAATTCACTCACGCGACAACCTAAACCAAATAGCATTAGAAGGGTGAGCTGATTTCTCACACTGCGATCATGTTGCTCCACCTGACTAGCATCCAAAAGTTTTTGAAAGTCTTCTAAAGAAAGAACTTGAGGTAAGCTCACTTTTACTTTGGGAGGACGAAGTTCCCTCAACTCAGGACGTTCCATACCTTGGGTCTCACAAAACTTGAGATAAGTTCGTAAAGACGAAATAACGCGGGCTTGGGATCTGGGACTTAGTTGCTTGTTTTTTAAAAATGAATAAAAAGCTGAAATATCTGAGCGGGCCTTAGAGAACTCCTCAAAAAGCTCCAGATCTCTACGATAGGCCATGACCGTATTTGTGGAACGACCACGAACTTGTTCTAAATCTTCAAAAAATTCTATCCAATAGGGCAAAGCCATGGGTCAAGTGTAGAGAGCTCTGACAGAAGATCAAGAAGCTTAGGGATAAGAAGCGGCGCAATAGCTAATTAAAAAGGGTCAATTAAAAATATCCTATAAGAGAGCTGATCTGACCAGCGCTGAACTCTTGGCCCTGCTGATCTAAGACATAGGCCTTCAGTTGAATCACGTTGCCCAATTCTCCTCCATCAAGAATGTCATCTGACTCTAAATAGAGGGTTTCTCCATTTGCACTTGGAAAGCTCACACGAAAGAGACCTTCCTCCACTGTTGCCTCGGGCTCTTGGTTTGTTTGTCCATCGTTGATAAAAGCATAAGCCTGCGCTGTCGTATCCCCGATCTTTTTAATATCAAGAATCAATGCATAATCTCGACGACCCGACTCCTCTAGGGCCTCTAAAAAGTACACTCGTATGTACTCAATTTGTGATGGATAAATATCAATGCCTAAATCCTGAAAGTTTAAAGGTGTTACTGTGTGAATTGGCCCCATCGGTGCTTTGCCAGAGTTATTACTTTCTGCAAAATAAATGACTGCTTTCTGTTGTCCGGCCAAATCCAAAGCCGCAGCCCCATTACCAGAGTCATTCAGTGTTCCACGACTTCGAAGCTCTGCCACAAGTCCTTCCACTTCGGAGGCACTTCTGCCAGAATCAGCTTCACGATATCGTTCGGCGCAAGCTGAAAGAACTAAACATGTCATCAGGATCAAAAACTTTTTCATTCTAACTTCCTATTACAACTTAAATGTAAACCAATCTAAACCTGGGAGAATGTTGCACTGAATTCCTTGCACCACTAAGCGAGTGAGATACAAAGTACCTGCAAACTTATAGGGGTAACTTCCGCCATTATACCCCTGAACGGCTGGGACCTGGTCGTACATGGGTACATCTGCTAAACGAAACTCCATAATAGCGTTGGGACCAGCAAGCTCAATCACAAGATCACGAATAGTAGGCAGACCTGAGGTGTTGATTTGCCCCTGCTGTACCACACGAGTGACTCCATAGAGCCCAGGAGCTGCTGTGATAGGACAACCGGCCAATAAAAAGGGTTGATACAACTGCATTCCACCGGAAGCCACCACATTACCAGAATACTGGGCTGGATTGTTCACAGTTGGTGATGTGCCGGGCACACGAAGCTCCAATGCCATTTGGGCATTGAGGTCTGTTTGAATATTACCCACACCTGCCGCCATCACACTACCTGGCCCTACTGGACCACCGCAACCGATACAGCCATAGCCACCAGGCGGACCTGAGTAACCCACCTCGTTCCTACTATCTTTTTTGCCACAGGCTACCACTAGCAGTAAAACTAGAAGTCCCAATTTGTATTTCGTGGCTCTCATAACATCCTCCTCGTATTAAGGAACTGGTTTGTTCAATGCTGCAGGAGCATACAAACCGGAAAAACGACCTAATAATTTATAATAAGCTTCACCATCAACTCTATAGGGATTCATGCTTTCCCCTGTGGACACAATCATCTCATGAATGTCACTGGTAGAATGTCCTTCATCATCAATATTGATCAGAAAGTCGCGGCAATCATAGGGACCTCTTGTGATATTCCAACATTTCTCATTGGGCCCTTGCACCGCAGCTGTTTGTGGAAAGTTGTGATAATACACACGACCACTGGCATAACCAGTATCAGTGACGGCATCACCAACTAAAACAATGGCTCCATACTGATCTTGAAAAAAGGCCTTAAAGTGTAATTTTCCGTTGGTTGTCACAAACTTATTAAAACGAATATCTCTAGTAGAGTTTCCTGAGTTTAAAACAGCCTCACGAGTTCTAATAGTTCCATCAGTGAGTCTTTCTGAGTAGCGAATCTTCACAGTGCCACCAAAAGCTAATCCCTGAAGGTCATCCACTGAGTTCACCGTTGCTCCAGTATCATCACGAAGATCTACAGTGATCACTCCACCTAATGTTGTTGGCTCAGAGGCCCTTTGAAGAAAATTTTGAAATGTAAAAGTATCTTCAAAAGTAAAACCAGCTGTATTGGCACCATTTGAAAACTCACCACTGTTACCATCGCCATTATTTCCACTGTTATCTCCTGGATTTGGCAACGGATTGTTAGATGACGAAGGGGTGTTCGCACGCATGCCGCTTCCACAGGCAGCCATTGATATCAATAGACTCGCCATCATTATGGACTGGGCAATTTGACGTTTCATAAACACTCCTTCAGCGGACCTTACTTTTTTAGAGGTTCCACTACTCCTTTCTTATGCGAGCCCTGTGCCTACTTTGAGTACACATTGTAACTATCTGAAAATACTGAATTTTTAATTGATTTTGATAAATTTATGGACAAGCTGAAAAGCTCTAAAACTGACAAATAAGGGCACCGTCTATCAGGTATTTAAAAAATATCGTGTAAATACAAACACTTAGATATCTGTGAAAAGCACCAGAGATTTGTATAAAAAGTGATCATGATTATAAGTCATTGAAATAACTAAAAAAACGGTCCCTCCATGGACCTTACAAGATGAATTCTTCACCTGTCCTATAGATACCTAAATTTCCAAAGAGTAGTGACGAGTGCCCTTTTCAAGGGTCCGAATTAAACTCTGAACGGCCAAAATTAATTTTTGCCTCCGTTCAGCACTCGTCTCACTCTTTAAACAGGCAAGAAGAGATTCTAAATTCTGCTTCAGGGTCTCTAAATCCTTAATCCCCATATGCACCCCCCTCTATTTAATGGACATAGGGGGCATGAGTTCAGGTTAAAAGTGTTTTGGGGTATTTTAGGCCACTGGCTAAGATTGACTTCAATGCTCAAAAGCGTAATGAATGATGGAAATTAGAAACCTCTAAGGGCCCGGGTGGCGAAATTGGTAGACGCACTAGCTTGAGGTGCTAGCGCTCGAAAGGGCATGCTGGTTCAAGTCCAGTCCCGGGCACCATTCTTTTTCTTTTAAATTTCTATTTTTTTTGATTTTGTATGGCTCTTCTCATTTAACCGGCTCTTTTCATTTAACCGTAGATAATTTCAAAAAAGTCAAAAACCACAAGCATTTAGCAGCCTCAGTCGATAGTTTCTGAATGATCTATATCCTGAAGCCCTTCTCTGTAGCAGCTTTGCGCGCCC
>Ga0210057_1002285_pt1 | contig 27687 bp, 24 predicted proteins | sample CryGeyCG2114_010_2_FD_183968 | JGI IMG/M metagenome (GOLD analysis project Ga0210057, IMG submission 183968) | Groundwater microbial communities from aquifer - Crystal Geyser CG10_big_fil_rev_8/21/14_0.10 (SPAdes) (version 2) | ecosystem: Environmental > Aquatic > Deep subsurface > Groundwater ...
TAATCAGATTACCGATTCATTACTGATACAACTTATTCGTGCAGGAACTAGTATAGGCGCAAACTACTGTGAAGCTGATGGTGCAATGACAAAGGCAGATTTTAAAAATAAAATAACAATCTGTCGCAAAGAAGCAAAAGAGACTCGCTATTGGCTACGTGTGGTACGTTCAACTTATCCTGATCTTGAGAATAAGACAGATCTCCTTATACAAGAAGTTAGAGAATTGATATTCATATTCTCAGCGATTCTTAAAAAATAACTTTTTATTGGACATTGGATATTGGACATTTATTTGATATTGGATATTGGATATTTGGGTTACTTTGATATTTGTCGTTTGATATTTGAACTTTGACATTTACCTACCCGTCGACTTGGCGGGCGGGTTGGATATTTGAATTTCTTTGGATAGGCCCATAGTGTTATAATATCTCATGACAACACCTGATGATGGCCGCGAACTGGCTACGAGTTTCACAGAAAGAGATATTATTCGCTATGCAGAACATGAATGTGCATTATTAGAAACTGCGGCATCAGCTCTACAGCAATATCCTACTATTTTTGAATCAACCCGTGCTACTACAGATCATGAGCTTGATGCAGCTTTGTTGTGCCATAGAGCAGCTGCTCGCTTTTTGCCGCCATCGAGAGATGATAACGTATTTTTTGGACGACACTGGATGAACTTACTAACAGCAGAAATGCATGCGACTGCCCAAGCATACAGATTGCGTGGGAATCCTTTTCCACAATCTGGAAATATAGGTCTTATAGGAGCAGGTACAACTATTCCAGAAGTCATTGGAATATCGAGAGAAATTCATGTTAAGGATCCATCTATATTTCAGATCGCGCTTGCTACAATTGCACAATCATATAAAAAAACTCACCCTGTCTACATGTTTGATGAAAACTTTTTTAGAACGACGGATGAGGTTGCACAAACTGTTGGTTTAACGGCAAGAACAAACAAACGACTCAATTTTTTTGCATTTGATCCTGGCCATTCTGAACAAACCGTTGCAGAGCTTGGACATGCGTTCGCTCCTGGTCAAAAGGTAGACTTTAAGCGTGAAACATTAGATTGGTTTCTCAATTCTCAAAAATCAGGATTTTCCGGCCTGGTTTGGAACAGAGCCGATCCGGAAGCACTTTTTGATAGAGAACGCTTTGGTAGAAAAGCAACGGCAATGTTATCTACCAAGAACCATACAGTGAGTCTTATAGGTGCAGTGTTTTCTGAAGAATTAGGAGTTCTAGATGCACTTGTGAATAACCTTATGCGCAAACTAGTGCCTGGTGGTGCGTGCTATATAACGGTTGGTATGGGCAATATGATAGATAGTAGTATAGAAGGCGATATGCGAGAAGTGTTTATATCACTATTGGTAGGTGCCGCACTATCGAATGATCAATGTAGTAAGGCAACTATGTTTCCTATTACTACAAATAGAACAATAGAAAACTGTATGCCGCAAGCTAGTAGATGGTGCGCTTATTTACAAAAACCAAGCCATCCTCCAAGAAAATAGTTCGACTTATCGCTCATGTATTCTGATTGATATTGGATATTTGACATTAATTTGATGTTTGATATTGGATATTTACGCTATAATTACCCTATGCACAAGCGCTCCGCATTTATCATCACCCTCATATTTGGCCTTACCTCTATTGCAAATATTGCTGCACAAATAGTAATCGCGCGCGTTTTTGGTATATCTCTTGAGCTCGATGCTTTTTTAATAGCAGTGGCCATACCTACCATGATCGTTGCCGTAGCGTATGCGAGTATCAACGACACATTCCTACCGCAATATAGCACAGTAAAACACGCAGACGAAGCGCGCACAGTCGCAGGTTCATGGGTGCGCACTGTAGCCCTCATTGGTGCAAGTTTGAGCTTGCTCTTCTTTCTTTTCCCCCGTGAAATACTAACACTCTTATTCTCATCGGTATCAGAGCATTCGTACCTATATCTTCAGATACTTGCACCTGCGTGTTTCTTTGGCATGCTGAGCGCATTATTCATGAGTGTTAGCTACAGTCATAAGCATTTTGTACTACCACCCCTTGTACAGCTTGTGGGGGCTGTAATAAACATTGCTCTTATTTGGTTCTTATTCCCATACGTTGGAGGGCTTGCGCTCCCCTTGGCTTTTGTTGGCAACTATGTGCTCCAGTTTCTCATCGTTGTCAGTAACATACGCTATGCAAATGTAAAAGCAAGCCTCGTATCATTTCCTCAACTATTGCCGCTTTTTATACTTTTTGGCACGTATTTGCTTATGCGCACCGACATGCTGCTCTTGCGATTCGCAAGCGTAGGCTTGGGTACAGGGGGAGTGAGCTTGGTAAACTACAGCGCGCGCATGATGAGTATGCCCAGCGGTCTTATAACCTCAGGCATTAAAGTTATTTTACTACCACTCTTGGCAGAAACAGTGCGCAATAATAACACAAGTCGTTTTTCTTCTCTTTATACAAAAGCAATACTTTTTGCGCTACTTATGACAACAATTGCAGTTGTTACGATGGTACTTATCTCTCTGCCGCTACTGAACATACTATTTGTCAGAGGTAAGTTTACCTTTGCTGACGCGATACAGGTGAATACTCTTATACCGTGGTTTATACCTGCAGCACTTGGTTGGGGTCTCTTTGAAATTGCCAGCGCTCCCTTTTTTGCAGTAAAGAAGTATGTGCCCGTTGCGCTCACCACTGCGTTCAGCTTTGCAATTTCACTCATGGTTATATTTCTCTTTAAAAGTGCACTCGGCGTATACACGGCAGCAGTTGCTACTGGAATACTAATGGGTGTAAACACCATTTCATTACTTGTGGTATGGCAGGTAAACAAGGGGAAATACATGGGGAGAAGAATATCCAATAACCAATATCAAATAAATGACCAAATCCCAATGTCAAATATCAAATAAAGTTCAGGTGACAAATGGCAAATAAATAAGAAAATACAAATGGTAAAAATAATCAAAAAATACCTACCTATAACCTTAGTGTTGCTGGCTGCTGCATTTCTGCGCTTTTATCGCTTGAAAGATTTTTTTCAATACACCATAGATGAAGAGTACCTGTCGCAACTTGCCTGGACGATTGTGCACGATTTCCATGTTATTTGGATCGGGGTGAGCGCTGGCAGTACAAACTTTTATTTAGGTCCTGGTTATATATATGTCACCGCATTTCTCTTGTGGGTAGGGAAGGGGAATTCACTCGCACTTGCATACTGGGTATCGTTTATTGGTGTTGCAACGGTTTTCAGCATATGGTGGATCGTAAAAAAAACAGTAACACCAAAAGCCGCACTCATAGCTTCATCAAGCTATGGTTTTTCATACTTTATCGCTCTCTATGACCGCCATTTCTGGCCACCGGTCGTTAGCTTCACACTGCTGTGGATGGTGTATTTTTTATGGGAAGCGCGTAAAGATACACGCTGGCTTATACCATTTTTTTTCGTTCTCGGAGTAAGTTTACATTTGCATTTATCGCTTTTCGTTTGCGCCCCTATCGCACTATGGGCAGTTATACGAAGTAGAAAACAACTGCGTCTTAGCACGATACTGCTATCTGTCATAAGCTACCTACTTGCAGTAAGCCCGCTTATTGTCTATGATTTTGTCCATAATTTCGACAATCTGCGAGCACCTTTTTTAATGCTTTCTCATAGTTCAGGTGGTTCTCTCAGCTTAATCCCTCGACTTTCCACAATGTTGATTGTTGTGAGTAAAATAGTAGACCCAGCCTCTTCAACCATCTTTTTAGGAGCGATACTTGTTCTGTTTTGTGCACTAGGAGTCTTTGCTCTTCGAAAAAAAATACCCACCTTTGTTGCACTTTCTCTAGCAACGTTCGGTTTGTTAACAATACTTTTTTTCATCTATCCAGGGCGAGTCGAAGAATACTACCTTATCGGCACGTTTCCATTTATAGCAGTTCTTTTTTCCTATGTATTACAAAGCTACGTTCCACAGAAACCACTCATTTTTTTGCTTAGCATATTTCTCATCTCAAGTATTTTTATGCTCGCGACTGCAAAACCACTTTACAACGCTTACTCACAGAAAGAAAAAGTAATTGAAGCAATTAAAAAAGTAACAAAAAATGAGCCTATGCTTTTGATCACAAAAAGCCCTTACGTATTCGACGGAGGGTGGCATTTTCTCTTTACACAAGCAGGTATTCCGGTTACACAAGGATCCTCAAGCGAAATGTACAACTGGATATACACACAGTACTATACTCCTCCAACAAGAGCTAAATACACGGTAGTTCTAGAGAATGGCGATAAAGGAGTACGTTATAAAATTAAGAAAAATATAGAGTGATACATGCAATTTGTGCAGTGATCGTTACTCTTTACTCCGATGACCTTCGGAGTGGTTCGATCGCCAACAAATTGTATGTATCTACGAAATAAATTAATGCGTTTACTATATACTTATACCAATGACAATAACAGCCCTTATCCCGGCACGCCAAATAGACGATACGTATTTAAAACAGTGTATCGACAGCTTAAGCTGGTGCGATAGTATCATAGTGTTGTGGATGGGCGGGGAAAAGCCACTCTATTTACAAAATAAACAGATCGCAATCGTTGAAAAAGCGTGGGAGGGAACGCCATTTATCCGCGTGCAAAAAGCTATAAACTGGGCTATTAAAAACGTTGAATCAGATTGGTTTCTAAGAGTCGATTCAGACGAAATAGTTACCCCTGAGTTAGCGAATGAAGTACAAAAAATAATACAACAAAACGACACGTTTGATGCATACGGAATTCCTCGCAAACAATTCTTTTGGGGAGATTTTCTCAAAGGAGGGGACTGGGCATATGACCGTCTCATTCGATTGTTCAAAAAAGGGAAAGCTCACTACAGCGAAAAAGAGAGTGTTCACGAACAGTTTTTAGTGAGCGGAAAAGTAGGCTATACAAAAAATCCGTTATTGCATTATTCCCATCCGACGCTTGCGGTAGCCGTAGAAAAATTTAACACATATACGAGCCTCGAAATAGAAGGTATGCATGAATCTGTATTTCACGCATATGTACATTTGTTTTGTGTGCCGCCTTATATATTCTTACGATGGTTACTGTGGCACCAAGGTTACAGAGATGGACTGAGAGGAATTGTGGCGGCATCTATGCGAGCATGGTATGAGTTTCTGTTGTGGGCAAAGTATATTGAGCACGCTCGCGCTAAGGCATTAACGTCTGAGCATCAATGATATAACTATCCACACTTGGTTTATCTTTATACCCATAGAGTACGGTTATTTTTTTTCCAGGAAAATAAAAGTCTACAAAGTCTTGTCCGTGGAGTGTTGTCTCCAATTTTTTTGACCATCCCCATGCGTCAGGTTTTCTATCTGGATCTTTAAAGTAAATACTTGCATGACGAGCACTATTTATTTTATGAGTATTCATATAAGATTCAACGTTTCGCGATATTGAGCTCTCATACATATAGTTACTCGTTCGCTCATGCACACGCACTCCAAAAAAATTCCACGTTATATATAGGAGCACCAAGAATAGAGAGGCTATCCGTAATCGACTATTTTGCATGGCCTTCAAAAGAACATGTGCTTGAATGACCGATATAAAAATAAGAGGCACTGTTAATCGTACCATCCACTTGTGGATAATAAGCACTGTCGGGGAAATAAAGAGCAGAAAGCTAAACAACAAAAATAACAACATTCGTATATTCATTTTCCTAACGAGTGCCCTATACTGTACTATTAGCATGCCAATAAATGTTGCAATATACAGAAGTAAACTTCCCATATATATTTTTGCATCTGTGCTTTCAAAATATGCCCAGACCGCAGGTAGTGGAGGTCTCAAAATACTCGTAAAGTAATCTGGAAGAAAGTTCGGTAAACCGATCGACCATAGGCTATACCACATAGTGTTGTTCACTATTAATTTCGGATTAAATTGCAATGCATACGTTGGCTCGTGTGTCACAACACTTGCACTCCCTGATCTATAAAAAATAAGAGCTACGAGCGAAAGCAAAGCAAATACTATGTATATTTTTTTTGTATGCACTCCCCATCGTGGTAGTGTAAATATACTTCCCACTGCGAGAAAAATGGGAAACAATACTGCACTCTCTTTAGACAAAAGTGCACATACAAAAAAGAAAACGCTCAATCTGTACCGCTTCTTAAGAAATCCATAAAAAGAAATTGTAAGAAACGTAAAGGCAAATATTTCCTGAGCCGTACCCAAGAAATAGAGTTGAAAGACGTGTGTAAAGTGTAAAGAATACAGCAGTATCGTAAGAAACGATAGTGTTTTGCTATTTGTAAGTTCAAAGAGTACCCTATACAGAACGTATATACCTACACAAAACAGAATGAAAACAAGTCCATGCGCAAAGAAGAGTGAGTCGTGAAAAATATGCGTGTAAAAATAAAATACTTCAGACGATAAAGGGCGATAAAAGAAAGTCTTTATTGGGGAAAAAAATAAAAGAAATTCTTTTATGCTCGTTGCTCGAGATACTTTCAGAAAAAAGAAGTCGTCTTGGAAATAAAATATACTAAACGCACGATAAAAAAAAGCAAAGACGAGTATATACAGTGCTACTAACTTTGCATTCGTTTTTGCAAATAGTTTCATGAAAAAAGAGATGTTTTAAGAATGACCCACAGTGCATACATACCATCTTTCCATCCTATTTTTTTTCCTTCTTCGTACGTTCTCCCTTGATAAGAAATGCCCACTTCATATATTTTTATATTCTTTATTTTTGCTATTCTTCCGGTTATTTCTGGTTCAAATCCGAATCGTGAGCACGATAAGAGTGGTGCAATATCTCGTATAATTGCACCTTTAAATACTTTATATCCAGTCTCCATATCGGTTAGATTAAGATTCGTAAACATATTTGAAAAAACGGTGAGTACTATATTCACTATATAGTGCCAGTAATAGAGTACTCTATGTGGCCTATTTGAAATAAATCGTGAACCATATACGACGTCTGCATCATACTCAAAAAATGGTTCCAAAAGAGTAGGGTAATCTTGAGGGTTATACTCTAAATCTGCGTCTTGCACAAGCACAATGTCTCCTGTTGATTTTAGTATCCCCGATTGGAGCGCCTTACTTTTTCCCCTATTATTTTTGTGCTCTATAATACGTATGGAAACAAATGGGTATTTTTTCTTAAAGTCTGCGGGAATCTTTCGAATAAGATCGACAGTCCCGTCAGTAGAACCATCGTCAACAATAACAATCTGTTTTGCGAGATTTCTCGTATCCGATTCAATAACGCGCTTCAGTGTGTTTAAAATATACTCACATTCGTTATAGACAGGAATGATTATCGACAGCGTTTTTTGTGGACTCATACTAAAAATTCTAACACACTAGAGCGCCAATGTGCTAGGATTGCTGTATGAGCAAAACCAAACATGCATGGCTGTTAGCACTCATCATAGCAATTGGTTTTTTACTTCGAGTGATGTGGCTTTCTCGATTTCCTTTCTTCACTGATGAGGCAATATATGCCCACTGGGCACAAGGTCTTGTAAATGGTACACTATCTCCGTTTATTTCCATATCAGACGGCAAGACACCACTCTTTGTTTGGATAATAGCTGCTGTTGTTAAACTAGGTATTCCATACACGCTAGCAGGGAGAATACTCTCGGCATGCGGATTTATTGGCACTGCACTCTTTATATATCTGCTATCTAAAAAAACTATGAAGGATCTTTGGGTAGTAGTTCCAACACTACTCTATGCGCTTTCACCCTTTACACTCTTTTATGAACGCATGGGTCTTATGGATTCACTGCTCACTTTTTTTTCTACTGGCTTTCTGTATTACATGTATCTATATATAGCCAACAAAACATCTATAGTAAAAGCGCTCATTGCGGGAGGGTTTCTCGCGCTCGCATTTCTCACAAAGCCCTCAGCCCTGCTCTTCGTTTATGCAAGTGCACTTATTCCAATTATCTATATATTCAGTGATAAGAAGAAAGCTCTCATATTGTTAATACTCTGCGCACCGTCACTTCTCATATTGTTTCTTATATCGCAATCGAGTGGGTTTAGTGCATACAGTTTCAAGAATATGGAGTTTACGTATCCATTAACAACAGACCGGATGATCCTGTGGAACAACTTTATCATGAACCTCAAAACTTTAATGCCAGCCTTTACGCTTTATTTTCTACCGCTTCTCATACTATTTCCTTTCGCACTCTATCATTTAATTATGCATAAGCGCTTTGAGTTTCTGCTCTTGATTCTTCTTTACATGTGTATTCCTGTTGGAATCATAATGGTGTTTGGACGTATTGTTTTTTCGCGCTACTTCTTGTCGTTGCTTCCATTGCTTTTTGTATCGTCTGGGTATGCACTTATGCACGTTTGGCAAATTCGAAATAGCACTGTAAATAAATATGTTTTCGCAATAAGTTTATGGGGGACTTTGCTTTACTTTTTATATGGTTCGGTCATAACAATAGCAAGACCGTCTGGTGCATTTTTATCGCCTCAAGATCGTTGGCAATATATCACAAGCACTGCATCAGGTTTTGGAATGTCTGAATCGATTGCATTTATTAAAAATATCCCTACGAACGCAACTATTATAACGACACAAGATTTTGGCAATTTGCCCTATATTTTTGATTTTGCATTTGAACGCGATCCACACATAGCGGTGAAGGGAACGTGGACACAGAGTATACGTACCATCAGAGCTGAGATGCGTGATATAAAAACACCGCTGTATATTGTATACAATTTGCCAATTGCTAAACTACCTCATTCTTCAAAAGAACTTGTACAAGTGTTCGACTATACACGACCGGATAAATTAAGTGGAATACGCATATTTAAACTCGTGCGCTAAGGTTTCGTTACCCGATATATCGTTACTTCTCTATTTGTAAAAACAGGATGCAAAAATGAATAATGTGGCATAGTTCCAAATTCCTTTTCATACAATCCATAGACGACATACTGAATACTATTTTGGTTCAAAAACCGAAGCGCATCTTTTTTTGTTTTTTTACCAGTATAGAACGCATCAATATCGATATATTTTTTGTAGAAGTACGGTGTCTGAATAATATGACCGGCATAAACTTTTGAACTGGAAAAGGCGGGTATATGGCTTGAGGTCACGTACGACGCCAAAACGTGCGCATCTTTGATTCTCGAAAAGAATGTATAGACGTCACGCATAGAACTTGGTTGATAGTACCAAACATTCTCTTGTGGTATTTCATCTACTCTCCGCTGGTACACTGATAGCGTCGATAACGGAACAATAAGCAAAAGAATAATCGTGATGACAGTCCTCGACATTCCCCAGGTTTTCTTCTGTATATACAAAAAAATAAGCACACTGATAACAATGGGGAAAAATAGTCCGCGCAAAAAAAATCTATTTATACCTAACGGTGCAAAATTGAATGCAATGCTCGTCACAACCCACAAATTCAAAAATACATATCTAGAATCTCGCAATGTTCTTTTGCTGAATAACTGAAAAACATATAAAACTCCCAGTAAACCATATCCAAGAACAATATTCTTGAACGTTACCTGACTTAAATGTTGTGTGGCCACAGAAGTAAAGCCTGCGTTTTTTAATGAAACGTAGTAATAAATATCTATCAAACCCAACATAAAATACCCAGTTAGAAACAAAATCATATACCGGCGCCTTTTTTGCTGTAGCAACAAATAGATAAAGCAAATTGTTCCTATACTCAGTAAATAGTAAGGATAAAAAACCATGAGTAGTAATGCGGTGAGTACAAATACAGGCAAAAGCTTCTTTTCAGTCGTGAGCGCGACGTAAAAACTGACCATAGCAGTTAGGTAGAGCATTGTGCCTATAGCTTCATGTCCTCTCTGAATGGAACTATGAAAAGTAAAGCCAGTCACAAACATGTCTGCTGAACCAAAAGGACCAGATACAATCCAACCAAACCCACCACCAAACAGTATCAAAAAAAACGCTATCAATCGTACTTTGTACGACTGAATAAAATAACCTATGAGAATATAGATAGTCATTCCCAGGATAAATCCACATACTGTGCTTGCAACATGGAATAATAGAAAAGGATCAATGGAACGAAAAGCGTACCCAAGGGCAGTATAGAGTGGATAGAGCAGTGCTCCACCCGTTGGGTCAGTCGTATACAAATTCTGAAGCAGTATATGTCCACTTTGTCCCCATCGAATTGCTGTAACATATACGTTTATATCCCACGGATCAAAATAGGCAGCTTTTCCCATAAACATAAATCCTGCAGGTGTTTGTATGTATGCGAGGTAATCGGGGAAATGCACATCAAACAACATAAAAAATGTTATGAAGAGTGCAAAAAATAAGGCAATAACGCGCTTATTCTTTACGACTCCCAACCATGTGGATGGGCTTTGTACCATAGAGTTAAGGAATGAATACTTTGTTGAAGCGACCGTTTTGGACTCCAATCAAGTACATAATGTGCTTGTGTTATGTCAGCTACCATTTTTGCATATTCACCTTTGCGAGGGCTCGTATGTTTTAAGTCAAATTGTACATTCGTTTCCTTTTGTACAGCGTTCACTATCTCAAGTACCGAGTTGCCCGTACCCGTCCCAAGATTAAACGTCATGCTCTTTCCGCCATGAGTAAGGTACTCAAGCGCCTTAATGTGCGCTTCGTTAAGATCAACCACATTGATATAGTCTCGAATAGGTGTCTTGTCTGTCGTATCTACCGTAGGACACGTTAAATAGAATGGCTCAATACCAAGCGCTCCGCGTACTGCATTCTGCACGAGCAATACCGAAGGATTCTTCGAATCGCCAATAGCGCCGTCATCACTTGCGCCACACACATTAAAATAACGCAAGACAACGTATGAAAATCCTTTTGTTTTCGCGTACCACTTAAGTATTCTTTCAACCATTCGCTTCGACTCTCCATATGGATTTGTAGGGTTCGTTGGGTGCGTTTCTTGAATGGGTAACGATTGAGCTTCTCCGTATACTGCACACGTTGAGGAAAAAACAATTTTTCGTATATCGTGTTTATTAAGTTGCTCAATAAAATTTAGAGAACCACAAGTATTGTTGTAAAAATACTTGTGGGGGTTCTGCATAGATTCATCTACCAAGCATGAAGCTGCATAGTGAATGACTACATCGATTCCACTCTCACGTCTTAATATTGAAGACAAATCATCGTGCAAATCTGCCTCATAGAATGAAAGTTTGCTTTTCCCAAATTTTTTCTGCATGAACTCAAGAGGTGCTTTGTGTCCGGTTGAAAAGTTATCTATTCCCACAACCGTATAGCCTTGATGAAGTAAAAGGTACGTTGCGACAGATCCGATATATCCACCCGCACCGGTAACAAGGATTTTACTCATGTGATTAGTATAGCACTAAAAAAACTCCAAGTTCAAATGACAAATGTCAAATGAATGACCAATATCTAATTTCGAAATTTGTCATTGGGATTTGGAGTTTTACCTACCTCGCTGACAGGCGAGTTTGATATTTGATATTGGGTATTCTCAGCTGCGTTCTTACCGCAGTGGAGCTATATTAACGAGTTCTGCAAATGGTAGTACGCAGGTTTATTCTTGTACCGTTTTACGGTTAGACGAATTATTTCCTCCAGAAAATCTCCGTAGCTAAATCCTTCGATTTCAGCCACTTTTGGAAGACAATCTACCGTATTTATGGATGGGTTTGGATTCAGTTCAAGTACGTATGGATTCCCTGCATTATCAACCCTCACCTCTACTCTTCCATAATCATGACAGTTGAGAATATTGTAGGTATCGAGTGCTATCTCTGAAATTACTGTCTGAAGCTTCTGACTAACACTTTTTGGAGGCCTTTGGATAATTATTTTGCTGTATTCAGATCTTGCTCTATTCCATTTTGCATCATATGCAAAGACATGCCACATACCTTCTGGCATTTTTGTAAAGACAGAACGAGACAACGGTAACACACGCAAATCATCATCTTGGCTTCCTATAATAGATACATCATACTCATCACCCTCGATGTATTCTTCTACCAATGCTGGGTTATGCAAGCCATTTATTACACGATCCATTTGTTCAAGCAAACCTTTTTTGTTTATCACCACCGAATCATTGGTAATACCAATAGAATTGTCGGAGTTCGCCGGCTTTACTATCAGCGGATACCGTAAGTCCTCATCTATTTCATCTTCTAATGTATAGGCATAGTCCCAACGAGGAGTTGGAATGTTGTGGAAATTCAAAAGCTTTTTCACTTTAATCTTATCAATACACAGCGCAAGAGTAAGCGGATTAGAGCCAGTATACGGTATGCGCATGATGTCAAAAATCGATGCTGCGTGTGGTTCAAGTAAGCTTGAATCATTTATTCTTTCACACACATTAAATACCAAATCTATATCTGATCTCATAAGGTGTGAGAGGGTAGGCGAGAGTTTATTAAAATCCAAAAATTCTGTAAGGTAACCCCTCTCTTGGAGTGCGTTCTCTATATTCTTACCCACACCCATGAGGTCTTTTTCAACTTCATTCGCCGAAGCCTTCTCATCTTCATATACATTGCAAGCAATACCTATTTTGAGTTTTCGTATGTGCGCCACATCTAACCGTCGAATTCGCTCAATTTTCTCAGAGCCTGTATTCTTCCCAAGTATTAATGCAGAAGAGAATTTATTTTTTCGCTGCGTTTTACCAAGTGTTGAGGTTGCTTTGAATGGGGTAACTTCAATATCTATTATTTTTTCTACTTCTTCTATTGCGCGGTCAGCATCAGCATAGGTATCACCCTTAACTAACACCCAGCCTATGTAATCATACCCATCGGGCGGTATTAATATTTTATCTCCTACTTGCTTTGGTACAAGAAAATCAACAACTGATGGATTGCTTTTCAAACTCTCAAATCCACGCAGCTTTGTAATGACTCCTGAATCTTCAGGAATAAAAAATTTGCCCACTATACAGGTGTCTGGTTTTTTTGCAGTATTGTGCACGTGTACGCCGAGCGCTATATAACAGGCTGATTGAATTAAATCAAATTCATGCACTTCTTTTACTGCTCTGTACGTATAATCACCGCCCATACGTGAAGCAATCTCTATTATTTTCACGCCCTTCTCTGTTAATTTCAGTTCTGCGTGGGCTATGCTGTTTCTTACTCCAAGCACTATGAGTGCAGATTCAACAGCATCTTCAATAGAATCGATGTCTTCTTCATCCAAACGTGGTGGCAAATAATCACCCGTTTCCATAAAGAAAGGAAGGTTCATAGCTGTTTTCTCATGAATACCAACTACATGAGGTATACCATGCTGTATATAGCATTCTGCGCTAAACTCAGGGCCATCTATGTAGCTCTGGTAGACAAATTTCCCTTCGTTATATATATAGATTGGGTCAAATTCTGGTGTGCAGTTTTTTCTAATATATGCATACGCATTTTCCGCCTCTTCTACATTGGTAACGCGCACAACGAATTGACTCAGAGAACCTCCGACTGGTTTAATGATCGCTGGAAAACCTATTTTTTCAATTGCAATTTTGAGATCTGCTTCACACGTTAGCAAATGCTCTTCAATGGCTGGTAAACCCGCACTATTCATTACTTCCTGCATAAGATATTTACTGCGGGTATTACGTGCAGCCTCAAGTGAATTTCCAATAAAACCAAACTTTGCACACACTTTTGCCAAAAGCTCTATGCTATCTTCCCAAAAGGTTATCGCACCATCTATGTGCACACTCGGATTATCGGCCATGAATGCTTCGATAGCGCTAAGAACGTTTGCATGTCTATATGTATCAGCGATAATCCAATGGTCTACGTAGTAGTTTGCCCAGTTTTTAACTTCGTTTACGACAACTATTTTCAATCCAAGTTTTTTTATGCGCTGATATACAAAACGCTTTTGGATGTATCCAGTGTTCAGTATGAGGATTGTTTTCCCTCTAAGAGGATTTTTTTTCATTGTATTAGTATGCATTGCAATTATAGGGTTGTGTGGGAAAAAGTCAACGCGAAATAGTAAGCACTATCACACCGCGATAATCCTGAGATCGAATAACGCGAAATTGTGTATAGGTGTTGATTCCATAGAGTTCGCTCGTGTAGGGAAATACAATGAACGTTTTTGGCGCGTTTTGCATAGTAAGTGTGCGTATATTGTTTACTTTGATATCGGATCTATAATAGGTTAGCGCATCCATCGAAGAGGGAACACCATAAACAATCGAGTGCGATGGTACAACACGAGCAGCATCTTTCCAATTTTCTCGGTGAAAACGAGCTACCAATACATATAACCCTGAAAAAAATACAAACCCAATCAACATACTATATGCATGCTTTTTATTCGTAACTCCATATGCAAGCGCAATGCTTATGGGAATGAGGAGGTATAAAAATCGAAAGTATGTTAAAAGTGGGGAAAAAAATGAAAAAATTATACCCAATAAAAGTGGCATAACACAGAGTACAGCGAAACTTTTTTGTACTAAAAACCCTTTAAGTACTATGAACCACACAGCTATACTCCAAAAACCACCGAGTAACCAGTAGAGCCATTTCGGTTCAAAACTTATGCGCCCTACTGCAAACTTCAAAGGAATAAGTAGTATGTTTTTTAATGTCACCGTCCCCAATACGTTCGACCACAGCGCAATAGAAGTAAGTGCTGTTTGCGAATGCATATATTGAGATATGGTCAATGGTGAAAGTATAACTATAGCCAGTATTATGAATAAAAGCGCGACAAATAGAGTATGAAATCTTCTGCGTACAAGTAGTATGAGTAGTACTGAGGCACTATAAAATATAGATCCATAAAATACTGCAAAACTTGCTGCTAGACATACACCCATATATATCTTAATCGATAGCCGTGACTGTTTCTCGTCTATAAATAAAAAATAAGTTGCCATAGACAGCAAACAAACAGTAAGCATATACATGCGCGCCTCCTGACTGTAGTAGACGATGAGGGGATTGCACAAAAAAAAGAGTGCGGCCCACAGTGCAGTCCTTTTGTTCTTTAGATAAAGAACTGTTCTATAGATAAAGTAGCCTGCTATGAGCGAAAAGATGACAGAGGGCATGCGCAGTGCGATCTCTGAATACCCAACCACTGCAGTCCATATTTTCATACAAATGTAGTAAAGCGGCGGGTGGAAATCGAACTGAGAGAATTGACGAATAAGCCCAATCATAGTGTACTCTTTCACAACTCGAGCCGTTGTTGCCTCGTCAAGCCAAAGCGACTGATTCAATCCAATGAGTCGAATTATGAATGCACCCGCGAATACAAGCTGAATTTGATATTTTTGCGCAATCGATTTAAAAAATTGTCCCATTGTTGAAAACAACTAAACAATTCCTATTCTCATTGTTTGCTTTTTATTTCTGTCGTTGGGGTCGCCATTACTTTGCTGATAAGTGTGTGTACGGAAGACCAGTTATTCATTCCACTTCGTGGTATTAAAATATACTGCCCATCACTCGAATACGTGTCTTTCAGAACATTATCGAGTGAAAGCACCACTCGTTGTGTTGAATACTCTTTCATAGAAAAAAACTCAGTACCAAATTTTTGCATTTCAGATAATGAAATATCACTGCGTACGTGATTACTCACCTCATCCATCAGTGGTAGTAGCTTTGGAACAGATCCTATGGCTAATGCTTTTTTTGCAACAGCTTCTATAAAGAGCTGTTGGCGTGCAGCTCTACCAAAATCGCCCCCATCTTGTAAAGAGTGCCTAGAGCGAACAAATTTCAATGCCGTTTTACCATCCATTGTAATCATCCCTTTGTCAAAGTGTAAATGCTCATATCGACAGGGAAACGCCAACTCAGGCGACTCCGTCGCAATTTTTTCAAGCTCGGGTAAATCTTCTGGCTGCTTACCACATAAGTCTGTTTCTTTTCCATCAATCGGATACTCATAATCATCAAATGCAACTGCCACATTTACATCGACACCACCCAGTAAATCTACTACTTTGGTAAACCCATCAAAATCTATTGCCACGTATCGATCTATTGGAAAGCCAGTAACCGTTGATAGTATTCTTTTCACTAACTGCGCACCAGGTTGCTCATCTTTTGCAACAAATGCTACATCGGGATAATTCTTTGTATACAAACCCATTTGATACACCGAGTTTATTTTAGAATAAAAAGGTTTTTTAGATTTTGTTGGTATTTTGACCCATAGATCGCGTGGAACAGAAATAAGCTGCGCACGCTTTGCAAGTGTATCCACGTGAATAACCATAATAGAATCGGTCAGAAATGTACCTTCATGAATGCCTCCTCCATAGCCCAGCAGTGCAATGCTATATTCTGTTTTTTTTAATGGCACTTGCGTAACAGATTTTGACGTATACACTTTTGAATATATACGCGCAACTCGTGAGACAATAAAATAAGCAAATATGCCAATACAAATGGCAAGTACTATAGCCGTCTTTGATAATAGTTTATTTCCTGTCCTTGACGTATACATTGAGTATTTTATCGAGTTTACCACTAAAAGCACGCTCCAGATCTACACGCATAACATTTGCCAAAGTCATTACGGCAAGCAGCACATCAGCAAACTCTTCATACATATTAAGTTTATTGAATGCGTTCAATTTTGACTTCCTTTGTAATGAAAGTGTGGCAAGTATATCGTTCGATAGCTCTCCTACTTCTTCAGACAGCTTTACCGTTTTAACCAGTATATCCTTCTCGCGCTTTGTCAGCGTAGAAAAAGTAATACGCATGTCTTTTTCCTTACCTTTAAGGATCGTTTGCAATTCTCTCAGGCTCGTTCCGTGTGCAATTTTCTTTTCAGTCATTTAATTTCTGAATATTTTTGAGTCTGCGCATGTCTGCGTCTACCATCATGGTTACGAGCTGTCTAAAGCTCGTTTTTGGTTTCCAGTTAAGTTTGGTGTGTGCTTTATTCGCTCTTCCTCTTAACGCTGGTACTTCTGCTGGGCGCTTAAAGCGAGGATCGATTCTCACATACTGTTCCCAATCTGAGATCCCCACAGCCTTGAACGCTTCTATAACAAATTCCTTAACTGAATGTGTATCGCCGGTGGCAACAACATAATCGTCTGGCTTATCCTGCTGTAGCATTTCATACATCGCTTCAACGTAGTCTCCTGCAAATCCCCAATCTCGTTTGCTATCAAGATTTCCTAATCGAAGTTCATGCGCCATGCCCAGTTTTATACGCGCCACGCCATCTGCAATTTTACGTGTCACGAATTGTATACCTCGAATAGGGGACTCGTGGTTAAATAGTACGCCGTTTGAAGTATACATATTGTATGACTCACGAAAATTTATGGTCATCCAATACGCATATACCTTTGATATTCCATAGGGGCTTCTGGGATGAAATGGAGTATTCTCATCCTGAAATCCGTCGGTATGTGATAATCCAAACATTTCACTTGTTGACGCTTGATAGAATCGAGTTGCGGGAGAGAAAAACTTAATTGCAGTCAACAAACGAAGGACTCCGAGCGCATTAATTTCGGTTGTTACTTTCGCCTGATCCCACGACGCACCAACGAACGATTGAGCAGCTAAGTTATATACTTCGTTTGGATATATATTTTTTATAATACTAATGAGAGAGGCTTCGTCAGTCATGTCTCCTTCGACATATTCTATTTGATTCTGTATTCCAAGATATTCAATATTTGAATAATCTGGCTTCGAATATCTTCGAGTCATACCATACACTTTGTACCCCTTTTCAAGTAAAAATTTCGCTAAATAAGGACCGTCCTGTCCCATTATTCCAGTAACCAATGCCGACTTACCCATACTATTCAAAATAAATTTGTAATGCGTTTAACACTTCAAGTTCCTTCTTTAAAAAATGTGCCTGAAACGACTTTGGCAACGTATCTATCATCATAAGCGCGTCCTTGCGCAAATCTGATGCATCACGGACTGATTCTACTATATTATCTACGTTTAGCCCAATTGTTTTGATTGTACCAAGTTTTGCAACGTGCGCCAATGGAAGTTGGGGATAGAGTGTGCGAACATCTACGCGAGTTGATATCAATAAAGGCTCTCGAGTAAGCATACTTAATACAAAACGAATGCAATTCTTCAGAGCGATTAAGAACAAAATACGTATAAAAACTAATTTTGAAGCAACCGTTTGTGGGCGAGGTATTTTGAATACGTTGTACCAAAATAAGTGCAGTGGACGTGGGAACCATGATAGAGTGCGCTCAGAAATATCAATGAATGCAAGGTCGTCACCCATAAACTCATATCCATCTTTAATGCATGCATTTAAGGCAGATGTTGTTTTCCCTGCACCTCCATGGCCCGCATAAGCGGTAACAATACCTTTTTTACTAGTTGAGGAAGCATGTAATAAATACTGCTTTGAAAAAACCATGCATACGTACAAGAGTGGTTCAAGTACATTTGTTTGTATAAAAGGTCCCACTGCATTCATGTAAAATGAACTTAAGAAATGGCGCTTGATATACAGCCTCACTGGCTCCGTACCTCTCGATTTAGTATACGCACCAAAATCTACCACATATTCAAACCAAAATAGTTTTTTGAAATGTACTCTTCTATACACACACCAATCGTCGTTCTGTTTCGCCGTACCAAGTGAATCGACAATTGCACATACTATGAGTGGTGCACTATTCTTGTCCTTCTTTTTTGCAAACCAATATTCTTTGTCAAAGTAGCGGATATATTCTTTCCAATGTGAAGTTAATACTACCGCGGTATTCAGTTTTTGACGCTTGGTAGGATTCATAAACGCATAGTATCTTTTCATATGTTGCATTTAATTTTTTACTCGCTGTATATATTCATTAATAAGATTATCCCATGCATACTTTTTCAAACGCGTGCTCTTACTCGTACCCGCATGCAAACAGATACGCAGTATTGTAGCAAACTCATGTGTGTTTGCGGGATCTTTTAGTATATGGACCTGTTTTTGGATGGTATTCCATTCGGGAATGAGTTCAATATTTGTGTCTCTGCTCGCTATTATAGGTACACCTGCCACAAGCGCTTCTAACAATACAACTGGCAAGCCTTCAACATCGCCCTTGGAAGTTATCGATGGGAGCACTATATAACGCGACTTCCCAAGCAATGCTGCCTTTGTGTCAGATTGAACAAATCCTACATAGTGGGCATTTTTTATGCTAGCAATGCGGTGAATATAGTGTTTATTCTGAGGACCTCCTGCTATAGCGACGGTTGGAAATAGACCCTGCTTCTGTACATCTTCGAGCGCATCGAGAAAATAATCCAACCCTTTTTTAGCGACAAAACGGCCAATAAATGTAAAATCGTACTGTATTGAAGCCTGTTTTTGCATACGCATAGAAACCCCCATAGGAAGTGTATATACCGCAGTTTTTTTTGTTGTACCAGTCGATATGAGAGGAGTAATTTTATTGGTCAGATTTGAGTTAACACAGAAGATGACATTGGCGCTACGTACCAGTGTGCGCAGTATTGCTAGTCCAAATAGGGGTATTTTTTTGAGCAATGCAACATCTGAAGAATGGTTATGAATAATAAATCGTAAACGCTTCGAGCTGTATAGCTTGTGAACCATTAGCACTATATATGCGCTTATTCCCTGCGGTACAAACCAATGTGCGTAGAGAGTATCTATGCGTTCAGTACGCAACAAATGTAAGGTGGAGAATATTTGCGAAACAATATAAAAAGGAATAAGTGTGTTGAGTAAAAAGTTTGCACGAATATTTGGCAAAAGAGCCGGGTAGGCAAGCTTTTCAAAAAACGTTGGAAACATATAACGGAAACGGTGTACCACAACGCCATCTATTATCTCAAATGTTTTTGCTCCTCTATCGTGTGGCGCAAGGACATGGACGTTATCTGTGGGTTGAGCTTTCCTCCACGCAACAGCCTGTTCAAGTACAAACGGCGACTGTGTATCGTTTTTAAAACGAGGAAAAGTAGAGGTAAGAAATAATATATTCATGATCAAAAAAAAGTGCGGGTGAGCGAAAGTATCTGTTTTGAGTATATGTCGTGGGCTCCCTTTGGGTGACGACACGAAAAACAGATACAGAGCGAACTTACAATACAACTATGCAGATTTCTTTTCATGTTTCATACAATACCAACTGATTCCAAAAACCACGATATCACGAATAAGCGTAAGAAAGCGTTGAACTAGAGATAAAGAAAATCCTATTACAAATGTTTTTTCAATATTTTTCAAAAAAATACCAAGTAAATATTCGCGTATTCCCAAGCCCGACGGCGCTGGTAAGAACAAAAAACCACCGATCCAACTTATTACGTAGCTCGCGCTTACATATAAAAACTGACCAACGCTAAAATGAACGGTGTTATATGCGTACAAGAGTAGTGCAAAAGAAAAACCGGTGACAATCCAAAAAGCGAGATTATACAGCGCCAAACGTATAAAAGATGAAATTGAGTAGACGTAGAATAATGGGTAGCGACGCAATATGTATAATGAGATACTAGCTCCCACAGCAACCACCAAACATGCCCAGACATACGAAAGAGAAGTGGGCAGAAAAATTGCGATGAGTGGCGCTGCCATAAATGGGCCAAAGAAAATGATGCCAAACGCAATACGCCAAAACATCTCGACAAAAATAAGCTTTGTCGATCGCAGTAGTGAAGCTTGGCTATTTTTATTTAACATAACCACTGCGTCCAACTGATTCCATATTCCTCCAGGCACATACTTTAGCAATCCGTTATGAGCAAGAATATACAGTTGGGTTATTGAATCTATATCTAGTTTAAGACTTTTTACCAATACCTCTCTGCTTTTATACTGAAACCAAAAAGAAGGAAACAGTAGTAAAAGCGATACCAAAAGTAGGATTGGATTTGAAACATTGAAAAAACCTACCACTATGCTTCTATTTACATATAAGAAATACGCTATACAACCCCACGTCAGAATAAAAAATAGTGACTGGGCATATTTCAAGAAATTCTTGAGCATATACATAGTATACAGCCCTACACCATATGGTGTAGGGAATATCCAATTTCAAATATACAATATCCAAAGAATGACCAATATCCAAGTCCAAATGTCAAATAAATGACAAAGCGAGAGAAAGATATATTGGTTATTGGAAACTTACCTGCGCAAGCAGGTTGGATATTTCTACCTTCCCACGTTCCACTTGACAACACCTCCCTCTATGTTCCATACTATTATCTCTTGCATTATAAGCACTGATAATAGTAAAATATATAACTAATATGTATAAAGACGTTTTGAGATCCGTTATTTTCAGCATCCTTAACCTTACGAAAGTAAGGGCGGATGTTTGATGGATTTCGAAACTTCCAGAAAATATCCGCTCGCCTAGGCGAGCGGATTTTTTTATTAGTTAATATATGATTGGAGATGAGAATATGTCAGTAGATACAAAAATTGTCATAACAATGGACCAAATAAGACAATTAGGTGATCCAAAAGAGACAGCGGGTTATGCAGCGTTAGCACAAGCAGGAACTGCAGTAATACTGGGATCAGACGAAGAACTAGTTGCAGAACAAATGGATGCTCTCTATGGTGATGATCCAAGGCAAAAAGCCGCCGCAATACAGCATCAGATACATAGATAATGCTATTAATAAAAATGAGGCCACACTTGATTGGATGTTAGTGGCCTCATTTTAGCTCTGTATGATAGAATACGTGCAAGCATTGCAGATATTTCTTAAAAAAATATCGTAGAAGTGCCTATAGCATGTACGCAGAAAAACTAAGACGTCGCTTCGCACACATATTTTTATCGGCAATGATCGCGCTGACTTTTTCGAGCTGTGCCGATGATCAAGCCACAACCATCTCACCGTCTCCTTGTACGCCTGCAGAATGGATTCAACGATTTAACCGAGGCGATGCAATAGCTATAGGTCCAGTACTATTTGTAAATAGCGGAGGAGAACTTATCGTCGATCCACGTACACGCAATCAGCCAGTTACAGATGGAAATACAATCTCTATGACAACAACAGACGGAGTACCGGTAACAGTAACACTGGGGGAAAGCAGTGACGTAATACAATATACTGGGAATCTCTCAAGTTATACTATACTTGCAAAACCCCAAGGACCCTTCGGTGGAATTGATGTAACAGTCATCAAAACATGCGACAATGCTAGTTAACCACAAATGACCACATGTTTTTTGTACTATTTTGTACATATAGTTTGTACAAAATATCCACTTTTGTTTTCACGTTCTATAGGCCGTGCTCTATACTTGCACAGTGCGCTCATTAACGTTACAATTGCTCGTATGAATACCTCACTTACCGTAATAACAGGCCCTATGTTCAGCGGTAAAAGTGAAGAGTTAGTTCGGCACCTTCGCCGCTTCGCCATAGCAAAAGTGCCTGCAAAGGTATTCAATCATGCACTCGATATACGCTACGGCAAGAAAAAAATTATATCGCACTCTAAAGAATCGTGGGATTCAATTCCGATCAAAACAGGTGCACAAATTCTTTCTGAAATAGCCAAAAACACAAAAGTTGTTGTTATAGATGAAGTACAATTTTTCAACAACGATATTATTTCAGTCGTAGCCCAAGTACTCTCGAGGAACATAAATGTTATTGCAGCTGGACTCGATACAGACTTTCGCGGAGAACCTTTTGGTCCGATGGGACCACTGCTTTCTATGGCAGAGACGGTGATAAAGCTGAAGGCTGTATGTAGTGTGTGTCGAGAGTGGAATGCTACGCGCACACAACGCCTCCTCAATAGCGGAGAACCAGCACCCTACACAGATCCACTCATAAAAGTGGGTGCACTCGATTCTTACCAAGCTCGTTGTTACGAGCATCATGATGTGCCTGAGGTTCCCTTTAATGCTGTTTCATACCTGAGATGAAGCGTATCTTCTCACGGTTATCAGCTCTGTCAACCCTCGAGAAATATATACTTCCTTCTTTACTGGTTCTTTTTTTTATTCAGTTTCACTACTACAAGTTTTTTTCCCAAAAATTTGGAGAAATTGCACACTATATAGATAGATCAAATACGGATACCTACGATCAAATTCAAAGCCAGCACCAGTACGCAGAGCTGTACAAGACTGCAAAAACATATAAAAACACAACCACTCCTGTGTATGTCGTTATTACGCTGCACGATAATGATTTCTTAGATTATACGAGTACGTACTACCTCAAGGAAAGAAACGGTGTAACACAAAAACCTGTCTACCTTACAGAACTTGAAATGATGACTCGTTATTTCTTTTATCCGCGCATAATACCAACACTTTCATTTAAACAGTTTCTCTCATTGAAACGTACTGTTGGAGATATACTCATTTCCGACCAAGACCTCCGAAATATTTTTCCTCCTACCACCAACGTAGCAGTAATTCCAACGGTACCGAAACAATTCATTTCAAATGTCAAAAAACCACCAAAACCCTACTATTTGTTTCAAGTCACACAATGACAGAGTCAGTACGAGTAGTGGTTTGTTTCGTACTCTTTCAATACTTCATAGGTCATATTTTTCTATCAGTACTCTGGAAAAAACGTATAAGCAGCTTTCTTGTATATGCACCACTGTCATGGATTATCGGTAACGCTTTAACTATTCCAATTCTCTATGCTCTGGCGTACGTAAATAGACTTGATTTCATCAATTATTCAACTGGAATGATACTGTTTATCGCAGCGTTTATTGTTGCTGTGTTAGTTGGAGCATACAATAGAAAACAAATACACATCTCTGTGCATGAGCTGATACTACTGGGCGCACTAACCGTTTTTTTTATTCCTCTCATACGAGATAGCATCTATTCATTCCTCATAGAGTGGGATGCAATCGCTATGTGGTTTATAAAGGCAAAAGCATTTTTTATAGCTCCAGGCATGCATGACAATATCCTTTATCAAGGTACTGCATTCCTCTATACAGAACGCTCCTATCCTATAGGTGGCCCATTGTTAATCGCAGCATATTATCGCTTAATAGGCTTTGCAAACGACCAAACTATTCAGTTCTACTTTCTTTTCTACTATCTGAATAGTGTTGTGCTTGCGCTCGGTTTTATATATGAACGAATAAAATCTCTCTCGCTCGTAAGCATCTTACTGATTGTGCTAAGCTTTTTCATAACTCCGCTCTTTATCCGTTTTTCGCACAATGGCTACATGGACATGGCAATAGCAAATATCATTGCGAGTGTGATTGTACTTATAATCTACGAGCTCGAAGATACGTCAACAAATACCCAACCATATCTTATTCCCATGTTCCTTATTGCGGGTGCTGGTACATTGATAAAAAACGAAGGGTTGCCATTCCTTTTGCTCACTGTCGTAATTGGGTGGGGGATAGCGCTCTCTAAAAAAAAGTCGTCATTAACCATTGCCGTATCTGGTATGGCGCTACTCTATCCACTTATAGCACGGTTTATGTGGGAATACTACAAAAAAACCACAGGAATACATTTTTATCTTACTTCATTCATCCCAGGTTTAGACATTCGCACTCGAATCTCACTCATCGTTTCACATTATCTTGATACATTGCAGTACACATCAACGCAGGGCGTTATTGTAATTTTGGGTTTCTTCTTATTGCTCTTCCTTACAACTACACTTATATATAAAAAGCGCTACGTTGCTCTTGTACCACTATTGGTCATTGGTGGTCAATTGGGAACGTATACCTACTTGTACCTAATTACCGCACTGCCATTGTCAATTCAGTTACCCTCGTCGTTTGATCGGCTTGTATTACAACTTCTGCCAGCTGTGTTTATCGTAATGGTGTACCAAGGGGAAAAAGTCATTAAGATCTTCAAGTGAGCACATATTTTGATTTGCGAACAATCGCTACTCTTTACTCCGATGACCTTCGGAGTGGTTCGATTGTGAGCAAATGAAATATGTGCGAAACATGTTTATATCTACTTATTGATTTTCTCGTTCAGTTTTTTACTCAACGAAACGCTTTCCTGGCTCATGCGTACTACCGAATCCCACATAAATAAGTCATCCTGCGTAAGAGATGCATTACTCTCTATGCGAGAAATGAGCGTTTCACAAAATACGATTTGCCTATTGAGAGAATCGATGAGTGGATCAACTTCTTCACGCGAAAGGTAGTCGTACCCTTTTTCCCAACTTGTTCTTGCATCCTTAAGCTGTGAAAGATATTTTTTGAGAACATCAATGTCTAATTGCGCTTTTGCTTCTGGTGTGTCAATACTCTCGCTCGGGCTCTGTGTACTGCTTTGTGAAGATGCAACTTGCGTACTTTTTGGGATTGCAGTATCCTTTCCCTCTGCAATCAGGTTGTGTACCAGTGGCGCAATCAAATGAGATGAAAGCGCATTTCCTAACCCTTCGAGTGGGCGAGGCAACTTTTCATTAGACCAGCTTTCCTTTGCAGTGACCACACCAACCACGCCACACCTGTTCACGAGCGGCCCACCAGAGTTACCCGGGTTTAGTGGAGCATCTGTCTGAATAAATTCGAGCCCACTTTCATAGTGGTTGATACGCGAAAATATGCCTTTCGTAATAGTAGAATCACCACCCGGCTCGTTGGGCCAACCTATAGCATACAGACTTTCTGCAAGTGAAAGAGTCGATGAATCCTGCCATGTGCATGTGGGTACCGATCCAATCTGTGACAATTTCAATACAGCAATATCAAACGTGGGAGAATAGTTCCACAAGGCAACTTTTTGTTTTTGCCCACCTGAGACTACGTAAAGTTCACCCGCACCTTCAACGACATGCTTATTCGTAACAACAAAGCCGTTACGAATAGAGAATCCTGTTCCATGGCCACTGTCGTCACGCAGTACCATTACAGTGCACCGTTTCACCGTGTTTAGCGTACTCGATTCATTACACTCAGATGTATCTGTTGCTAATATTGGCGCAGGTTTTTTTTGTACGGAAGACACGTCTGAAACATTATTTGAGCTTTTTTTTGGAAACAAAAAACGCATGTCCGGTTTCGTTATTACTAACACCAGCGTTGCTGCAATAACAATAAGCAATAGTGCCGTTATGAATTTCATTGTTTTTCACTCATAGTATAGCGTATAGAGAGTGCATTAACAAAGTAGGCGTAAGTTTGTTTTCTCGTAAACGTACCTAGCCGTTTTCAGTATGAACTGCATCCAATTCTTCTAGGTGCGGTAAGAGTAAGTCGCAGTAGCTATAGCACTATACAACATATTCGCTCTGTCATAAAATGTACATACGCTTATTTCTGTATAATACCTTCAAGCAATAGTTTCATACGAGATGATGCTTTGGTCGATTGGGCCAACACTTCCTTATGATCGTGCTTTACAAATGCCAAATTTGTGACAAAAGACAACCCCAATACTCTCATATGTAGTGATTTTGCCATAAGTACTTCTGGAACCGTGCTCATACCAACTACATCGGCACCTAAAAACTTTAGAGCCATTTTATCGGCAGGCGTTTCGTAGTGGGGACCGCGTACATAACTATACACACCTTCGTGAAATGAAAAGTTATTTTCTACACATACTTCTTTTGCTTTTTTTGCAAGCTCAACATCAAAAACGCTGCTCATATCGACAAAATTCGCTCCAACAAGCGGGTTATAACTTCCTAAGAAAAGAGTGAGTAGGTCTGAAAGAATTATAATATCACCGACGGCGTATTTTTCGTTTAATGCGCCACTTGCCGACGTTACGATTAGTGTTTTAGCAGAAGCTTTGTGAAATAGTTTAATTGGAAGAGTAGCATCGATACCTGAATGACCCTCGTATGTATGAAAACGGCCAGACATACACGCAACTTTTCTACCACCAACATCGACTATAGCTAAACGACCCTCATGACCCGGAACGGTTGACGTAACACCAAACAAATCACTATAACCTATGTCAATAATTCGCTTTTTTCCACCGACTATCGAGTTCCAACCGCTACCGAGCATAAGTACGGTATCGGGAAAATGGGGTATAGCTTTATTAAGAATGGCGAACGACTTCTCAAGCGTAAACATAGGTGCATTGTAACAAAACGTGCGCCAGAGGTATACTCATACCATGACCCAAAAAACCTTTGCTATGGCAGGCTTTACCATAGGATCACTTTTAGGTTCATACATTCCAATACTTTTTGGAGCAGGGCTGTTGTCGTACTCATCAGTGCTCTTTAGCGGTATAGGTGGCATCGCAGGAATATACATTGGCTACAAGCTAGGGGCTAATCTCGGAAGCTAGAATCTCTTTATATTAGATAAGTAGTGTGCAACGCGAGGTAGAAGTTTATTGAACGGGAGTAGGAGTTTGCATTGCTTGGATCTGACTATATACATCTCCAAGCATTCCTGCTGCTTCAGTCGCAACCGCTCTATATTTCTTATCTACTGTTTCTGCCTGATCAGCTGTTAACGTGGCCGCAGGAGTTGGTGTCTCAAGGGTTGGTACTGGTATTTTCGAATCGTTTGAATTGCACCCGCTCACAAACAACATTGCAAGTATCAAACTCGTTGCAACAAATTTTCTCATTGTGTGGTGTTCTTTGCCAAAAGCAGAGAAGGGTGTATGCTTCAATATATCCAT